>RHMF01000191.1_pt1 | contig 24864 bp, 20 predicted proteins | sample 5365151 | NCBI WGS metagenome assembly RHMF01 (sample SAMN10266501, study PRJNA497801) | feces metagenome | isolation source: feces | host: Bos taurus | place: China: Prairie of Fairy Mountain | collected 2017-08-14 | reverse complement strand
TTCGGTATGCGTGATAATGTGTCCGTTATCAGGGAAAGGGACGGAGAACGTATCATTTATGAGGTAAATCTCTGCGATGTCGATATGTTCAAGTCTCCTGCTTATTATCTTCAGCAGAATGATGTGGTATATGTGCAGCCTAGCGAGGTCAAGGCACGCCAATCTACTACGGACGACAAGGGTCTGAGAATGACCAGCATTCTTGTTTCTTCCGGCTCTTTAGTCGTTTCGATTGCAACATTGATAACCAGCATTGTCTTAAATTCAAGATAATTATGACAGATAATTACAATAATCCCCAGATGCAGGTGAATGATGATGAACCGTCCATCACTTTAGCTGAACTATGGAATATGATATGGGGCTACAAATGGTGGTATGTGGCATGTTCTGTCGTTTGTCTTTTCTTCGTGGCATTCTATGTCTATAGGACTCCGGATACATATGTAAGGACCGCCAAGGTCATCATAGATGAAAGTGAGCAGGATGCGACTATGAGAAGTCTCGGAGCCATAACCGGCGGTGCCATGAGAATGCGCTCAAATGCCACTGTGGTGAATGAAATGGAGGCTTTTTCATCTCCTGACCTTATGCAGATGGTGGTGCAGAGACTGTCTCTTGAGACCAGATATGTGGAACATCAGCTGCTGAGAAACGTCGAGCTTTATGAATATACTCCGATAACTATGAAGCTGGTGGAGGGTAATCCGCAGTCAGGCTTCTCCTTTACCGTTCATAATGCCGGTAATGGGAAAGTCACTCTTGACGATTTCAAGGTAGGGTCTGATGACCTTGATGGAAAGGTGGAATGTGCTCTGGGCGATACTGTCAGGACTCCTGCCGGTGTGATAGCTCTTTATCCTACTTCAAGGATAGATTCATTCAAGAATGATATAAGAGTCAGATGGAGCAACAGTATGGCTGTTGCGAAAATGTACTGCAGCAACCTCAGCGTGACTCTCTCAAATAAGGAATCTACAGTTGTCGTCCTTTCTCTTGAAGATAATTATCCTAAGAGGGCATCCGATATACTCAGCTCGCTGATCGATATCTATAATGAGGAATGGGTGAGAAACAAGAACAGGTCTGCCAGAAACACTTCTGAATTCATCAATGAAAGACTTGTCATCATCGAAAAGGAACTCGGAGGTATTGAAGGGGAGATAAAGGATTTCAAGCAGGATAACAAACTTACCAACGTAAATGCTGCGGCACAGAGTTATCTGGAAGAGTCCAGCGAGTATGCAAGCAAATCTTTCGAAGTAAATAATCAGCTTGAGATCGCAAGATTCATCAAGGAGTATCTGAATGATCCGGCAAATGAGAGTGCTCTTATACCGGCAAATCTCGGGCTTGCAGCCGCGAATGTAGAGTCGCAGATAAAGGAATATAACGACCTCGTCCTTCAGAGAGACCGTCTGAAGTCAGGCAGCGGAGACAGGAACCCGATGATTGCCGATCTGAATGCGGCTATGGCTTCATTACGTTCAGCTGTGCTCAGATCCATTGAAAATCTGATTTCCACTCTTGATCTTCAGGCTCAGAAGATCAAAGGCCAGGAACAGCAGATCCTTTCACGGATCGCCTCCAATTCAGGCCAGGAACTCGAACTCCTCTCCATTCAGAGACAGCAGCAGGTCAAGGAATCCCTCTACATTTTCCTGCTTGAGAAACGAGAAGAGAACGAGCTGGCTGCGCTTGTGAATGTAGGTAATACAAGATTGATCATGAATCCGAACGGTTCTCCGAATCCGGTGGCTCCGAACAAGCTTATGCTGCTTCTTGTCGCTCTTGTGCTCGGTTGTGGAATTCCGTTCGCCGTGATTTTCCTCATGCATGTACTTGATACGACCATCAAGAACAGAGAAGACTTGGGAGAGCTATCGGTACCTTTCCTTGCGGAGATACCTTTGGCTGCCAGAAGGAACAAGCTGGGACTTCTGAGGAATTCCGAAAGGTTCAACAATGCAAACTGCAGGATAATTGTCGAGCAGGGTAAGCGTGACATGATGAATGAGGCCTTCCGTGTTTTCCGTACCAATCTTGATATGGTGATTGACCGTAAGGGTGACGGTGCATATGTGACGATGTTCACTTCGTTCAATCCGAATGCAGGAAAGACATTCGTAATCCAGAATATTGCGGCAAGCATGGCGCTCAAGAAGTCCAAGGTCCTGCTCCTTGACCTTGATCTCCGTAAGGCCACATTGAGCAAATCGATCGATAAGGACCATAGAGGAATTGCGGCCTATCTCAATGGAAAGGTTGCGGATTTCCATGAAAATATCGACAGGATTTCAGAAAACCTCTATCTCCTACCTGTCGGAAAGCTTCCGCCTAATCCGACCGAGCTTCTTCTTACTGAAAAGTTCGGCAGCATGATAGAGACTCTGAGAAGTGAGTATGATTACATTTTCGTGGATTGTCCTCCTATCGATATTGTCGCTGACGCTGCAATCATTACCAGGTATGTCGATATGACTTTGTTTGTCATACGTGCCGGACTTCTTGATAAGAAGGCTGTTCCGATGATCAAGTCTCTTTATGAGTCTGGAAAATATACACGTATGGCCATGATACTCAACGGCATTGATGTGGAAAGCAGAAGAGGTGGAAATTATGGCTATGGCTACGGATACGGCTATGGCTACGGCTATGGAAATCAATAGGAATGGGACTTTTCGGATTCATAGGGAGAAGGAAGTCACTGCTTGACAGCGGTGTGCTTGCAGGAGCTTCTGACCGTCATTCGCATTTGTTATACGGTGTTGATGACGGAGTCAGGACTTTTGAGGAAGCAGTTTCCATTCTTGAATATGAAGCCTCTGCAGGAATCAGGGAAGTGTGGTGTACTCCTCATGTAATGGAGGATGTCCCGAATGAAACTTCCGCCCTCAGAGAACGTTTTGAAGAACTCAAAAGCCGGTATGACGGCCCTGTAAGGCTTCATCTGGCTGCGGAATACATGCTTGATAATCTCTTCAGTTCGAGACTGGACAGTCATGATCTTCTGACAATGGAGGATGATGTGCTGCTCGTTGAAGCTTCAACCTTTTCAGCACCATATGATTTCAAAGGTACATTGGCAAGAATCAAGTCGGAAGGTTATCGTCCGATGCTGGCGCATCCGGAAAGATACCGCTATCTGACTGAGAAGGATTATAAGGAATTAAAGGAAATGGGGGTCGGATTCCAGCTCAATCTTGGCTCTCTTACCGGATACTACGGAGAATCATCGGCTGTCAAGGCGAAGAAGCTCCTGAAGATGGGCTGCTATAATGCTTTCGGAAGTGACTGCCACAGACTCGGAAGCATCAGGGAACAATTTGAAAGAGAGGCTCTTGGCGAAGATCTTAGAGCCATGTTGATGGATATCAATGCTAAAGGAAGACTTGTTGCTGGATAGTGCAAGACCGTTTAGTGACGAACACATGAATACTGTGTCAGGACACCCCGAACTAGCTTTGCCGGGTGACCTCCAGTCGTGCATGTGGTTTGCATTGCGCGCAACATATTCCCGCGAACTGAAGGTCAAGGAAAGGCTCGATGCCATGGGAATCAGGACTTTTGTTCCGATGATGTGGCGCAGCAGGGAAGTCGATGGTAAGACAGAAAAGAAGCTTGTGCCAGCTGTCGGCAACCTTTGCTTTGCTTATTCAAGCCGTAAGGAACTCGATGACTTCATCAGAAGTTATGGCGAAAATTCTCCTGTCCATTATTATTGGGACAGGATATCAGACTCACCTCTTACAGTCCCAGAGAAAGCTATGGAGGACTTCATGAAAGTCGCAGGGACCATGGATGAGGATCTGATCTATCTGACCGAAATAAGCGGGAAACTGCGTGACGGCCAGAAAGTGCGGGTCATATCCGGACCGTTTGCAGGAGTTGAGGGCAAGGTGGTGAGAATCAGAAAGTCACGTCGCATACTGGTCGAAATACCCGGTATGCTTGCTGTCGCTTCTACCTATCTTCCGCTTGAAAAGGCAGGGTATTTGGAAATGTTGGACTAAAACAAGGACATGGAACATCCTATTTACATAGTCATTCTTTTCTTTGTGTCGCTTTTGAGCACATGGTGGATCTTCAGAAAGATCCATAGGATAGCACAGATGAAGAATGTCGTGGATAATCCTGATGCAAGAAAGCTTCAGGACCATCCTGTGCCTGTCCTCGGAGGCCTTTCCGTCTTTTTCGGAATCATCGTAGCCCTGGTGTTCTGTCAGGTACTTTTCGGTAGCTCCAGCCTGTTCTCGTTTCTAGGCATCATGGCTATCATGCTTTTCGTCGGCACAACGGACGATGTATTGTCCCTGTCTCCTCTTATCCGTCTTACCATTGAAATAATCGTGGTCCTTCTGTTCATTTACGGTACCGGCTGGTCGATTAATGACCTTCATGGACTTTGGGGAATAGATGTGATGCCATCATATGTGTCTGTGCCTCTGACGGTCATAGCTTGTGCCGGAATCATCAATGCCGTCAATATGATAGATGGGGTTGACGGGCTCATGGCAGGGTACGGGATTGTCGTATCCCTGATATTCGGCTGCTTCTTCTATGATGCCGGAGATATGGATATGGCTGCCATGGCGGTGATATCAGCGGGTGCGATCATACCTTTCCTTCTGCATAATGTTGTCGGACAGAAGTCGAAGATGTATCTTGGAGACGGCGGCTCACTCATGATCGGTACCATGATGGCCCTGTTCGTGATATCCATTCTCAAGGAGAATTCATTATGTTCATTGAATGTGAACCCACGGTTTGGCCTTGTCCCGTTTTCGCTGGCAGTGCTGTCCGTACCGGTATTCGATACACTGCGTGTCATGATCAAGAGGATCTTGAACCGCAGATCGCCTTTCAGCCCTGACAGAAACCATCTTCACCATATGTTCATAGACCTCGGATTCTCCCATCTCGGAACTTCCGTAAGTGTGATTGTGCTGAATATGATTGTAGTCCTGGCATGGTGGATTTCATATAAGGCAGGAGCTTCCATCGGCATTCAGCTGCTTGTAACGCTAGCAGCTGGCTTCCTGAATACATTTGTGCTTTACTGGGCTGTGAATGTACTTCGCAGAGGTAACGGCAGGCTGTATCAGGCACTTCTTTCTGTCGGAAGAAAAACCCATATGGAAAATACAGGCATATGGCTGGATATCAGAGATATGCTTGATAAAAGATTCAATACAAACAATAATAATTAGTCATTTTTATGAGAGCGTGTTTTATGGGACTGGGTTATATCGGGCTTCCTACCGCCATCATCGCTGCAAAGAATGGTGTGCAGGTCACAGGTGTCGATGTCAATCCTGATGTTGTTGAAATGACTAACCGTGGAAAACTTCATATCATAGAACCTGGTATGGAGACGATGCTGCAGGAAGCTCTTGAAGCAGGTATCCTATATGCCTCGCTTGAGCCTGTAGAGAGTGATGTATATGTCATTGTCGTGCCAACGCCGTTCAAAGGCAATCATGAACCGGATGTGTCGTTTGTGGAAGCGGCGGTAAGAATGGTGATACCTTTGCTGAAGGATAGAGACCTTCTCATCATCGAATCTACATCCCCTGTAGGTACTACGGACAGAATGAAGGAAATCATTTTTGACGAGCGTCCTGAGCTGGAAGATAGGATATACATAGCCTATTGCCCGGAAAGGGTGCTTCCTGGAAATGTGATACATGAACTTGTCCATAATGACCGTGTCATAGGAGGTGTCGATGAGCCTTCGACTGAAAAAGCGATGGATTTCTACAGCCGATTCGTGAAAGGAGAACTCCATAGGACAGACGCAAAGACAGCGGAGATGTGCAAGCTCACTGAAAACTCTTCCCGTGATGTCCAGATAGCATTTGCAAATGAATTGTCTCTGATCTGCGACAAGGCAGGGGTAAATGTATGGGAACTGATCCGTCTTGCAAACAAGCATCCGCGCGTGAACATACTTCAGCCGGGCTGCGGGGTGGGCGGACATTGCATAGCCGTGGATCCGTATTTCCTGACGTCTGATTTCCCTTTCGAGTCCCAGATCATATCCAAGGCTCGTGAAATCAATAACTACAAGTCATTCTGGTGTGCGGAGAAGATAATAAACGCCATTCTGAGGTATGAGAAAGACCATCATAAAAAGCCTGTCGTGGCATTGATGGGGCTGGCATTCAAACCCGATATCGACGATCTCAGGGAATCTCCCGCAAAACATATAGTAGAGAAGGTGATGAATCATCGTGAAGGTGCGGAAGTCCTTGTATGCGAGCCGAATGTGAGTAAATCGGATATTCCTTTGACTGATTTCTCGGAAGCATATGAAAAAGCGGATATAGTGGCCTTTCTGACCGGCCACAAGCAGTTCCACAGACTTCCATGGCGTAATGACAAGGTGATTCTGGACTTTTGCGGAATATTCAAGAAGGATTGAGCCATGAAGAAGGTTATGCTAGTTTTCGGTACGAGACCGGAGGCCATAAAGATGGCTCCGCTTGTAAAGGAATTCCAGAAATATCCGGAATCCTTCGAGACCCTTGTGTGCGTGACCGGACAGCATCGTGAGATGCTGGACCAGGTGCTCAGGATATTCGACATTGTACCTGATTATGATCTGGACATTATGAAGCCGGGGCAGGATCTTTTTGATGTGACTTCACGTGTGCTGTGTGGCATGCGTGATATCTTGTCCGCTGCCCGTCCTGATATCGTTCTTGTACATGGCGATACCACCACCTCGATGGCTTCGGCTCTGGCGTCATTCTATATGCAGATACCGGTAGGACATGTCGAGGCGGGACTCCGTACTCATGACATCTGCAGTCCATGGCCGGAAGAAGTGAACCGTCAGGTCACAAGCCGCATAGCTGCATTCCATTTCGCTCCGACAATGCTAAGCAGGCAGAATCTGCTTGATGAAGGCATCTCGTCGGAATCGGTCTATGTTACGGGCAATACCGGGATTGACGCCCTTCGATGGGTCGCCGGCAGTATCAATGGCGATCCATCTCTGGAAGAGGTGATCGGCCGTCTCATGAAATATTCAGGTTATGATACAGACAGGCTTGCGGACGGACGTCGTCTGGTACTGATCACCGGACACCGGAGAGAGAATTTCGGAGAGGGCTTCATCAACATATGCACCGCTATCCGGGATCTTGCGATGACTTACCCAACTGTCGATTTCGTGTATCCGATGCACCTCAATCCCAATGTACGTCAGCCGATACACGAAGTTTTCGGAGAAGACCTCTCCCGTTTCGACAACCTCTTCTTCATCGAACCCCTCGAATACCTCAGCTTCATATACATGATGTCCCGCTCACATATCGTCCTCACCGACTCCGGAGGCATTCAGGAAGAAGCTCCAGGTCTCGGCAAACCGGTCCTTGTCATGCGTGATATCACAGAGCGCCCCGAAGCCCTCGAAGCCGGTACAGTCAAACTCGTCGGCGCCGATTACCATAAGATCATCACTGAAGTCTCCCGCCTCCTTGATGACCCTTCAGCATACGAATCAATGAGCAAAGCCCACAACCCCTACGGCGACGGCTATGCTTGCGGGAGGATTGTGGGGGTGATGAAAAAGTAATCATGCATAAGTCGGAAGCAAGAGTCGCAAAAAATACGTTGTTTTTATATGCGCGAATGCTGTTGATCCTTCTGGTCAACTTATATACTTCCAGAGTTATCTTAAAGACATTAGGTTTCGATGACTATGGAATATATAATCTTGTAGGAGGATTGGTTTCCTTGTTTGCATTCATGAACTCTTCTCTTTCCGGTGCAGCATCAAGATTCATTGCATATACTTTAGGAGAAGGAAAAGGTGAGGGGAAGACAGTCTTCTCCACCTTGCTTACAATACATTCCATTGTTGCAGTAATACTTGTGGCTTTATGTGAGACTGTAGGAATGCTTCTTTTTGATCAGCTTGTTATTCCTGAAAACAGAATACTTGCTGCTAAGGTCACTTTCCATCTTGCTGTGATTGCGACTGCAATCAATGTTCTTCGAATACCGTACAATGCATCTATCATTGCGCATGAAGACATGAAGGTCTTTGCATATGTGAGTGTGTTGGAAGTTGTTCTTAAACTGTTGATAGTATTTCTACTTAATGTTATTTTCAATGACAAACTGATTACGTATTCATGGCTTTATTTGGCTGTGACAGTATTCATATCGCTGGTATATGCCTTGTATTGCGTGTTCTCATATGATGAGGCAAAAATATTTCTGGGTTTGGATAAGATCTACTTCAAGAAAGTTTTCGGATTCTTTTCTTGGGACCTTTTTGGAAATCTTAGTGTCGCAGCGAATGCTCAAGGAACAAATATTATTTTAAACCTCTTTGGTGGTGTGACTATAAATTCTGCTTGTGCAATTGCGAACCAAGTTAGAGGAGCGGTAAATGGTTTTGCTTCCAATTTCATGCTTGCTATGAATCCTCAGATCGTTAAAAGCTATGCTTCAGATAATAAAGAACAAATGAAAACTCTGATGATTCGAGGAGGTTTGTTATCGTTTAGTTTGCTATGGCTTTTTGCTCTGCCGCTGATGTTGGAAATTGATTTTATTTTGGATATATGGCTTGATGAGGTGCCAGAATATACCTCTACATATGTGATTCTTGCTCTAATATTCAGTCTTGTTCAGACTATGTACAGTAGTGTGAATATTGGCATACACGCTACAGGCAAAATTAAGATGCTCAGTTTTATTGGAGGATCATTGTTGATGTCAGGAGTGTTTATCTCATATCTGATGATGAGATTGCAAGGCAATCTTTTAATTCCTTTTATGGTGAATATCCTGATTGTAGGTGTCAGTGCAATTGTCAATCTGTATATTTTACGGCATGAAATGAGTGAGTTTGATGTCAGATCATACATCAAGGATGTTTATCTAAAATCAATCCTGATTATCCTCATTACACTTCCGTTGCCTTTGGCAATGCATCTGATATTAGGCCGTGGAATTGTCAGCTCACTTTCTGTGATATTTGTTTCGGTATTATGTGTGTCAGCTGCGTTATATTTCATGATTCTGTCTGTATCTGAACGTAAAAGTCTTAATGAAACGGTTCGTAAGATGTTGAGGAGAAATGCCTAGAGTATCTGTAATAGTCCCTGTATATAATTCCAGGGAATATTTGGGACCTTGTATTGAGAGTGTCCTGAATCAATCCTATAAGGATTTCGAACTGATCCTCGTAGATGATGGGAGTACGGACGGTTGCGCTGAAATATGTGACCGGTATGCTTCGTCTGACCATCGTGTAAGATGTGTGCATGTGAATAATTCAGGAGTCAGCGCAGCCAGAAATATGGGATTGTCCCAGGCTAAAGGAGAATATGTCACCTTCGTTGACAGTGATGATTATGTGTCTGAGGGATTTTTGACGTCAGCAGTCGGTCTGATGGAATCTGATGAAGAATTGGACTTTGTCCAGTATTCAATGGACAGGTTCAATGCCAATGGCATCTTTTATCAGGAGGAATCAGATGATATTATATGCCCTCTTCCAGAATTTGTATCTGTGGCCAAATATTGGGGATCAGTTTGTGCGAGCTTATTTAGGGCTAGAATAATTGAAATGTATGATTTAAGTTTCAATACTTTTCTTAAACTAGGAGAAGACCAATCATTCCTTTATGGATATTTGACCCATTGCAGGAAATGCTCAAAGCAGTCAGTGATTCTTTATCATTACCGAGCAAATCAGGAATCTGCAACCCATCATCCTTCTGTACAGGATCTGGTCTGCAGCATTGAGTATTTCAATAAAACGGAATTTCCGGATTTCTTCCGGCATAAGATTGATGAGACGTTGTTCTCGTTATATTTCCAATTGGTGATTTCAAATGGTATCCCTGTTTCACAAGTTTCAGCAATTGGAAAAAGCATGGATTTTAAGAACATAGACAACCCTAAAAGAAAACTGGAGTATTTCTACCTGCAGATGTCAAAGTTCTCTAGATACATTGCAGTCGCTCTCACTAGATTTATAAGCAATGCTATCCAAAAAAGATAAAATACTATTATTCCTTTTCCTTGGCTTTGTTACGGTATTCGAACTGTATCATGTCGCTTTGGGTACTAATCCTTCGACGATACTTCGTGTGCTATACACTGCTGTGTATCTTGTCTTTGCCATTTTGTCTCCGGCTCTGATACCTACATTTACGGCTGTAAATCTCATTGTCGAGAGGTTCTCCAGTGTGTTCGGTGAGTTCCTGCCTAATACATTGCTGTTCCATGTCGTAGTACTTATATTCGGATTGTTGTGTCTCAGAGCCAAACAACAGTTGGTCATGAGACGGTCATATGATAAGAGGCCTTTCAAATGGTTTATGATTCTTTATGTTTATGGAATCTTATCACTGCTGCTTCATGTCAATGTTCCACCAGACTTTTCTTTTATCATCGATGGCGCATTCATGCTGGTCTTCCTATACTATTTGTGCATTTCCAAGGACAAGTACATAAGATCTGTTGTCGTGTATTCAGTGATTGCTATGGCTATAGTCTGCATTATCGGATTATTCAACTATGATAATCTGGTAAGTGATTATAATACTTCTTTGGGAGATGTTGACAGACTTGAGTGGAAGGACGCAAATTATTTCTCCTTTTTCATAGGCATCATGCTTTTGCTGACATTGTATATGGCTAAACGTGTCGTTTCCAAAGCATATTTCAGATTGTATCTCTTTATTGCGTTCGTAATGCTGGTGACAATGACGTCTTTGATTTCACGAGGAGCAATTGTGTCTTTGATGATAGCCTTATTATACTATTATAGAAAAGATCTTCTGTCATTCAAGAATCTAGGATATGTTTTAATGGTTACTCTGACTGTGGCCCTTTTATATTATTCAGGTATTCTTGAGGGACTTATCATGAGATTCATGTCGGAGGATGTCCAGACCGGATCAGGCCGAACAGAGTTGTGGCAGGTAGGATTGCAGACTTTCTTCAGCAAAGACCCTCTGACCATCATGTTAGGTGCCGGTGAAGGTCAGGCATTGAGCATGACTTACATGAAAGGTGAGTATTGGTCGCCTCACAATAATTATCTTTCAATCATGTATAATTATGGAGTCTTAGGTCTCGTAATATTCAGCATCTGGATAATTTCATTGTCAGTCTGCTGCAGAACAAGAGAAAGCCGAGGACTGATGCTGTTCATTGCGGTCAATTCTTTGACGATTGTGCCGTTTACATATGTTTCGACGGTATGGTTTGTAGTTCCGCTTATAATGATATGGGACAGAAGGCTTAGCGGTCGTATCTGATGTTTGATATGAGTAAGGTGTTGTTTGTCATAAATGATGGTGTATATCCATACCATACCGGTGGTATGGAGATATTTAACTATCATCTTATCAGGACTCTAAGTGCTGACCGGCAGATTGCATACATGGCATCTCATAAATATGATTTTGAATCTGCTGAGTTTGTCCGAAGCTGTTCTGTCAGACCGATCAGGCTTTTTACACCGTTGTGGCTTTTTGTATATTTGCTTTTTCATAGGGAATATCGTCATGTGGTATTCTCCTTTTCAGCTGCCCACTGGCTTGTCTGGAAGATATATGCTTTAACCGTAAGGTTTCTTAGGCTTGAATCTACTGTCGTCATTCATTATGGCAAAGATGTGCCGGCAGACCATTCTGATATTTATCGTGATTTCTTCGCTTCTGCAAAAACGGTGATAGCGGTATCTGAGGATATAAAGCATAATTATGATAAGGCGTATGGGCTTGACTGCAAGGTCGTGTTCCCTTTGATTCCATTCAGTGAAGCATCGCAATCATCTGACTTTTACAGGAATATATATTCTGTTCCGAGAAATGCCAATGTGGTCGCTATGGTCGGAAGCTTGAAGCAGATGAAGAATCCTCGTACTCTGCTGGAGGCATTGATCCTGTTTGACAAGCATGAATTGGAAACATACAGGCCGCATGCGGTATATGCCGGAGACGGTCCAATGGAAGACGATCTGAAACATTTTGTAGAAATTAATGGATTGTCTGAGTATGTTACCTTCCTTGGAGTTGTACCTAATGATAAGGTCTGCGAGATAATGTGCATGGCAGATATATATCTGATTGCTTCGGATTTCGAAGGAACATCAGTTTCATTGTTGGAGGCAATGTTCAATGCAAAGCCTATTGTTGCTTCAGATGTTCCTGGCTTGAGAAATATGATAGAATCCGGCAGGAATGGATTGCTATATGAAGTTTCTTCTGCTGTAGAATTGAAGAAATGTCTGATAGAACTCTTTTCTGACGCTGATAAGGCAAGAAAATTGGGAATGGCTGCAAAGGATAGTTATAATGCAAGATATGACTATATCAAGATGATCGAAGCTTATAAGGAGTTACTTGGATAATGAAGATAATACAGTTGATATATTCATTATGTTCCGGAGGAGCAGAGCGTTTTGTCGTCAGCCTTTCCAATCAATTGGCTGAAATGGGACATGACGTCACTGTCTGCATGCTCTTGTCCTCTGAGAACGAAATGTATATGTTCAACCGGCAGTTCATGAGACCGGAAGTCCATTTCCATTCGATGGGTTTTGAACCGGGATTCTCACTCCGTAAGGTCCGGGCTTTGGAACAATATGTCTTATCAGTAAATCCTGATGTTGTACATTGTCATCTGAATGTCATTCCATATGTTTTCCGATTGTCAATGCTAAGTAAGGACATACGTTTTGTGCATACCTTGCATAGCGTGGCGGAAAATGCATCAGGAAAAAACTGGCAGCGCGTCATTAACAGATTTTTCTATTCAAAAGGATACATTGTCCCGGTTACGATTTCAGAACAATGCCAGTTGTCTTATATGAGATTCTATGATCTTCAAGTTCCGGTACGTATTGAGAATGGGTGTGAAAAGCCTTGCAGGACTGCTTTGTTTGAGACTGTGCGTTCTGAAGTATCTTCATATAAGAGAAATGATTCGACTCCGGTCTTTATTCATGTGGCAAGATATCATGAACAGAAGAACCAGGCCATGCTTATAGATGCTTTCAATGAACTGAACAAAAAGGGAACTGATTTTATACTGCTTGTTCTGGGTGATGGATTTGATCAAGGGGCTGGTGCTGAATTGAAAGCCAAAGCATGCGAAAAGATTCATTTTCTTGGATTGAAGAGCAATGTGGCTGATTATCTTCTTTGTGCAGATGCTTTTTGTCTGACATCTATTTATGAAGGCCTTCCTATCAGTCTTCTTGAAGCAGTGGCATGTGGAGTTGTGCCCGTATGTACGAATGTAGGTGGTATCCCGGATGTTATTGAGAATGGAGTGACCGGGCATCTCTGTTCTGTAAATACTGAGGAATATATCACTTGTCTGGAGCGGTTTATAAGTGAAGAAGTATCCAAGGCTGACCTGAAAGATTACTTTGAAAGAAACTTTTCAATTTCTGGTTGTGCAATGAAATATTTGGAAGTTTATGAAGTTTCTAGATAATCATATCAGTGAGTCTGTTCTGACTGTCGGCTGTCAGCATCTTCCTCCGAGAGGGGGAGTCGCTCAGGTCCTGTATATATATGACGAATATATCTTTACAGCTTTCAATAAACTGACGGATACGCGTGAAGGTAATAAATTTGAGAAGCTATGGCAGTTTGTAACGACCTATATGAGGCTTTTTACAGACCTGCTTTTCGACAGAAAGATAAAGATTGTACATATTCATACCTCTTCATACAATAGTTTCAGGAGGGCCAGCGCTTTTGTGAGACTGGCGTATCTGATGAGAAGAAAAATCATTCTTCACGTGCATGGTGGAAATTTCAAGGAATTCTATCATTCATATCCAAAGCAGATTCTGGCCGTCCTCAATATATGTGATTGTATAATTGCTTTGTCGGAATCATGGAAGAATTTCTTCGACGGCATTGTAAACGGGCCTGTCGTGAAGGTCGTTGAGAATCCGATAGAACCTCCTCAATATAGTCTGTTGGGCGATGATGACATCATTCATATGTTATTTCTGGGGCTGATCGCTGATGCAAAAGGCATATTTGATCTTCTGGATGTCATAAATGCTCATAAAGATTTATATAAAGGTCGTTTAGTCCTGCATGTCGCCGGTAATGGCGAGGTAGATCGTCTTCAGAATCTCATACATGAATATGGACTTGATGATGTGGTATGCTATGAAGGATGGGTAAGTGGACCAGAAAAGACATTCTTGATGAACAAGTGTTCAGTATTTGTATTGCCGTCATATTCAGAAGGCTTGCCGGTATCGATTCTTGAGGCAATGTCGTATGGACAGTACATTGTTGCTACAGACGTGGGCGGCATACCGGAAATCGTTGATCAGGAGTGCGGTATCCTCTTTCAACCGGGAGATAAGGACTTGATGAAGAACATTCTGGATAGACTGGCTGCTGGTTCCATATCTCTGCCGGATAAAGATGCAATCATAGAGAGATCACGTAAATATTTACCTCAGGACATAGCTGGAAAGCTGAAAGAAATCTATTCTGAATACCTATGAAGATAATCTGCCTGATTTCTGCTGTGAGGGTCTTTCTTGAACATATGATTCTTCTGCGGAAATCCGCTCAAACCGACTTGAAAGAAATTCAATTCAAAAAATACAAGAGACTTGTTCGCCACGCTTGGGATACGATACCAGCATATAGAAGGCTGTGGGAGGAAAATGGATTCGACCCTTCTATGTTCAACAGTCTGGACGATATAAGGCGGATTCCTTGTATAGACAAGAACTTCGTCAGGGAACATATGGAAGATATGGTCTCCACCGGATATGATCGTAGCCGCTTGTCGCTGGTGAACACAGGAGGTACGACCGGAATGCCGATGAAGTTCTATATTGACCAATATGTGGCAAGACCTAAGGAGCTTGCATATCAGTTGTGGGGAGGATATCATTATTGGAGACATCGTCAGGGATTGGACAGAGTCGTTACCATGCGCGGTTACATGGTCAAGGAAAGCCTGATAAAAAAGAAAATATTCTGGCAACGTAATCTTCGTGAAAATGGAATTTATATGTCCTCATTCCATATCTTAGAAGAAAATTATGATATCTATATTCGTAAATTACGTTCTTATAAGCCCAGATATATCAAGGCCTATCCAAGTGCGATCGTAGCTTTATGCCATTTGATGCAGCATAATCATGATAAAGGTCTGGAGGGCTTGAAAGGTGTTATCTGTTCTTCGGAAACAATATGCGACTGGCATAGAAAATTGGTGAAGGAAGTGCTTGGAGTCGAGATCCTTTCTTTTTATGGCCATAGCGAGAAGGCTGTCTGTGCTTATCAGAACAATCAGGGAGAGATGGAGTTCCAGCCATTGTACGGACATGTTGAGTTTCTTGATGATGACAGACCTGTTTATGAAAAAGGAAAGACAGCTTCTGTTGTCGTGACTGGCTTTGACAATCATTATTTTCCTTTTATCAGATATCAGACAGATGATGAAGTCATGGTGTCCTCGACGGACATACCGATGGCTGCAGCAAAGATTGTGGGAAGGAAACAGCAGTTTGTTTATGATGTGTATGGAAATAAGGTTCAGTTTACATATAACGATGTCGTTTTTCATGATATATCAGGAATCTTGGCATATCAGTATGTCCAGAACAGGCCGGGTGAATTGATCATTAACCTTCAGATTGATTCTGACTATAATGCCGATGCTGAACAAGAAATATTGTATCAGGCAAGCAAGATTTTTGTCAACTTCTCATTAAGCATCAAAATTGTAGAGTCAATCGAGAAAACATCAAGTGGCAAATTCCGTTATCTTGTGCAGAATGTTGAAGCAAAGTGATATGGTAGCAGATGTAATGAACTCTTTAAGAACCTATTGCGAATCCGAGCAATTCAAAGGCTGGGATCCGTATGACGGGTTGAACTCAAAGGTGTTTCAGACTTTGCCGTTCTTTAAGGATTCCGCATTTTGCAGGCTTGCAGTAATTCAGGGCTTCAAGAGGTCTCCCATCAACTTCCGAAGGCTGGCGATGGTGCCTAAAGAGTATAATGCAAAGGGCATCGGTCTGTTTTTACAGGGGTATTGTAACCTTTATAAGACTGTTTGCAAAAATCCGGAACTGGAAAAGTCATTAGGCCCGAGGGCGGAATTGTTGGCTAGGGTTGATGAACTTGCAGAACTTTTGATATCTCTGCAATCAAAAGGTTATAGCGGAGCTTGCTGGGGATATAATTTCGATTGGCAGGCAAGGAGATTGTTCCTTTTCCCGAAGCATACTCCAACTGTTGTGGCTACATGTTTCTGTGCGACGGCGCTGATGGAGGCATATGAAGTTGCTGGAAATCAGCATTATCTGAATGTCGCTTTGTCATCTGCTGAATTCGTGATGAAAGATTTGCACCGGACGGTTCATAATGACGGTTTCCTGTTCTCATACAGCCCATTACAGGGTAATGATACGGTAATTAATGCTTCACTGCTTGGCAGTAAACTGCTTGCATATTGCTATCATTATACCAGAAATGAGAAATATCTTGAAGCTGCCAGGTCTTCAGTCAAGGCATGTTGCGAAGCTCAGTCTGAAGATGGCTCATGGGTGTATGGCTTTCTTCCGGTCCAGTCTTGGATAGACAGTTTTCATACTGGCTATAATTTGGATGCACTGATGGCTTATGAAGAGATGACGGGGGACTGTTCTTATCATGAACATCTGGAAAAGGGTTTCAGCTATTATATTTCGAATTTCTTCGAAGCAGGAGGCTGTTCTAAATACTATCATGACAAGAAATATCCGATTGATATCCATTGCCCGGGACAGCTGTTCATAACATTGAACCGTCTGCATAAATTTGAAGATTACTGCTCTTTGGCAGAAAATGTGCTGGAATGGACCTTGACACATATGTGGGATAAGAAAGGATTTTTCTATTATCAATTGAAAAAGGGAATCAATTCCCGTATTCCATATATGAGGTGGAGCAATGCGTTTATGTTCAACGCATTAAGCTGTTATCTTTTAGGAAAGTACGAATGAAACGAATCGAAATAAAAGGAATAGATATATACCCGTTCAAATCTTCTGAGGAACTGATCGGGTTTGTTGAGGAACATATGGGAATCCTTGTTGCGATCAATGCGGAAAAAATATTGAATGCGACTGAGCAGACCAGAGGAATCATCAACAGAAATATCGGATATTGCGACGGGGTGGGGGCTGTTATGGCTTTGAAGAAGAAGGGCTGTAAGGAGGTTGTCAAGATACCTGGGTGTGAACTTTGGCTGAAGATAATTGAGGCTTGGTATGAAAAAGGAAAATCCTTTTATCTGATAGGAGCCCAGCCTGAAGTAATCAGATTGACTGTTGAAAAGCTTCATGAGGAATACTCCGGGATCAATATTGTAGGATATCGGGACGGTTATATAAGATTTGAAATAGAAAAGAAAGCCCTTTTAGATGACATTGCTGAAAAGAAGCCGGATGTGGTTTTTGTCGCTATGGGATCACCTAAGCAGGAATTGTTGATGGAAGAGATGCAGCAGGCTCACTCTGCTGTATATCAGGGACTTGGCGGGAGCTTTGATGTCTTTGTCGGAAATGTGGAGCGGGCGCCGCAGTGGTGGGTCAAGCATAATCTGGAGTGGGCGTATCGTCTGATCCGACAGCCTTCCAGAATCTCGCGTCAGATACATCTGGTCAGGTTCTGGCTTCTGATCAAGCTGGGACGTATATAGCTTATTTGCGGGATAATAGTCTGCATACTCCTCCTCTTGCCCATCTAAGGAAATAGCGGAAGGAATACGATGGGAAAATACTGAATAGCATCATAAGGCGTGAACTTTGGTAAGAAAAGTCACGCCATTTTCTTTTCATATACCCCTCCTCTTTCTTCTCTTTATGATTGGTCTCGGCGTGGCCGAAGTTGCCGGAGATGAAGATCTGATCTAGGATCTTACCGGTCTTGGATGAATCCGTTGAGGCCGGGGCGAGGGGCAGTTCTTCGATCGGGAGTCCGAGGTGGCGGACAGCGAGGATGCCGAATTCCTGCCATATGGCCGTCATATGGTAGCGCTCCAGCTTGTTTTTCAGGGCCTCGGCGTCGATATGGGCGTGATTGCGATGCAGGTACATTGCCCAGTCGCAAAGCTGGCGGAATCCGATGCCGCCGGTGGTCATATGGCGTACTGCGTGGTGGAGAATGAAGAATGCATCGAATGTGGCAGGGGCGAGGCTTACCTTTGTACCGGCATTGTCCCAAGAGGGGAGTGAGCCTGTACCGAAATTGCTGTCGATGCTTTCGATAGTCCATTGCTGTAAGTCGCGGTTCATGCGTGTTCCGGGCATGTAATCGGCCTTCTTGTGCAGCTCGATCTCGACCTGGTTGAGGCTGATCTGGACATGATGGTCACACTCGACGCCGACCTTCAGACTGTCGTTCTTCATGCCTGAAATAACCTCGATAGCTCTTGTGAAGTTGCATTCTCCGACATACAGATCGATATCTCCGCAGCTGCGGCTTTCAGGCTTTGCGTAGTTCTGTGCGACGCCTTGTCCTTTCAGCAGGACGGAAGGGATTCCGGCTGAATCCAATGTCTGTACCACATCATTCAAAGTGCTGTTCAGAAGCCTGTGCATCTGCACATTTCTTGTGCGGTCCATCATCAGTCTGTGGATGACTTCCTTAGGAGGCCATGCTTCTTCCGGAAGAGTCTCGATGCCGTAGAGAATGACAGCCTGAGCAGTCTGCTGGCGTGCTGTCTTCAGGATTTTCCTCCAGTCCGCACCTTCCTTGAAAAGGCTGCCGTCAGCCCTCTCTCCCCATAGTCCTGCCTTCAGGAGTTCCAGAAATTGTTGCCTTGTTGCTGTCATTGTCATAAATGAAATTCAAAAATAATCATTTATCCTCAATATCATACAGTAAAATCTGCCTATATTTGTAGTGATGACTTATAAAAGCGACTGATATGAATGTTATTCCTGATTGGGCGAAAGAGATGAACTGCGCCGTTACTGTATGTGATAAGGAAGGTGTGATCCTTTACATGAATGATAAGGCGAAAGCTACATTTGCAAAGCATGGTGACCTTGTCGGCAAGAACCTTATGGGCTGTCATAACGAAAGATCACGGGAAATAATCAAGAATCTTCTGGAGACGGGAGGTTGCAATGCATATACGATCGAGAAGGAAGGGGTGCACAAAGTAATATATCAGACAGCATGGAAGCAGGACGGCGAGACAGCCGGATTGGTGGAGATCTCTATGGTCGTACCGGCAGATATGCCTCATTACATACGTGGTTAATGGTATGAAGAACAGATTTTTAGCATTGCTGGCTGCTTTTGTCGTTACAGCCATCTCCTGTCATGAGGGTGACGATGGACTCCGGGGCTTCACGAGTAATCGTCAAGAAAGGTGTGAAGCTTTCACGTTTTTTGTAAAACGGCCAACTTTAAGTATCTTTGCGGCCTTATTGTTAGTAGTGTATGCCAAGTATTTCAGTCAGAGGGCATGAGATGCCCTCTTCACCTATCAGAAAACTTACTCCGCTGGCCAATGATGCGAAGGCCAGAGGCATAAAGGTATATCATCTGAATATCGGACAGCCTGACCTCCCGACTCCGCAGAAGGCTCTTGACGCCCTTAAGCATGTGGAAAGGAATGTCCTGGAGTATAGTCCTAGTGCCGGCTTTCTTTCCCTCAGGGAGAAACTTGCCGATTATTACCGTAAGTACAGGATAGACCTTACTCCTGAGGACATCATCGTTACTTCAGGAGGCTCCGAGGCCGTCCTTTTCGCTTTTCTTGCTTGCCTGAATCCTGGTGATGAAATCATAGTTCCGGAGCCTGCATATGCCAATTACATGGCTTTCGCTGTTTCTGCCGGTGCAGTGATAAAGTCTGTTCCGTCGTCTATCGAGACAGGTTTCGCACTTCCTCCTGTCGAAGAATTCGAGAAACTTATCACTGACAGGACCAAGGCTATCCTGATCTGCAATCCGAACAATCCTACCGGTTATCTATATACCAGAAGCGAGATGAACCAGATCAGGGACATCGTGAAGAAGCATGACCTTTATCTTTTTTCCGATGAGGTTTACAGGGAGTTCATATATACCGGTTCTCCGTATATTTCAGCTTGCCATCTTGAGGGAATAGAACAGAATGTGGTCCTTATCGATTCTGTATCAAAGAGATACTCTGAGTGCGGAATCCGTATCGGAGCTCTTGTTACCAAGAATGCGGAGCTCAGAAAGACTGTGATGAAGTTCTGTCAGGCCAGACTCAGTCCTCCTTTGATCGGTCAGCTTGTTGCAGAGGCTTCGATCGAGGATACAGATGAATATTCTGCTGAGGTCTATGAGGAATATGTGGCTAGAAGAAAATGCCTTGTGGACGGCCTGAACAGGATCCCCGGTGTGTATTCTCCTATTCCGATGGGCGCTTTCTATACTGTAGCAAAGCTTCCTGTTGATGATGCCGACAAATTCTGCGCTTGGTGCCTGAGCGATTTCAGTTATGAAGGTGAGACCGTGATGATGGCTCCGGCGAGCGGCTTCTATTCGACTCCGGGCCTGGGAAAGGATGAAGTCCGTATCGCTTATGTACTGAAAAAGGAAGACCTCCAGAGGGCGATCTTCCTTCTCGAAAAGGCTTTGGAGGCCTATAATTCACTTTAGTAGAACCTGATTCTGGCTTTCTGGCCTTCGGTCATATCCAGATGGACATAGTCCATGTAATGTTCATGTCTGCAGCCTTTTACGGTTGCGGACATTCCTTTTGGTATGCGTATCTGTACCTGATTTTCCCAGCCTCCGGTTACATTCATGACTACAGGTTTGTGATCCTTCCATTCAAGATCGATTTCGGCCCCGCCTATTGTCTTGAATCCATGAATCTGTCCCTCAGCCCATTCCATAGGCAATGCTGGAAGAATGTCTATATATCCCAGATGGCTTTGAAGAAGCATTTCGCTGATTCCGGCCGCACCGCCGAAATTTCCGTCTATCTGGAAAGGTGGATGTGAACAGAACAGATTAGGATAAGTTCCGCTTACATGCCAGCTTGCCTTGCCGTTTTCGCATGCAGGGAAAAGAAGGCTTCTGAATAGTTTAAGCGCCCTTTCTCCGTCTCCTAGTCTCGCCCAGAAATTAAGCTTCCATGCACGGCTCCAGCCTGTTGCCTCGTCACCTCTGCGGTTTAGTGTAACCTTGCATGCCTCAGCCAGTTCGGGAGTCGTATCGGGCGAAATCTGATTGCCAGGATGCAGACCGTAAAGATGAGAGACATGCCTGTGGTGTATGTCAACTTCCTTATAGTCTTCCAGCCACTCCATAAGATATCCCTCGTCGCTGATCTGATGTGGCGGGAGCTGTGCAATAGCAGCTTCCAGTCTGTCAATGAATGCTTTCTCTTCTTCAGGATAAAGCAGGCTGCATGCTGAGCTCGTATTGTTGAAGAGCTCACGGATAATCTGTGTGTCCATTGTCGGCCCTATGCAGATACTTACCTGCTTTTCCCCTTCGTAGAATGTGTTTTCCGGCGATGAAGACGGTGCTGTAACGAGATAGCCGTGTTTCGGCTCGCGGATCATGGTGGAAAGGAAGAATTCCGAAGCTCCTTTAAGGGCAGGGAAGATTCTCGCAAGATATTCCATGTCGCCTGTATATGCGAAATGCTCCCACAGGTGGTCGCATAGCCATGCTCCTCCTGTATTCGTAGCTCCCCATGACGGGTGTTCGCCAGGAGCTGTGAAGTTCCATACATTCGTCATCATATGCTGGACCCAACCCTCTGCAAGCGGACCATAGAAATCCTTGGCGGTCTTTTCTCCGCTTGGTATCATGTTGAGTACCAGGTCGGTAAGAGGGAGATGAAGCTCGCTGAGATTGCCTTGCTCGACTATCCAATGGTTCATCTGGACATTTATGTTGGTATGGTAGTCACCGTTCCATGGGGTCTGGTATGTATTCGCCCAAAGTCCCTGAAGATTCGGTGGCAGACTGCCTGGCCGTGTGCTGCTTATCAGCAGATATCTTCCGTAATTGTAGTACAATGAAGCCAAAGAGTTGTCCTGAGCCCCTCCGGCGTATGCCTCAAGCCTCTCATCAGTCGATTTCCATGAGCTTTCGGCCTCAGAGGCAATGCTGATTCCGGCCCTGTCATACAGCTGCATATGCGCTTCAATGGATTTCTGATGTTCTGCCTTTCCGTTCCATTCTTTTGTCGCGTCGTCCAGCAGCTGAAGCGCTTTTGAGTCATATCCATCACCTTCAAAAAAGCTTGTCGCAGCCGATATGACGATCCATGCCTTGTCTGCATCCTTTACTCTGACGCATGGATCTTCAGCTGCAGATACCTCGGCCTTGCTTCCTATGGCTATGACCTTCGCATAAGCCGCATATCTGACTCCGGGTTTGTCTGTCCCGCTGTCCAGTGTGCCGCTGATCTTAAGCATGTTGTCTCCGACTTTTTCTGCCTGACAGTTCTGCTTTCTGCCTAATCTTACATCAAATCCTACAGAACCCTTTGCTTCCGAACCGATCTCCACGACCATCACGTCACTTTCCCGTGATACATAATATTTCCTGTAATGGTCCGTGCCATCAACCTCGAATTCTGTATAAGCAGTAGCCTCCCTCAGATCCAGCCATCTGCAATATGCGCTGCGCACTACGTTATTGCTGTCTAAGTCAGGAATAACGGAATAGTCAATCCGTAAATCCCCTAAAGTCTGATATCCGCCATATGTCCCTCCGTCCGATGGCTTGTCAGGTACAAACCTCCCGTACATCACTTCCTGTGCCTCTGCATTCTTCCCCTCGAGAAGCAATGCTCTGATTTCCGAAAGACTTTCCGCTGCATCAGGATTGGCATAATCCGCCTCGCTTCCGCTCCACATCGATATTTCGTTCAGAACTATCTTTTCAGAAACAACACCTCCATCGGGCATCATTCCAAGCCTTCCGTTACCGAGCGGAAGAGTCTCCTCCCACAGTTCGGCAGGGGAAGTGTACCAGAGGATATGTTCCGGATTTAAAGCGGTATCCTGAGAACATGATACTATTGCTGTCAGGACTGCAAATAGCGGAATCAGTTTTCTATTGAACATATGTCGGCCATTATCAAGGTTAGCAATCCCAAATATACAAAGAAAATTATTATCTTTGTTGATTGGATAAAAATGCTTGAAATGGCAATCTTCAATTTAAAAAAACGAAAGGAAAAAAAGCCTTCGATGAAGAAGAAGCTTTTTTTCAGTCTCGGTTCGCTGGCGATGATTCTTCTTCTTTCCAGCGTCATATCCATCGTGGAATACCGCAGGATGAGCGATTATGTGTCGGATCTGATCGCCTCCAATATAAAGAGCATCAATCTTTCGCAGAAGCTGGCTGATCTTACTCAGGAATACAATGACCAGATGCTTGCGGTTGTGGTCCAGAATGACATATCACTCATGCCGGACTTCAATCTCGCTTATTTCAATGCGCAGTCTGATTCGCTAAGAAGTTCATTCACTTCTGCGCGAATGATTCCGAAGGTGGATTCAGTCGTGACATCATTTGATGCCTTCATGAAGACATCGCTCAAGTTCGATGAGGTCTTTCTTGCCGACAGCGTCGATACGGGAGAATGGTTCTTCGGCAGTCTCCAGCCTCGATATACCAAGCTCCGCATGGATCTGATCTCTCTCAATGAGGTCATTCATGAAGATCTTACCAAGAACTCCGCTGATTTCGATGCAGGATTTTACAGGAGCATCATACCTGGAGCAGTAGCCACAGCTGCAGGACTTCTTCTTATCATTCTGCTTTTCTATTTCATCATGGTGTATTATGTCAAACCTATCTACAGAATGTCTGACGGTATAGACGGCTACAGACTTTCGGGCAGACGCCATGTCTATGAATTTGATGGAGATGACCAGCTTGCCAATATCAATACCGGCATAACGGAGATAATGGAAGAAAATGCCCAGCTCAAAAAGAGAGTGAAGAATCTGAGGGACGAGCGCGAGAGACTTATCCAGAACATTTCCGACCTGACGGCAGAATAATGAATGTAAAGGCAATATCGGTCAATGTGGGAAAGGCTCTGCTGGTCAGTGCCCTTTTCATGTTCCTGTCGCTTATCGTTTCGATAGCGTACGGGCGTGATGCTGCATTCGGTCCGTTGCTCATAAGCTTCATAATCACTCTTCTGGTCGGCTCTTTCCCTTTCATATTCGTCAAGGGAATCCAGACACTTTCCCTGAAAGACGGTTTCATGACAATTGTGCTGTCATGGCTGCTGTCATTCATTTTCGGAATGCTGCCATATGTGCTTTATGGAGGTGAATTCACTTTGATAAACGCATGGTTTGAAAGTGTTTCCGGATTTACGACTACAGGATCGACGATTCTGAATGATATAGAAGCCTTGCCTAAGAGCCTTCTGTTCTGGCGATCTTCGACTCATTATATCGGAGGCTTGGGAGTTGTCGTCTTCCTGCTGCTGGTCATACCTGAAGCCAGTCCATATCGTCTGAAGCTCACGAATATGGAAATGTCGTCGCTTTCGAAGGAGGGTTACAGATACAAGTCATCAAAAGTCGTACGTGTCATAACGACTGTATATGCATCTCTGACAATTACTTCCCTGATTGCCCTGTGGGCTGCGGGAATGCCGTTTTTCGATGCCGTAAACCATGCGTTCAGTATTGCAGCTACAGGAGGATTCAGCACAAGGAACATGTCCATCGGAGCATTCAATTCGGATGCAATCAATCTTGTCGTACTTTTCTTCATGGCAGTATGCGCCATGCATTTCGGTCTTATCTATGCCGTATTCGCAACCGGCTCGTTCAAGCCTCTGAAGAATTCGGTAGTGAAATATTATTTCGGT
>RHMF01000308.1_pt1 | contig 24904 bp, 39 predicted proteins | sample 5365151 | NCBI WGS metagenome assembly RHMF01 (sample SAMN10266501, study PRJNA497801) | feces metagenome | isolation source: feces | host: Bos taurus | place: China: Prairie of Fairy Mountain | collected 2017-08-14 | reverse complement strand
AAAATACCAACTGTTACTTCTTTTTCTGAACCTGCAGAGAATTGACTATTAGCTGAGTAATATCCTGCTTTAGCTAAAACCTGGTCTGCAATGAAGTCCTTACGAGTGCGGTTACTCTCAACAATAGCGGACATCATATTTTGAGGTACATCCTGATAGTTGGCAAGAAGTTGCTTTGTGTCCTTTGGCAAACAGTAACCTCCGTAACCAAAAGAGGGATTGTTGTAATGTGTACCTATACGTGGGTCAAGACCGATGCCATTGATGATAGCTTGTGGGTCAAGACCCTTAACCTCTGCGTATGTATCTAGCTCGTTGATGTAACTTACACGTAGGGCAAGGTAAGTGTTTGCAAAGAGTTTCACTGCCTCTGCTTCCTTCAATCCCATGAAGAGCAAGGGGATGCCTTTGTTGGGCAGTGAGCTATCTGCAGAGAGCTGTGAGCAGCCAATAGTCAAAGGGCTATGGTCTACAATCGGTTGTCGGTTGTCGGTTGCCTGTTGTCCTCCAACAGCGCCTTCCACAAGAAGTTGGGCAAAGGTGTGGGCCGCATTCTGCAACTTTTCCATGTCGGCTATGGCCTGGATGGCCTGATTGGCCACAAATTCCTCTGCTTCTTCGATGTGTTTGGGGACACCCACGATGATGCGGCTGGGGTAAAGATTGTCATAAAGGGCTTTACTCTCACGCAAGAACTCGGGTGAGAATAGCAGGTTGAACTTATGGTCCTTCAGTGTTTCATCCGTGGCGAAACGCTGTGAGTACTTGGCATACAGGTGGCGGCAATAGCCTACGGGAATGGTACTTTTGATAACCATGACAGCCGTGGGATTGACACTGAGCACAAGGTTGATGACATCCTCAATGTGATGGGTATCGAAGAAATTCTTCTGCGGATCGTAATTGGTGGGCGCTGCTATGACCACAAAATCGGCATCCTTATAAGCGGATGCTCCATCGAGGGTGGCTGTGAGTTGCAGTTCCTTCTCGGCAAAATATTTTTCTATGTACTCGTCCTGGATAGGGGAAATGCGCGCATTAATCTTATCCACCTTTTCTTGAACGACATCAACTACTGTAACGAAATGATGTTGGCTCAACAATGTGGCAATACTAAGACCCACATATCCTGCTCCGGCTACTGCTATTTTCATGTCTTAACTGATTTCTTATTCAAACTAAAGCGCACAACGATTATTCGTTCAACGCCAAACGCGCATGTTCTACCTCCTCTATCACATGAAGCAGATACTGGCCATACTGGTTCTTGATCATGGGTTGTGCCAGCTGGCGCATGCGTTCGGTGGTGATCCAGCCTTTGCGATAGGCAATGCCTTCGAGACAGGCAACCTTGAGGCCCTGACGTTTTTCAATGACTTCAATGAACGTGGAAGCCTCACTGAGTGAATCGTGTGTGCCGGTGTCCAGCCATGCGAAACCACGGCCAAGGGTCTGTACCTTGAGTTCACCATCTTTGAGGAATTCCTGGTTTACAGTGGTTATTTCCAGCTCGCCGCGGGCTGAGGGTTTGATCTGCTTGGCCACATTGACCACCTTATTGGGATAGAAATAGAGGCCAACCACGGCATAATTGGACTTGGGATGGGCTGGTTTTTCCTCGATACTGAGACAATTGCCTTCGCGGTCGAACTCTGCCACACCATAACGCTCGGGATCGCTGACCCAATAACCGAATACGGTGGCACGGTTTTCTTCCTCCGCCTGGCGGACCGCTTCCTTCAGCATGGCGCTGAAACCGGCTCCATGGAAGATGTTGTCTCCGAGTACCAGACAAGCGGAATCGTTCCCGATAAACTCCTCACCAATGATAAAGGCTTGTGCCAAACCATCGGGCGAAGGCTGTTCGGCATATTCGAACTTTACCCCGTAATCACTTCCGTCGCCCAACAGACGCTTGAATCCAGGAAGGTCGTGGGGGGTGGAGATAATCAGTATCTCGCGTATGCCTGCCAGCATCAGCACAGATATGGGGTAATATATCATGGGTTTGTCAAAGATGGGGAGCATTTGTTTGCTCACCCCCTTTGTTATGGGATAGAGGCGCGTTCCGCTGCCTCCAGCTAATACGATTCCTTTCATATTCTCTTTTAATTATTGCACTCTCACAGACATACTGTAGCCTGCAAAAGGGGCGTATCAATATCGATTAATGCTACACCGCAATAAACATATATCTGGCTATAAAAGCCTCATGCCATGCGACTAATAACTATCACTATGCAAAGATAACCATTTTTTATGTTTTGACAAATTTATAAATTTATTATTTATAACAAATTGCATATTTACATTGTGCGACATGAAATAATGGCAGAAAACTGACATAAAAAGAAATAAAGGAAAATGAAATCATTTTCCTTTACTTACTTAGCTGTGGTGCCACCAGGAATCGAACCGGGGACACAAGGATTTTCAGTCCTTTGCTCTACCAACTGAGCTATGGCACCATCATTTTCTTGAATGCGGATGCAAAGGTAGGTGTTTTTTTCTTTTCTGCCAAATTTTTCTCTTAAAAAATACAAAAAGTTTGCATATTAGCAAGGTTTGTCTTACCTTTGCACTTGCTAACAAGCATTCGGAAAGTAGCGCAGTTGGTAGCGTACTACGTTCGGGACGTAGGGGTCGGGAGTTCGAGTCTCCTCTTTCCGACTACAAATATTGAGCACTATGAGAAATTGTCTCTCTATCATGCTCCTTTTTTTATTAGGTGCAAACACGCATGTCTTTGCCGAAGAACAGGATACAATTATCGGTAAAGCATCATATTACTCTGACAAATTACACGGACGAACAATGAGCAACGGCAGGCCATACCACCGCGACAGCATGACGTGTGCCCATTTGAAATTCCCGTTCGGCACCATGCTGAAGGTAAAGAATCCCATAAACGACAAAGAAGTAATCGTTACCGTTACGGACAGAGGCCCATATTCCAAAAGATATATCGTGGATCTCAGCAGAGCCGCAGCCAAAGAATTGGGTCTGATTCACCGCGGGTGGGCCATGGTAGAGATCACACCGTATATCCCGCAGAAAGTGCCATACAAGCTTAAACAGGAACTTCCAGAAATTCCTGAACTTAACATTGAGTATTCCCCTATTGCCATTTATCCAGACCCTGCATGGAAGGACGACAGCATCATTGCCAGAAAAGATGTCGTTACGGAAGATTATAAATAGCACAGGAACATTCATCAATCCATAACCTAATATTCACAAAACATGAAGAACAGATTCTTATGCATGACCATGTGGTTCATGCTCTGCTCACGCATTTTGGCACAAGGATGGGTTTCCATTCAAGAATTTGGCGTACAGCCTAACAATACGGCAGCAGAAAACACCAAATGCCTACAAAAAGCCATAGACAGTATGGCAAACAGGGGAGGCGCACTTTTTGTAGAACCAACAGAGGGCGGATACCCAATTGACGGTGGATTGACACTAAGAAGAAATGTCACACTTGTTGGCGTACACGGCCCTACAGGACGCGGAACGGCCACAAACGACCGGTCAAAGCCGACTGGATCACTTTTTGTCATACGGGACAAAGAAAAGCCTTTTATTACGGTGGAATCCGCCACACAAATAAAGGGCATTCAATTCTATTACCCAGAACAAGCATTTGACAAACCTGAAGGCATCATACCCTACCCTGCTACGATACAAATGTCACAAGAAAATGCAGTGCAAGGAGTAACGCTTTCATGTCTTACCTTCTATGGTGAGTATATTGCAATGGACTTCAGAGGGAAAGAGCCTCAAGTGTGCGAACAAATCCTTTTTGAACACTGCTACGGTTATCCGTTAAGCGGAAAATTCATCGCTATTGACCGATGTTATGATGTACCACGCATTTTACATTGCCACGTGAACCCAGCAAACATGAGAGAATTTGGAAGGAGTTTTCATAAATCCGTAATAGATTCAGTTGTAAGACAAAAGACATATACCTACTGGATAGATCATACTGACAATGCCCAATTAATTGATTTGTTTACCTTTGGGGTACATGGGGGCATTTACTTGGGTTCAGAAACATACGGCCAATTGACGAACTTTAATTTTGACTGTGTATGTATTGGCATACACAAACTGGGGAGCCAATGGAAAAACAGGAACTGGCAAATAGCACAGGGATCAATCATTGCAAATGTGGGAGAAAAGTTGGAAGACATACACCCGATTTTAATAGAGGGCATCGGACACTCCTCAATAACAAACGTTGAAGCATTTTCCGGGGAGAATGGCGCACTAACAAATAAAGGAGCCTCATGGGATTACATGACTGTAACAGGGGAAGCAACCATATCATTGGCCAACTGTCGGATGCACGGATATAAAGCAGACACCCCCATCAACGCGCACCCTAAGGCTAAGATATCTGCATATGGCTGCATAGACAAAAACAACGTTTTCTTCGAGATGAAGCCATAATCTTAATTCAATGAAGGTAAAATAGGAAATCGCCCAGTATCTTTCACAGACACTGGGCGATTCAATTATTGCAATATAGAATTATTCTGCTGTTTCAGTAGCATTTTCAGTTGCTACAGGAGCTTCAGTCGCAGGAGCTTCTGCAACAGCCTCAGCAGCCTTCTTTGAAGAGCGACGGGTACGCTTAGCCTTCTTCTCGGTCTTTGCCATGTTCTCATCAAAATCTACCAATTCAATGAAACACATTGCTGCGTTGTCATTTGCACGGTAACCAGTCTTGATGATACGAGTGTAACCACCGGGACGGTCGCCAATCTTGGTAGAAATGGTGGTAAACAACTCAGTGATGGCCTTTTTGTCCTGAAGGTAGCTGAACACAACACGACGTGAATTTGTGGTGTCCTGCTTAGACTTTGTAATCAGGGGCTCAACATACTTCTTCAAAGCCTTAGCCTTGGCCAGAGTCGTAGTGATTCTTTTGTGCATAATCAGAGAGATTGCCATGTTTGACAACATAGCTGCTCTGTGAGATGCAGTACGACTCAAATGGTTAAATTTCTTATTATGTCTCATTTGATTTAATCTTTATCTAATTTATATTTTGTAATATCAGTTCCAAACGAAAGATTCAGACTCTCTAGCAAATCATCAAGCTCAGTGAGCGATTTCTTACCGAAGTTTCTGAACTTCAAAAGATCAGTTTTATTGAACTGAACCAAATCACCGAGTGTTTCTACATCAGCGGCCTTCAAACAATTGAGGGCACGAACTGAAAGATCCATATCGACAAGTTTGGTCTTAAGAAGCTGACGCATGTGAAGTACTTCCTCGTCAAATTCTTCATTACCTTCCAAATCTGAGTTCTCCAGTGTGATTTTGTCATCAGAGAACAACATGAAGTGGTGGATAAGAATCTTAGCGGCTTCCTTCAGGGCATCCTTCGGGTGAATGGAACCATCAGTAGAAATTTCGAGTACAAGTTTTTCGTAGTCAGTCTTCTGCTCTACGCGGAAGTTTTCTACATTGTACTTTACATTTCTGATAGGAGTGTAAATTGAATCGACAGGGATAACATTAACATCGGTGCAATATTCGCGGTTTTCCTCTGCAGGAACATAACCACGACCCTTGTTAATGGAAATCTCTATACGCATCGTTGCTTTGGCATCTAAATGGCAAATAACTAATTCAGGGTTTAACACTTCAAATCCAGTCAGATACTTATTGAAGTCGCCAGCCTTGAACACAGTAGTATTCTCGACAACAACGCTAACTTTCTCGTTCTCGAATTCGTCTACTAATTGCTTGAATCGAACTTGCTTCAAATTCAAGATAATGTTGGTTACATCCTCTTTCACTCCGGGAATAGAAGCAAATTCATGCTCTACTCCGGAAATTGAAACGGTATTGATAGCAAAGCCATCCAAAGAGGACAGTAGAATGCGGCGCAAAGCATTACCAATGGTAGTACCAAAGCCACCTTCGAGGGGACGAAACTCAAATTTACCATATTGGTTGTCCGCCTCCAACATTATCACCTTATCGGGTTTTTGAAATGCTAATATCGCCATCCTTAATTATTATTTAGAGTACAACTCAACGATCAACTGCTCCTTGATATTCTCGGGAATATCTGCACGTTCGGGCTTGTGCAAAAGCTTACCGGCCTTCTGGTTTTCATCCCACTCCAGCCAGGGATACTTGCTGTGGTTGAAACCAGCCAGACAGTTCTGGATAACTTCGAGGCTCTTTGAACGCTCACGAACACCTACAATCTGACCAGGCTTAACTGAGTAAGATGCAATGCCTACAACCTTGCCATCAACTACGATATGCTTGTGGTTAACAAGCTGACGTGCAGCTGCACGGGTAGGAGCAATACCCAAACGGAAAACAACGTTGTCCAGACGACACTCGAGGTTCTGCAACAGGATCTCACCGGTAATACCGCTGGTACGTGCAGCCTTCTCAAACATGTTGCGGAACTGCTTCTCCAACAAACCATAGGTATACTTAGCCTTCTGCTTCTCAGCTAACATGATACCGTACTCAGAAGTCTTTCTTCTGCGAGAATTACCGTGTTGACCGGGAGGGAAGTTTCTCTTTGAAAGCACTTTGTCTGCACCGAAAATAGCCTCTCCGAAACGACGAGCGATTCTTGACTTAGGTCCAATATATCTTGCCATAACTTATATCTAAATTTAAAAAGGTACTGGTAAATGATTATACTCTTCTTCTCTTGGGAGGACGACAGCCGTTGTGAGGCAGGGGAGTTACATCCACGATTTCTGTTACCTCAATACCTGCACCGTGTACGGTACGGATAGCTGATTCACGACCATTACCGGGACCCTTGACATAAGCCTTTACCTTGCGCAAACCCAAGTCGAAAGCGACCTTGGCGCAATCCTGAGCTGCCATCTGGGCAGCATAGGGAGTGTTCTTCTTAGAACCACGGAATCCCATCTTACCAGCAGAAGACCAAGAAATAACCTGTCCTTCTGAATTGGTCAATGTTACGATAATATTATTGAAAGAGCTGTGTACATGAAGCTGACCGTTAGCGTCAACCTTTACCACTCTTTTCTTTGCTGCAACTGTTTTCTTTGCCATATCAATTATTATTTAGTAGCCTTTTTCTTGTTAGCAACAGTCTTCTTCTTACCCTTACGTGTACGGGCGTTGTTCTTGGTGCTCTGACCACGAACGGGAAGACCATGACGATGACGAACTCCACGATAACAACCGATATCCATCAGTCGCTTAATGTTGAGTGAAATCTCACTGCGCAGATCACCTTCTACCTTGTACTCTGCACCGATAATCTCACGAATCTTACCAGCCTCGTCATCAGTCCAGTCGCAAACCTTCTTATCCTTGTCTACGCCTGCTTTTTCCAGGATTTTGGCTGAGCTACTGCGACCTATTCCAAAAATATAGGTCAAGGCGATTTCACCTCTCTTGTTCTGAGGCAAATCTACACCAACAATTCTAATTGCCATATACTATTAATATTTCTTTTGCAATAATTTTTAACCCTGACGTGTCTTGTACTTGGGGTTTTTCTTGTTAATCACATACAGACGACCCTTACGGCGTACAATCTTGCAGTCGGGGGTACGTTTCTTTAAAGAAGCTCTTGTTTTCATATTGATGTGTTTATTTGTATCTAAATACGATGCGACCTTTTGTTAAGTCGTAAGGACTCATCTCTACCTTTACTTTATCACCGGGGAGAATCTTGATGTAGTGCATTCTCATTTTTCCTGAGATATTGCAAATGATTTTTGCACCGATTTCGAGTTCTACTCGGAACATCGCATTGGAGAGTGACTCCACTATAATACCATCCTGTTCAATTACCGCTTGTTTTGCCATGCTCTTTAATATTTCAATAATTCTTCAATTTCCTTAAAACTTGAAAGGATATCAGCCTTTCCGTTGTGAATGGCTATTGTGTGCTCATAATGTGCAGCAAGCTTGCCATCACGGGTACGAATTGTCCATTTGTCCGGCATCATGTAAATCTGAGGCTTTCCCATTGTGACCATTGGTTCAATAGCCAAACACATGCCATTTTTCAACATGGGGCCATTTCCACGACGGCCATAATTGGGAACTTGAGGATCTTCGTGCATCTTACGACCAATTCCATGACCTACAAACTCACGAACAATACCATAGCCTTTTGATTCGTTGTGCAGTTGAACTGCATTGCTGATATCTCCGATTCTGTTGCCTGCTACGGCTTTCTCTATACCGCTATACAGAGACTCCTTAACTGTTTGCAGGAATGCGGAAACCTCCTCAGAGACCTCTCCTACACAGAAGGTGTAACAAGAATCACCATTGAATCCATTTAAGAGAACACCACAATCAACCGATACGATATCTCCATCTTTTAATGGTTCATCATTTGGGACTCCATGCACAACTTGGTCGTTCACAGACGCACAGATTGCAGCAGGGAAAGGCTCGCCATAAGGATTAGGGAATCCTAAAAATGTTGGAGTAGCCCCGTGGTCTCTTATATATTCTTCAGCTACCTTATTCAATTGATTGGTGGTGACGCCTGGGAGAACGTTTTTACCGACCTCAGCCAGGGTCTTTCCAACCAACAAATTGGCAACTCGCATCAATTCAATTTCATCCTCAGTCTTAAGAAAAATCATAACTGAATTTCTTATTGAGCTGACATTCCAGAACGTCCATGAATGCGGCCAGAGCTGAGCAAGCCGTCATAATGGCGCATCAACAAGTGGCTCTCGATTTGCTGCAATGTATCCAAAACCACACCGACAAGAATCAACAGAGAGGTACCTCCGAAGAATTGTGCGAACTCGGGCTGAACATTCATCAGACCGGCAAATGCGGGCATACATGCAATAAGAGCCAAGAACAGAGAGCCGGGGAAAGTAATGCGCTCTATAATACCATCAAGGTAGGCACTTGTATCCTTTCCGGGGCGAACACCTGGGATAAATCCATTATTACGCTTCATATCCTCTGCCATCTGAACAGGGTTCAAAGTAATGGCAGTATAGAAATATGTGAATGCTATAATCAATACAGCGAACAATAAATTATAACCAAGGCTAGTGTGATCTGACAGTGTCATCAAGACAGGTGATGCATTTTCACCACCGGCAATCATTGTTACCAAAGTAACAGGGATAAACATGATCGCCTGAGCAAAAATAATAGGCATAACGTTGGCAGCAAAAACCTTGAGAGGAATGTACTGACGCACGCCACCAACCTGCTGACCTCCATACATACGCTTAGCATATTGTACAGGCACCTTGCGAGTTCCTTGTACCAAGAGTATCGCTCCAAGAATTACAACAAAGAGCAACAAAATCTCAATGAGGAACATAACAAGTCCACCACCAGACAAATTATTCAATCGTGACACTACTTCTTGACCAAATGCTTGGGGCAATCGTGCGATAATACCCAACATAATGATCAAAGAAACACCATTACCGATTCCTTTATCAGTGATGCGCTCGCCGACCCAAAGAGTGAACATACTACCAGCAGCAAGGATAAATGTACTGGCAATCATGAACATATTCCAGTCCAGAGCGGGATTTAATGCACCTGCTGCCTGAGCACGCAGATTAAGCAAATAGAAAGGAGCTTGGAAAAGGAGAATCAAGATAGTCAGATAACGGGTATACTGATTAATCTTTCTTCTACCACTCTCTCCTTCACGCTGCATTTTCTGGAAATAAGGTACCACAAACGCAAACAACTGAATTACGATAGAAGCAGAAATGTAAGGCATGATTCCCAAAGCAAAAACAGATGCATTTGAGAAAGCGCCACCAGAGAACATATTCAACAAAGACATAAGTCCAGTATCGGTCTGCGCACGCAATGCGGTAAGCGCCTCGGGATTAATGCCAGGAAGGACAATGAATGATCCGAAACGATAGATAGCTGCGAAACCAAGCGTAATGAGGATTCTTGATCTAAGATCCTCAATACGCCATATGTTCTTTAATGTTTCAATAAACTTCTTCATCAGAATTACAGTTTTGTAGCAGTTCCACCAACGGCTTGGATAGCAGCTTCAGCTGATTTAGAGAAAGCATTGGCGGTTACATCAATCTTGGCAGTGAGTTCACCATTGCTCAAAACCTTTACCAACTGACCCTTCTTGGCCAATCCTGCTGCAATCATTTCCTCAATACCAATGGTAGTGATATTAGCCTCAGCCAACTTCTGCAGAGAAGAGAGGTTGATGGGCTGATATTCTACACGGTTGATATTCTTGAAGCCAAACTTAGGAAGACGACGCTGCAAGGGCATCTGACCACCCTCGAAACCAATCTTCTTCTTGTATCCTGAACGAGCCTTGGCTCCCTTGTGACCACGGGTAGAAGTGCCACCCAGACCAGAACCAGGACCACGACCAATTCTTCTGCGGCTATGTGTTGATCCACAAGCAGGTTTCAAATTATGTAATTTCATAACGTTGTTCTTATTTACATGTTGAAACTTTATCAGTCAACAACCTTTACAAGGTGATGAACTGTATTAATCAAACCACGGTTTGAAGGAGTATCTTCAATCTCAACAACCTGATTCATCTTCTTCAGACCTAAGGTGTCAAGAGTTGCCTTCTGATTGCGAGGAGCATGTATGCGGCTCCTTACTTGTTGTACTTTAATTGTTGCCATATTCCTTCTTAACCTCTAAATACTTTGTCAATACTGATTCCGCGATTGGCAGCAACAGTCTTTGCATCACGCATTTCGCACAATGCTGCAATAGTTGCCTTTACAAGGTTGTGAGGGTTAGAAGAACCCTTTGACTTGGCCAAACAGTCGGTAATACCAACACTCTCCATTACTGCACGCATAGCTCCACCTGCTACCACTCCGGTACCGGCAGATGCGGGCATGATCAAAACCTCTGCACCACCGAAGTGAGCTGTGGCCTCATGAGGAACTGTACCCTTGATTACGGGAACCTTAACCAAGTTCTTCTTGGCAGACTCAACGCCCTTGGCAATAGCAGCTGTTACTTCACCTGCCTTACCAAGTCCCCATCCAATGATACCATTCTCATTACCTACCACAACAATGGCAGAAAAAGTGAAGGTACGTCCACCTTTGGTAACCTTGGTAACGCGATTGATAGCAACCAATCTATCCTTCAATTCGATATCGCTACTTAACTTAACCTTATTAATTGCCATAATCTTTAGAATTTAAGTCCACCGTTACGTGCAGCATCAGCTACCTCCTTAACACGTCCATGATACAGATAACCATTACGATCGAACACGATAGTAGTGATGCCAGCCTCAAGAGCTTTCTTTGCAATGAGAGCGCCAACCTTTGCAGCCTGCTCCTTCTTAGGACATGCTTCCATTCCAAGAGATGAAGCTGCTACGAGAGTTGTACCAGTCTGGTCATTGATAATCTGCACGTAAATTTGCTTGTTGCTTCTGAATACAGACATACGGGGGCGTTCTGCTGTACCAGAAATCTTATTACGAACTCTGTATTTAATCTTAATTCGTCTTTCTATTTTTGTTGTCATGATCTTAACTGTGTTTTAAAGTTATTACTTAGCACCAGCTGACTTACCAGACTTTCTACGAATCTGCTCGCCAACGAACAAAACACCCTTACCCTTATAAGGTTCAGGCTTACGGAAAGAACGAATCTTTGCACATACTTGTCCTAAAAGTTGTTTGTCGCAAGACTCCAATGTGATGAGAGGATTCTGATTTCTCTCAGACTTGGTCTCAACTTTGATTTCATCGGGAAGCATGAACATAATGGGGTGAGTGTAACCCAGAGCGAAATCCAAAAGATTACCCTGGTTAGATACGCGGAAACCTACACCAACGAGTTCGAGTTCCTTCTTGTATCCTTCTGACACACCAACAACCATGTTGTTCAAGAGAGCACGATAAAGGCCGTGGAATGCCTGCTTCTGCTTCTGCTCTACGATATCAGTTGCTTCGTCAATCTCCAGAACTACTTCAGCTTCAGAAACCTTAACAATAATTGAGGGGTTTACAGCCTGGCTCAATTCACCTTTCTTACCTTTTACGGTAACAACATTGTCTGCATCAACGCTAACGGTTACGCCTGCAGGGATGCTAATGGGCAATTTACCAATTCTTGACATAAATAAATCCTCCTCAATTAATATACATAACAAAGAACCTCACCACCGATCTTCAGCTCGGCAGCTTCCTTGTTAGTCATTACACCCTTGGAAGTGGATAAAATAGCAATACCCAATCCATTAATTACTCTCGGCATATCCTTATAACCAGTGTACTTACGCATACCGGGAGTGGATATTCTGATCAACTTCTTGATAGCATTCACCTTGTTAACGGTGTCATACTTCAAGGCAATCTTGATTGTACCTTGAGGTCCATCCTCTACGAACTTGTAGTTCAAGATGTAACCCTTTTCGAAGAGAATCTTGGTGATTTCCTTCTTCAAATTTGACGCAGGCACTTCCACAATTCTGTGCTTAGCCATGATTGCGTTGCGCAATCTTGTCAAATAATCTGCTATTGGATCTGTCATGTTATAAAAAATTTAATTAATCGGGGCTCTCCCGACAATATTAAAAAATAAAAATTACCAGCTTGCCTTCTTTACGCCAGGGATCAAACCACTTGAAGCCATCTCACGGAACTGAATACGTGAAAGGCCGAAGAAGCGCATATAACCCTTGGGACGACCAGTCAACTTGCAACGGTTGTGCAGACGAATGGGGTTTGCGTTGCGAGGAATTGACTGCAACTTCTGAGCAGCTTCAAATGCTTCAACTGGGTCACCAGTGTTAACAATCTTCTTCAACGCTGCACGCTTCTCTGCATACTTAGCTACGAGTTTGGCACGCTTTACCTCGCGTGCCTTCATGGATTCTTTTGCCATATCTTATTTATCGTTTTTTGCGTTCTTAAAGGGAAGACCAAATTCCTTCAGCAGAGCATATCCCTCTTCGTCTGTCTGTGCAGTGGTTACGAAGGTAATGTTCATACCCAAAATACGGTCAATAGCATCGATATTGATTTCGGGGAAAATAATCTGCTCCTGAATACCAAGAGTGTAATTTCCACGACCATCCAACTTGCTCTCGATACCCTTAAAGTCACGGATACGAGGAAGAGCTACACGCACGAGTCTCTCCAAGAACTCGTACATTCTCTCACGACGAAGTGTTACGCGTACACCGATAGGCATCTTCTTACGAAGCTTGAAGTTTGCCACGTCCTTCTTAGAAACAGTAGCAACAGCCTTCTGACCGGTGATAGCAGTAAGTTCATTGATGGCAACCTCGATAATCTTCTTATCGGCAGTAGCCATACCAAGGCCTTCGTTGATAACGATCTTCTTCAATACAGGAATCTGCATAGGAGAAGTGTAGTTGAATTGCTTCATCAAAGCAGGAGCTATACGCTCTGCATATTCTTTCTTAAGGCTTGCAGTATTTGCCATTACTTAAATCTCCTTTTTATTTTATGGTTACCTTCATGGCCTTACCGTTAGAACGGGTGGCCTGGCCATTTACAATGGGATTCAACTTAGAAATATGAATAGGAGCCTCCTGCTTTACAATGCCACCCTGAGGGTTCTTGGCACTGGGTTTCTGGCTCTTGGACACCATGTTCACACCCTCTACAACGGCACGCTGTTCTTTTACGAACACCTTCAATACCTTACCTTGCTGGCCCTTGCTGGCACCAGAGTTTACGTATACGGTATCGCCTTTCTTAATATGTAATTTACTCATTACTTATACTTAGTTAAAGGATTAAAGAACCTCAGGTGCCAAAGATACGACCTTCATATTTACAGTACGCAACTCACGGGCAACGGGACCGAAAATACGGCTACCGCGCAACTCACCAGAGTTATTGAGCAATACACAAGCATTGTCATCAAAACGGATATATGAACCATCGGGACGACGAACTTCCTTCTTTGTGCGTACAATCAAGGCCTTTGATACGGCACCTTTCTTAATATCACTGGATGGAATGACGCTCTTCACAGAAACGACGATTACATCACCTACAGACGCATAACGACGACGAGTACCGCCCAAAACACGAATGCAAAGACATTCCTTGGCACCGCTATTGTCTGCAACAACCAATCTAGATTCGGATTGTATCATAATTACTTAGCTCTTTCAACGATTTCTACTACTCTCCATCTCTTTGTCTTGCTCAAAGGACGAGTTTCCATAATCAGAACGGTGTCACCCTTGTGACATTCGTTCTTCTCGTCATGAGCATGGTACTTCTTTGTCTTTGCGACAAACTTACCATAAATAGGGTGCTTCTCCTTGAATTTTGCAGCCACAACAATGGTCTTATCCATCTTATCGCTTACTACAACACCCGTTCTAGTCTTTCTTAAATTTCTTGCTTCCATGTTTGGACCATTATTACTTGTTAAGCTCTTTCTGACGGAGTACAGTCTTCAAACGAGCTATGTTACGACGCGCAATCTTAATCTGAGAGTTGTTCTCGAGGGGAGAAACGGCATGGTTCAACAACATCTGGTTGTAGTTTGCCTGCTCTGTCTGGATACGCTCTGCCAATTCGGCAGCGGTCATCTCCTTAATTTCAGCTATCTTCATAATTATGCGTTTTTATCGTAATCTCTTCTAACTACAAACTTTGTGGTTACAGGCAACTTCTGAGCTGCAAGACGAAGAGCTTCCTTAGCAATCTCATAAGATACACCTTCAATCTCGAAAATGATACGTCCGGGGGTAATGGGGAATACATATCCTACTGGATCTCCCTTACCCTTACCCATACGTACGTCTGCAGGTTTCTTGGTAACAGGCTTGTCGGGGAAAATACGAATCCAACTCTGACCCTCACGCTGCATATAACGTGTCATGGCAACACGGGCTGCTTCAATCTGACGAGCGGTAATCCAATGTGTATCCAAAGACTTGATACCAAAAGATCCGAAAGCCAGCTGATTTCCACGCATGGCATTGCCTTTGCAACGACCTTTTTGTGGTCTTCTATATTTTGTTCTTTTTGGTTGTAACATGATAATTCTGAAATTTAGCGATTGTTGTTCTTCTTACGACGGAAGTTCTTTCCACCGTTGCCGTTAAAGTTACGTCCACTCTCCTTCTGCTGAGTGAAGTTGGGTGACAAATCCTTCTTGCCATATACCTCACCACGGCAAATCCAAACCTTGATGCCCAAGATACCAACCTTTGTCAGCGCTTCTGCGTGGCAATAATCGATATCGGCACGAAGTGTGTGCAATGGAGTACGACCTTCCTTGAACATCTCTGAACGAGCCATTTCAGCACCGTTAAGGCGACCACAGATCTGAACCTTGATACCTTCTGCACCGGCGCGCATTGAATTTGCTACAGCCATCTTGATGGCACGACGGTAAGAAATCTTACCTTCAACCTGACGAGCAATATTGTTGGCTACTATCACAGCATCCAGCTCAGGCTTCTTAACCTCGAAGATGTTGATCTGAATTTCCTTCTGAGTCAACTTCTTCAATTCTTCCTTCAGATTGTCAACTTTTTCGCCACCCTTACCAATGATAAGTCCTGGACGGGCAGTACATACGGTAATGGTTACCATCTTAAGTGTGCGTTCGATGACAATACGGGAAATACTGGCATCGCCCAGACGAGCGTTAAGATACTTGCGAATCTTGCTATCCTCAAGGATAGAATCTCCGAAGTCTTTGCCACCATACCAATTAGAGTCCCAACCGCGTACAATACCTAAGCGATTGCTTATAGGATTAACTTTCTGTCCCATACTTTTACTTAATCATTAATCATTCTTAGTGTCGACGAACAAAGTAACATGGTTAGAACGCTTACGGATTCTATAACCACGGCCCTGAGGAGCAGGTCTCATTCGCTTGAGGGTAGCACCACAATCTACAAAAATCTTTGTGATATAGAGCTCGCCATCCTCTGCCTTACGCTCATTCTTTTGTTCCCAGTTTGCAATAGCCGAACGGAGAAGCTTCTCAACATCGGCTGAAGCTGCCTTAGCGCAGAACTTCAAAGTTGCAAGTGCTCGGTTAACTTCCATGCCGCGAACCAAATCAACCACATATCTCATCTTGCGGGGAGAAGAAGGCACATTGCGCAACTTAGCAAAATATTGGGTTTTGAGGGCTGCCTTTCTTGCATCAGCAGCTAATCTTTTTCTTTTTCCCATTATATTATTACTCTTTTATTATCTTTAAACGACCTGCTTACTTCTTCTTGTTACCAGCATGGCCACCGAACTTACGTGTGGGAGCAAACTCACCCAACTTGTGTCCAACCATGTTTTCAGTAACGTAAACAGGAATAAACTTATTTCCGTTATGAACGGCTACCGTATGACCAACGAAGTCAGGAGAAATCATTGAAGCACGAGACCATGTCTTTACGACATTCTTCTTACCACTCTCATTCATGGCAAGAATCTTCTTCTCCAGACTAACTTCAATATACGGACCTTTCTTTAATGAACGACTCATAATTTACTCTAGTTAACTTGATTACTTTTTACATCTTTCGATAATATACTTGTTGGACTGCTTCTTGGGTGCACGTGTCTTGAGACCCTTAGCATACAAGCCCTTACGTGAACGAGGATGACCTCCAGACTGACGTCCTTCACCACCACCCATGGGGTGATCGTGGGGGTTCATAACGACACCACGGTTGTGGGGACGACGACCCAACCAGCGAGAACGACCGGCCTTACCTGAGCATTCCAACGCGTGATCGCTGTTACCTACACTACCGATAGTAGCCTTGCAGGTGTTGAGAATCAGACGAGTCTCACCAGAAGGCAACTTGATAACACAGTAACGACCATCACGAGAAGTCAACTGAGCGAAATTACCAGCGGAACGCACGAGCAGAGCGCCCTGTCCAGGACGAAGCTCAATGTTGTGGATTACAGTACCGACGGGAATGTTCTGCAAGGGCAGACAGTTTCCAACTTCGGGAGCTGCTTCGGCGCCACTCATCACAGTGGTACCCACCTTCAAACCGTTGGGAGCAATAATATAACGTTTTTCACCGTCAGCGTAAAACAACAGAGCGATACGAGCCGAACGGTTGGGATCGTATTCAATTGTTTTAACCACTGCGGGCACACCATCTTTCTCTCGTTTGAAGTCAATGAAACGGAAAAGCTTCTTATGGCCACCGCCAAGGTAGCGCATGGTCATCTTACCGACGTTGTTGCGACCACCAGTTGAACGCTTTCCGTAAACGAGAGACTTTTCAGGTACCGATGCAGTAATTTCCTCGAAGGTACCTATAACTTTGTGTCTTTGGCCCGGTGTTGTGGGCTTAAATTTACGTACTGCCATCTTATAAATTAAATGTTGCTATAAAAATCAATAACATCGCCTTCCTTCAAAGTCACGATTGCCTTCTTGAAGGCGTTTGTGCGGCCCTTGATCAGGCCAGACTTTGTATAGCGGCTTTTGTTCTTACCTGCATAATTGCAAGTATTCACTGCGGTTACAGTGACATTATAGAGAGCCTCAACTTCCTTCTTAATCTCTATTTTGTTTGCCTCAGGACGCACGATGAAGCCGAACTTGTTCTGCTTCTCGGTGATTTGGGTCATCTTCTCTGTGATGATAGGCTTAATGATATATCCCATAATAGTTATGACTCTTTATCTTATTTTATTAAGTTTCCTTCAATTACGTTCAACGCGCCTTCAGTCACAACCATTACCTGAGCATCCAATACTTTGTAGGTATTCAACGCTTCGGCAGGCATAACATTGACACGTTCGATATTACGAGCCGACAAATATACTACTTTATTTGCACCTGGCAAAACAAAAAGGCTCTTCTTTTCTGAAACTTTAAGATTATTTATGATTTCTACCATAGATTTGGTCTTAGGAGCCTCAAAATTGAAGTCTTCAATTACAATGATTGCATTTTCTTTTGCCTTATATGCAAGAGCAGACTTACGTGCCAACAGACGAAGTTTCTTGTTCAACTTGAAACCGTAATCGCGGGGCTTGGGACCGAATACACGACCACCACCTACCAATACGGGAGAGTTGATATCACCACGGCGAGCGCCACCGCCACCCTTCTGGCGACCGAGCTTGCGTGTTGAACCACTTACTTCGCTTCTTTCCTTTGACTTTGCAGTACCCTGACGCTGGTTAGCCAAATAGAGCTTTACATCAAGATAGATTGCATGGTCATTGGGTTCGATTGCATAGATATCATCATTGAGGACAACCTTACGACCGGTATCCTCGCCCTTAATATTTAATACACTGATTTCCATTACTTCAAAACGCTAACAATTGAACCATTGTATCCAGGAACACTACCCTTGATCAAAAGAAGGTTATGTTCGGGGATTACCTTTAACACTTGCAGATTGTGAGTAGTTACACGGTCACAACCCATCTGGCCGCCCATGCGCAAACCTTTGAATACCTTTGCGGGGTAAGAACATGCGCCGATTGAACCGGGCTTACGCTGACGGTCATCCTGACCGTGAGTAGTCTGACCTACACCACCAAAGCCATGACGCTTCATTACACCCTGGAAACCGCGACCCTTTGATGTACCGATTACATCAACATACTCGCAGCCCTCAAACATTTCAACGGTTACGGTGTCGCCAAGGTTCAATTCCTTGTCGAAGCCTGTGAACTCGGCCAAGTGTCTCTTGGGTGTTACACCAGCCTTCTTAAAGTGACCCATCAAAGCTGCGGTAGTATTCTTCTCCTTAGCTTCCTGGAAACCGAGCTGAATGGCGCTATAGCCATCCTTCTCTACACTCTTGACCTGAGTAACAACACAAGGACCCAATTCGATAACAGTGCATGGTACATTCTTACCCTCGGCACTGAATACGGAAGTCATTCCGATTTTCTTTCCTAATAATCCTGGCATTTCAGATAAATTTAAAAAACAAATTAATTAATAGTATTAAACCTTGATCTCAACTTCCACGCCGCTGGGCAATTCCAACTTCATCAGAGCGTCAATAGTCTTCTCTGTTGAGCTGTAAATGTCGATAAGACGCTTGTAAGAAGACAGTTCAAACTGTTCACGGCTCTTCTTGTTAACGAAAGTAGAACGGTTAACGGTAAAGATACGCTTGCGGGTGGGCAAGGGTATAGGACCGCTAACGATAGCACCAGACAACTTAACTGTCTTTACAATTTTCTCTGCAGACTTGTCCACCAGATTGTGGTCATAAGACTTCAGCTTAATTCTAATTTTTTGACTCATGTTATTTTTTAATATTAATATTGTTTATAATAGGAAAGGAACGTTCCCTAAGAGTCGTTTGCTAGAGAACGGCCCTTTCGCTATCGTTTGTTTTTATTATACGAGGTCTACGCGGCCTTTGATTTCCTCCAATACAGCCTTGGCGATACCAGAGCTAACGGGAGCATGGTGATCGTAGGTCATTGAAGATGTTGCACGACCAGAAGTGATGGTACGCAATGCAGTTACATAACCGAACATCTCGGCCAGGGGAACCATTGCCTTAACCAGACGGGCACCGGTACGGGTTGTATCCATACCTTCAACCTGACCACGACGTTTGTTCAAGTCACCGATAACATCACCCATGTTTTCTTCGGGAGTAACAACCTCCAACTTCATGATGGGCTCCATCAAAACGGGCTTAGCCTTGGCGCAGCAAGCCTTGTAAGCCATCTGGGCTGCGATTTCAAATGACAACTGGTCAGAGTCTACGGGGTGGAATGAACCATCAACGAGTTCAACCTTCAGGCTGTCCATGGGGAAGCCACCGAGAACACCGTTCTTCATAGCGGCATCAAATCCCTTCTGTACGCTGGGGATAAATTCCTTAGGAATGTTACCACCGGTAACGCTGTTGATGAACTGCAGGGGAGTTTCGTTGTAATCCTCATCGCGGGGACCTACGTTAACAATAATGTCAGCGAACTTACCGCGACCACCAGACTGCTTCTTGTAAACCTCACGGTGGTTAACAGTGGCGGTGATAGCTTCCTTATAGTTAACCTGGGGCTTACCCTGGTTACATTCAACCTTGAATTCACGCTTCAGACGGTCGATGATAATATCCAAGTGAAGCTCACCCATACCTGAGATAACGGTCTGGCCGCTCTGCTCGTCAGTCTTAACTGTAAAGGTGGGATCTTCCTCAGCCAACTTAGCCAAACCGTTAGACAGCTTGTCGAGGTCTTTCTGAGTCTTGGGCTCTACTGCGATACCGATAACGGGATCGGGGAAGTCCATAGATTCCAGTACAATGGGTGCATCCTCATCACAGAGGGTATCACCAGTACGGATATCCTTGAAACCTACACCTGCACCGATATCACCAGCTGCGATTTCCTCTACGGGATTCTGGTGGTTAGAGTGCATCTGGAACAGACGGCTTACACGCTCCTTCTTACCAGAACGACATTGAATGTATATGAACCGGCAGCAATCTTACCAGAGTATACACGGAAGAAAGTCAGACGGCCAACGTATGGATCGGTTGCGATCTTGAACGCAAGAGCAGAAGTCTTTTCGTCCTCACTGGGCTTACGCTCCTCATCCTCGCCTGTATCGGGATTTGTACCGATGATATTGGGAGTATCCAGAGGAGAAGGCAAGAACATACAAACATAGTCAAGCAGAGTCTGTACACCCTTGTTCTTGAAAGAAGAACCACAGGTCATGGGAACGATATCGAGTGCGAGGGTACCCTTACGGATAGCAGCTACGATTTCCTCTTCAGTCAAGCTGTCGGGATCCTCGAAGTACTTCTCCATCAGCGTGTCGTCCTGCTCAGCAGCCAGCTCAATCATCTTGCCGCGCCACTCTTCACACTCATCAGCCATGTCTGCAGGAATATCCTCTACGCTGTATTCTGCACCCATAGTCTCATCGTGCCACAGGATAGCCTTCATCTTAATCAGGTCTACGATACCCTTGAAGTTTTCTTCAGCACCGATGGGCACTGCCACAACACAGGGAGTAGCGCCCAAAATTTCCTTCATCTGGCGTACAACCTCGAAGAAGTCAGCACCAGAACGGTCCATCTTGTTTACATAACCGATACGGGGAACATTGTACTTGTCAGCCTGGCGCCATACGGTTTCAGACTGAGGTTCAACACCACCCACAGCACAGTATGTTGCAACTGCACCGTCGAGCACACGCAGTGAACGCTCTACCTCAGCGGTAAAGTCAACGTGTCCCGGAGTGTCAATCAGGTTGAACTTGTACTTGTTACCATTCCATGTCCAGAACGCAGTTGTAGCAGCAGAGGTAATGGTGATACCACGCTCCTGCTCCTGAGCCATCCAGTCCATTGTTGCAGAACCGTCATGGGTTTCACCGATCTTGTGAGTCTTACCGGTGTAGAAAAGAATACGCTCTGAAGTTGTTGTCTTACCGGCATCGATGTGAGCCATAATACCGATATTACGTGTCAAGAGAAGATCTTGCTTTGCCATTGTTATTTTCGTTTAACAGTGATTAGAAACGGAAATGTGCAAAAGCACGGTTGGCCTCAGCCATACGGTGCATATCCTCCTTACGCTTGAATGCACCACCCTGCTCGTTGTAAGCATCCATAATCTCAGCAGCCAGCTTGTCTGCCATGGTCTTACCACCGCGCTTGCGAGCATAAAGAATCATGTTCTTCATTGAAACGCTCTCCTTGCGGTCGGGACGGATTTCTGTGGGAACCTGGAAGGTAGCACCACCGATACGGCGGCTCTTTACCTCAACCTGAGGAGTGATCTTGTCCAGAGCCTCTTTCCAAATCTGAAGTGACTCCTTCTCCTCGTTAGCCATCTTGGTCTTCACAATCTCAAGAGCATTGTAGAAAATTTCGTAAGAAATGCTCTTCTTACCATCGTACATCAGGTGATTTACGAACTTTGACACCTTCACATCACCGAAAACGGGATCGGGAAGGATAACACGCTTTTTTGGTTTTGCTTTACGCATTTTTGTTTTGTTTGATTTTGATTAAAATAGGCTGCAATCTTTGTTCTTCAAGTCTCTCGCCAGAAACTTTACTCAACCTTAAGCATATACAACCAAACTTTTGTTTAATTTGTCCTTAGAATTACTTCTTTGCGGCCTTGGGACGCTTGGCACCATACTTACTGCGGCGCTGTGTTCTGTTAGCAACACCGGCGGTATCCAAAGTACCACGAACGATGTGGTAGCGAACACCGGGGAGGTCCTTCACACGACCACCACGCACCAATACGATGCTGTGCTCCTGCAAGTTGTGACCTTCTCCAGGAATGTAGCTGTTCACTTCCTTAGAGTTTGTAAGACGAACACGTGCGACTTTACGCATCGCAGAGTTAGGCTTCTTGGGCGTGGTGGTGTACACACGAACGCAAACACCACGACGCTGAGGACAGCTGTCCAGCGCAGGGCTCTTGCTCTTGTCCACCATAGCCGTACGGCCTTTGCGAACTAATTGTTGAATTGTAGGCATTTGTTTGATTTTTAAATTATTATATTATATTTATATTTTCTATTCCATGAGCAGAGAGGACATAATATGCCCAATCTGGGGTGCAAAGGTACGATTTTTTTCTATAATAATGTATATTTCAAGCTGTTCAATTTCAAGAAAAATAATGTTTTTAGCAATATTTAACATTATTTAACATAAGCCTGTGTTTTTCTTATCCTTCAAGGGTGTTCTTCACAATCAAACACACATCTTCAAACTAATGAGTTAGCTTAAGGGAACATTTGTCTTAACGAACGTCTAAATCGTTCAATATCAACTTTAAGCAAATTAAACTCATATCTGTTAGAATCCATAAAAGCGATGATCTCCTGCGAGTATTCTTCGGCCATAAAGGAAGAATCCGCCTGAGCCGGAACGGTCAGTCTGGCACATGCCGAATCCAACAATGCCACCACACCCGCACTGTCATGCGCAGCCAAACAAAGAGACACATCAGCCAGCACAGAATCTGAAAAAGACGGGATTTCCGGTTCAAGAAAGGCTACCGTATCCACCAAAAGACAAAAAGAATCGGCCTGTTCATCATCCGAACCGCCACCATTCCCCGGTGCCCACATACAAGTGCACAACAAGAGGGAATGGGCTGCAATTACGAAAGCGCAGAGGGATCGTCTTATCTTTGGAGCCATTTTCTATAGAATGTCTGTTTGTAGCAAGTGCAAAGATACAAATAAAAAACATATATGCAAACACTCCGCACCACATATTTGACACTTCAATACAGAAAAACGCAATGCGTTGCAATGGCCTATGCAATGCATTGACTTTGCTCACGCACCGCATTGTCTTTGTCTACGCACCGCATTGCGTCTTTTATTTTAGTATGAGGTATGGGCAGGATGACATTTGTGGCTCACAACTCATCACTCACAACTCATTACTCATTGCTCAATCCCCCCACAACAATGTTCCGTCCGCAGCCTGTCCTGCGGCATCCACGCTGATTTGTGTCGTGCGCGCGTTATTATATAAGGTAATGGTGGCCTTTCCGTCCTGGTCCAACATTACGTTAGGATTCCAATAGAGTGTGCGACGGTAGTCTTTCACGCTGTCCGGCGGTGTCTGTTTGCTATAGTCGGGACTGTAGCATTCGGCGGGATAGGCAAAGCCAGGGAGAATGTATCGGCGGTCACGATAGATTACACGATGGTCCTCGTTGGGATGAGGGAACATGGCCAAATACGTTTCCGGCAAATTGGAACCTTTGTATCGGTTGCTTCCTTCAAGGCGCGGACAATAGTCGGTGTATATGCCATATTTATCTATGGCGAAGTCTGTTTCAAAATCTTCAAGATTATAAAGGTAGGTCAGTTCGCGAGCGGGCGAGCGCCTTTTACCTCCATATAAATTTAAATATTTGGGATAATAAACCGAGTCTTCAGGCACTTTTATTCCTTCCTGTTCCTTTGTTATGCGGTCAATTCCCCATTTAACTCCCAATCTATAAGTTGAAGCACCAGAATTGGTAATCGACCCTACGTATGGCTTTTCCGAACCATAATCGCCCACGAAAATTCTGTCTACAGGAGCGAACAGCATACCTGAATCATAATGACGGTTCCTTGCCTCATACGCATCTATCAGGTATGCCGGTTGAGAATCATTAAATCGTCTCAATCCCCTAAGGCGTTTACTCTGTACACCCACCTCGTTCATCAGCGTGGTACCATCTTCTGTTTCAAACCACTTTGTTTCCTTCCCGTTTTTTCCCGCTATAAGATTCTCCTGATAAAAGTTATATTTATTGACAAAATTTGGATAAGGCATTGCCACTCTGACAAAGAATTTGGAGGTCTCCACCCTGAATTTTTTCCTTTTGTTCTCTGGCAAATCAGATTCAGTGGGAAGCATTTGTATCCAGGTATATTGTTCACCAGGCTTCCATTTTGTGGTATCTGCTGCAGAAAGGAAGAATATGCTTTCACCGTAGAAACGTGGCAACTGGACGCGGAACAATCCTTGCTGGGTTACAGTCTCGCCCACAATGGCTTTTTCCTCTTGCGGATGCACTAATTCGGCATGCACTTTCACCTCATATTTCAGATTTGTTTTAGAAGCATATTTCTGTTTATAATCCTGCCAGGACTCTACGTCTGCACGGACCGACTCATCATTTTCCGTCACTTCCTCTGTCGCAGCTGCGGCCTCAATGTCTTCTGTCTCAATCTTTACATTATGGTTATCTTTTTGCGCTTCAGATGTCATCCATTCAAGATCGAAATCATACACAGAGCCCATGATGATGGGGGCTTTCTCGGCCGGCTGTGTCAGTTCCCAATTTCCCTTTACCGCCATGTCCTGCCACTCGAATCTGCGCCACCCTTGGGTCATCATCAACAGGTCCAGCGCCTTTCGGTGCTGCTCGTCATCCTTCTCGAAGTACCAGCCCGGTTCGGGTATGAAGCCTTTT
>RHMF01000367.1_pt1 | contig 24952 bp, 20 predicted proteins | sample 5365151 | NCBI WGS metagenome assembly RHMF01 (sample SAMN10266501, study PRJNA497801) | feces metagenome | isolation source: feces | host: Bos taurus | place: China: Prairie of Fairy Mountain | collected 2017-08-14 | reverse complement strand
GAATTTTGCTAGAAAGATTTCTACTTTCTTTTGATTGAGCATAGCGGGCTATGCGATTGAAAAAGAAATAGAAAGATTTCGGCAAAAAACACAAAGCACGCAAAAGTTTCAAAGAACAGTCTTTTGTTTATCCGAAACGTGGAATTTTTAGAAGTTGCCTAAAGAAACCTTCAAAAAACACACTTTGCCCACAAACAAAAAAAGCGAAGCACCAAAATGCTCCGCTTTTCCCATATTTATATCATCTCTTAGAAATGATAGCCTAAGCGTATTAACAACATAGAGGTTTTAAGTTCCGGTAGTGAGAAAGGTGTGTTTTTCACATCTGTTGTCGCTATTCCGGGTACTATGTCGGTCATTACTCCCGTTACAGCTTTGTTGCCCAAATTGTAATAGTGTAGACCTATGCTGTATTTTTTATTCAGTTTAACGCCGACTCCTGTCTGAAATCCCAATGTAAAACAATTGTCATAGTTTTGCTTAAAAGTAAGTTCCATATTATCGACATATTCGACTCTCTTAGTCGTGCCTGATGTTGTAATTATTCTAAGGTTTGCCCCTACGGCAGCTTCGCCCCAAATGCTTATCTTATCATTTATTGCATAGTCGTAGTTTGCACCAAACATTATAGGAATATTAATGCATACTGAATATAATTCCTCGTCTATTACACCATAAGAACTATTGTCCTCTTTTATTTTGAATCCAAACGTAGTATTAAAGAACATATCGGCTGTGGCCATTATTCCCAAACCCTTTACTTCGGGTATATTGTATTTGGCTTTCATTCCCACATTTACACCTACCCAGTCGGCATTGCCATAAGTTATATCGCCATTGTAGGCTACTTTTCTAAGCATATCTTCGGCCGAAACATCAAATACCGGAGATTTTCCAAAACTTCCAAGTGGTGTGCTACCTCCAAGATAAACAGATAATTCTAGCTTTTTGTTATTTTCACTTGTTGCTTGGGCATCCTGCGCCATTATTACATTTAGTCCAAGGCTTGCTACCATTGCCATACAAGCTAGTCTTCTTAATGTTCTTTTCATTTCTATGTATTTTAGGTTGTCAATAAATTAATTTCTCATCCCAAAAAAAATAATATAGACGCTGTTGTCGGCGTCTATATTATCATTGTTTTGCTAGCCTGCAAAGCCACCGCCACCATTGTCGGTGCCACCTTGGCCGTTGTTTGCGCCTTCGTCTTCCCCGGCATCGCCTTCGTAGGTGTCGCCCTTGGCAGATGGCAGATAAGTCCACTCTATATCGTCGGCGATAAGAGTGTTTATGCGTTTGCCCTTTTGGCTGCCCACTCCCGCTTTCATGGTTGGGCGAAACTGCACTTTGACGTTAGTCACTTGGTCCATCGACACCTCTTCCGGTGTGTCGACACCCGTTTTCTTACACTCGAAGGTTAGGAAAAACGAACCTATCCCATCCAATTTCACCGAATGACCTTCGGCCAAATAGCGTGTCATCACTTTGGGGATTGCACTTAGCACCGCTATTACATCGGTTTCGCTTACGGTGCTTTCTTTTTCGATGTCTTTTGCCAAACGCTTTGCGTCATAGCAACTTACACTTTTGGATACGGGTATCCATTTCTCTGTAAGTTTGGTGAATTTTCTTCCAAAAAAAGCCATAGTTTAAAATTTATATGGTTAATAATTAAAAAAACATTTACCTTTCAAAGGTGATGTTTCGAAGTTTTTCTCTTCAACACTAAAAGATTGATTTTCAGACACTCTATTTTTCATTTCTTGAGACTCCAATGTCAACATCTTGAGACTCCAATGTCAGCGTCTTGAGATTGGAGTCTCAAGAAATTGAGTCTCCAATGTCCTCCGATCACCCCTTCAAAGGTTTTTTGGTAACGATAGGAAGCACTGTTTTAGTATATGAAAACTATATAAAAAATCTTAAAATTTCAAATAACCAATTTTCCCTACAACAACAATGAAATACAAGGCGACTTTCTAAAAATTCCATGCTCCGCGAAGTAGAACTAACGAAAGAAAGAACTTTTACGTTGTTGACTTCGTCGATGTTGCCGGAAGCTTTCTATTTTTCTTGCTACGGTCAATCAAATATATTGTAAAGACACATCACGGCTCGTCTCTACCAAGAAAATTCCGTAAGTGCCTAAATCTTACGGCATATCATCAGTCCGTCGCGTATGGGCAAAAGGATATTTTCTACACGGGGGTCGTTCTGAACAAGGTCGTTAAGCTGCATAAGAGTGGCGGTTTCCTTGTCGAGTTTTGGTTGTTCGTACACCACTTTTCCGCTCCATAATATGTTGTCCAATATTATTATCCCTCCTTGTCTTACCATCGGCAACACTTGTTCGTAATAATTGATATAATTAATCTTATTGGCATCGATAAACACGAGGTCGAACATCTCGTTTATGTCAGGCAATACTTTCAGTGCCTCGCCTATATGGAGTATTATTTTATCGTTAAGATTGGCATCGGCTATGGCTTTTGTTATAATATCTTCCAACTCCTCGTCGGCCTCTATGGTATGCAACAAGCCGTCATGTTTAAGGCCTTTGGCAAGGCATATAGCCGAGTATCCCACATAAGCGCCTATCTCCAACACCCTCGAAGGCTGCATCATACAGCTTATCATTTCCAACAACTTACCTTGATAAGCACCGCTAAGCATACGCGGACGCGTCATTCGCAAATGAGTCCATCTGTTTAGTTTGGCCATTACCTCATTTTCGGGCGAGGTGTGTTTTTCGGCATAGTCTTCTATATCGGGATGAACGAAGTTGGTTATTATCTTTTTTTCCATAGGGTTAGTAATTCAAATTTCTAAGATGTTCCACCAATTCGGCTTCGGTTTTTATAAGCACTTCGCGCGCTTTGCTACCCTCGAAAGGCCCTACCACGCCGGCGGCTTCCAACTGATCTATAATACGTCCGGCACGATTGTAGCCCAACTGCAATTTGCGTTGCAACAACGACGTACTGCCATGCTGGGAAGCAACCACCAATCGGGCAGCCTCTTCGAAGAACTCATCCTTTTGTTTAGGGTCGAATTCCTTGCTTGGCTCCGACTCTTCGTCGATATATTCGGGCAACAAGAAGCATTCGGGATAGCCACGCTGACTGCCTATATAATCGGCCACTTGTTCAATTTCTTCGGTATCGATTAGTGCACATTGCAAACGCACTATTTCGCTTCCCGACGACAAGAGCATGTCTCCCCTACCTATCAATTGGTCGGCACCGCCTGTATCCAAAATGGTACGCGAATCTATTTTGCTGGTTACGCGGAAGGCTATACGTGCAGGGAAGTTGGCTTTGATGGTACCTGTAATGATGTTAACACTCGGACGTTGAGTGGCAATAATCAAGTGTATACCCACCGCACGAGCCAACTGTGCTATACGGGCTATGGGATGTTCCACCTCTTTTCCGGCGGTCATTATAAGGTCGGCAAACTCGTCGACCACCACCACTATGTATGGCAAATATCTGTGCCCGTTTTCGGGATTCAACCGACGAGATATAAACTTGGGATTATATTCTTTGATATTCTTAACCTGAGCTTTTTTGAGCAACTCATAGCGGTTGTCCATCTCTATACACAACGAATTAAGAGTACGCACCACCTTACGGGTATCGGTAATTATAGCCTCTTCGCTATCGGGAAGTTTAGCCAAATAATGGCGTTCTATTTTGTTGTACAACGATAGCTCCACCTTTTTAGGGTCGACCATTATAAACTTGAGTTCGGCAGGATGTTTTTTGTATAACAACGATGCTATTATGGCATTAAGCCCCACCGATTTACCTTGTCCTGTGGCACCTGCCATAAGCAAGTGAGGCATTTTGCACAAGTCGGCAACATAAGGCTCGTTGGATATCGTTTTTCCGATGGCAATAGGTAGTTCAAATTTATTGTTCAAAAACTTATCCGAAGTCAACATAGTCTTCATCGACACTATTTGCGGATTGGCATTAGGCACCTCTATACCTATGGTACCTTTGCCGGGTATGGGGGCAATGATACGTATACCTAATGCTGCAAGGCTCAATGCAATATCGTCTTCAAGATTTTTGATTTTCGATATTTTGATACCCGGAGCCGGCACTATTTCGTAAAGGGTAACAGTAGGACCCGGCGAGGCAGTAATACGCACTATATCTATCGAAAAGTTCTTTAACGTTTCTACGATTCTGTTTTTGTTTGCCAAAAGTTCTTCTTTGGTTACTTCGGTGTTTCGTTCTTCGTAATTGACAAGCATATCCACTGTCGGCAACTTGTAATCATGTAGTTCCAAAGTAGGGTCGTAAGGCTCGTCTAACCCGAATCTGCGCATATCGTCGTTTGTAGTATCGGCAGTATCTTCGTCGTTGACAGCTTCGTTATCAGTCGGTGTCGTAACAGTACTTTCCGATACATTGCCAGTGTCGTTTATCTCAAATTCCACGCCATCGTTGCTGTCGAGTATGTCATTGTTGGTAATATCTGTTTTTGTTTTTTCTTCTTTGGCAGTAGATATAACCTCTTTGATTTCAAAATCCAATGCGGCCTGCATTTCTTTCTCGTCAAGTTCATCTTCCAACACCGAAGTCGATATCGGTGCAGGAGTCGGCACTTCGTTTTCATCGTTGTCGTCGTCATCTTCTTTTTCCATCTTAGTCTTGATCGACGAAAAAGCCTTCGATGTGCCATCTTTTACCTTATTACCCAAATTAATTATACCGGCACCTTTAAAATGCAGATTATGAACAAATACAAGGTACACTATAAAGGAGAAAGCACACAAAATTAATGTTCCCAAAGCCCCTATAAAACTATTTAAGGCCTTGGCGACATACACACCAAAAGTACCTGCATAAATTTCCAACCACAAAGCATTATCACCGGTAAATGAGTTAATGTATCCAAGGAATATCGAGCCCCAAGTCATCCAAAACACTGCTATCCAAAATGTTTTCCAAAAAGGAAGTATTCTGAGAGTAAGTAGTCGGGCACCATATACAAAGAACAAAAGCACAAAACACAACGATGTAATACCGAACATTCGTTTTACAAAAAGTTCGCCCAACATATTACCTACAGTACCACCAATGTTGGCACCTTCGTTCCAATTGAATATGTAAGATACAATTACTGCCAACAAAAACACCGAAAACAAAATATAAAAAACGCCACGTATTTTCTTAAAACGCTCGCTCTTTATAAAAGCTATAACGGACTTTGCTATTTGTTTTTTATTTTCTGATTTTGAAGATGTTTTGCTACTTTTAGCCGACGATTTACTCATTGCTTATTACCTGTTTTTATTCTACAAATTAAAACTACAAAATTACAAAATAACCTCTAATAAAGGCAATAAGCAATGAATAGATTTTTAACCTCGAAATGTTGATAAGTGATTTTCATAATCAAACATCAACGATAGGCTTAAACAAAGCTATTAAAAGCAAAGAAGCCCCAAACTAGTATCCATACTTTTTCCACCTATCTACCAAGAACTTTCGTGTTTCGCGTTCCTTAGGGTTGTCGCCCGGCTCGTAAAATTTCGTTCCTTTAATTTCGTTGGGCAAAAACTCTTGATCCACAAAGTTTCCCTGATAGTCGTGTGCATACTTATAATCTGCGCCATAACCTATATCTTTCATCAGTTTGGTAGGCGCATTGCGTATATGCAAAGGCACCGACAAATCGCCTGTTCGTCGCACCATTTCCAATGCATTACCAATAGCCTTGTAAGTTGAGTTACTCTTGACAGATGTAGCCATATATACCACAGCTTGCGACAATACTATTCTGCATTCGGGATACCCTATCTTGTTAACGGCATCAAAGCAGGCATTGGCCAATAGTAAAGCATTTGGATTGGCATTTCCAATATCTTCGGACGCAAAAATAAGTATTCTACGAGCTATAAACACCGGATCTTCACCTCCCTCTATCATTCTTGCCAACCAGTATACAGCAGCATTGGGGTCGCTACCACGCATACTTTTGATAAAAGCAGAAATAATATCATAATGCATTTCACCTTTTTTATCATACATCGAAAGGTTTTGTTGTATAACAGTTTGCACCTTTTGATTCGTAATTTCTATTTCGGCAGAAGTGTCGTTGTTAACCACCAATTCCAATGCATTAAGCAATTTACGAGCATCGCCCCCCGATATTCGTAACAATGCTTCATACTCCTTTATATCCACATTTTTGCCTTGTGTGACTTGGATATGCGATGTGGCCTGCTTTAGCAATTGTATCATATCATCCTTGCCAAACTCTTTAAGTATATACACCTGGCACCGTGATAATAATGCCGATATAACTTCGAAAGATGGATTTTCGGTAGTGGCACCTATAAGAGTTATTATTCCCCTTTCCACTGCACCTAACAACGAATCCTGCTGGCTCTTGTTGAATCGGTGAATTTCATCTATAAAGAGTATGGCTCCATTTTCGTTTTTGGCTTTTTCTATCACATCACGAACATCTTTCACTCCCGAATTAATAGCACTAAGCACATAAAAAGGACGATTCAAAGTTTGAGATATAATCATAGCCAATGTGGTTTTGCCTATACCCGGAGGCCCCCATAATATCATCGATGGCACTTTACCACTTTCTATAAGAGTTCTCAATATCGAATTTTTACCCACCAAATGTTCTTGTCCTATGTAGGTATCGAGAGATGTAGGGCGAAGTTGTTCAGCTAATGGTATCATAGTTTGTTACGAAATAGATTTGGCAAGGTCGTCGAATGCTTTAATCATATTCGACCATGCATATTTTTGTTTTTCTTCTTTTACGTTAGTTTCAAATTCTTGCTCTCTCTTGTTTTCGTAGAAATCAACAAGAGCTTTGGCTATATCTTTAGAATTTGGTTCTACTACATAACCTATTTTTCCATGAGGCACTATTTCGGGAAGTCCCCCCACATTAGTCACCAACATAGACTTTTCAAAATGAAAAGCTATTTGAGTTACTCCACTTTGTGTAGCCGACTTATAAGGTTGAGCCACTATATCCGCAGCACAAAAGTAGTTATTAACTTTATCATCAGGTATGAAATAAGTATGTAACTCTACCCTATCTTCTATATCAAGATTCTTTATTTGTTGCATATAGGCTTCTTCGTTACCATAAAACTCACCGGCAACAATAAGTTTCACATTCAAATCCCTCAATCTTTTGTCGGCAAAAGCCCCTAACAACAAATCCAGCCCCTTATAATCACGTATAAATCCGAAAAACAAGACGTACTTGGCATCAGTCGACAATTTCAAAGTATTTTGTGCTTGTATCTTATCAATACGTTCTCCATAATGGTCGTATAATGGATGAGGCGAAAAAACTTTAGGTTTTGAAGTATCAAATAATCCAAGTTCATCGAGCACAGTCTTACTCATAGCTATAAATCCCTGAGTCGACTTTACAAAGTACTTGGCAAATATCTTGTCGCCAATACGTTTTTCGTGAGGTATTATATTATCTACAAGTGATACTACTTTAGTAAACTTATTACGTTTTACAACACGTTCAATAGTACCCAAACAAGGCGCCATAAAAGGAAGCCAAAAACGTGTTATCATTAAGTCTGCTTTCTTTTTGCGGATCTCGTTACCTACCTTTATCCAATTATAAGGATTACAAGAATTTATTCTTCGATATATCTTTAATCCCTCAGGAGCGGGACTTTCGCTATATTGAGTTTTGCCGGGAAATAAAAATCCCGGATATTGAAGTGTAAATGTATATATCTCTACCTTATGTCCTTGCTTTTGATATTCGTATGCAAGACGTTCGTTTAATGCTGCTATTCCGCCTCTGTAGGGATAAGCCGGACCCACTATTATTATATGCATAATCAATCTTTATTTTCGATAAATCTATTGTGCAAAAATACAAAAAAATACTCAAACCAAAGATGTTTTCTAAAAAAATAAGTATCTTTGCATACAATTACAATACATTAGTTAGTATTAAATGTATTGTAGTATAGACTTTTATAGATAAATAGTAATTTGTATTAAATTGTATTCAGCATGAAACTAAAAACAAAAAAGCTACTCACACATGTAGGAATAGTCGTATTATTTTTCATTATTTCGGCTATTTATTTTTCGCCGGCATTTCAAGGCAAAGCCATACAACAAGGCGATACCATGAAGTTTAATGCCATGATTAACGAAGCCAAACAATTCCATGAAGCTACTGGAGAATATGCTAATTGGAATAGTGCTATGTTTAGTGGTATGCCTTCATATCAAATAGGCATGGGAGAACCTCGTTCGGATATTTTTATTCCTATTCGTAAATTATTAACTTTGGCACCATTCGATTTAGATTTAAATGTAGGTATTTTATTTTTATATCTCATAAGTTTTTATGTAGGATTATTATTATTAGGTGTTAGTCCTCTGCTAAGTCTTTTTGGTGCTATAGCATTCGGATTAGGTAGCTATAATATGATAATAATAGAAGCCGGACATATAACCAAAGCATACGCTATTTCTATGATAGCACCAACACTTGCTGGTATGATGATTGCATTTCGAAAAAAATACATACTTGGAGGTATATTATTTACTTTCGCTCTTGGTTTACAAATAGCTTTCAATCATATACAAATCACGTATTACACTACTATTGTAGGTGTAGTATTAGGAATAGTATATGCTGTTAATGCAATAAAAGAAAAAATAATTAAAGATTATTTGATAGGTGTCGGTGTATTGTTGTTAGGCTGTGGATTAGTACTCACTATAAATTCTCGACATCTTTTCGTAAACCAAGAATATGCAAAATACACCATGCGTGGCGGTACAGAAATAAGTGTCACACCCGAAGATTTGTACAAAGATGGAGAACCTAAATCCATAGCAGGCAAAACATCAGGATTAGATATTGACTATGCCTATAGTTGGAGTTATGGCAAAGGAGAAACTTTGACTCTTTTGATACCTGGAATGTATGGTGGTAGTTCGGGAGAAACTGTTGATAAAAACTCAGAATTTTACAAAAATTTTCGTCAAACACAGGCTCCTCTTTATTGGGGCGACCAGCCGTTTACTTCGGGTCCTGTTTATTTTGGTGCTATAATAATATTTCTGTTTGTATTGGGTTTGATAATAGTAAAAGGACCTGAACGTTGGTGGATACTTATAGCAACTATATTAGCTATAGTGATGGCTTGGGGTAAAAACTTTCCGGGTTTCAATGAATTTTTATTCAATAATTTACCAATGTATAACAAGTTCCGTACGCCATCTATGAGTTTGGTGATAGCCAATGTGACGATGGTATTAATGGCAATATTAGCATTGAAAGCAATATTCAACAACGAAGTAGAAAAGAAAGTGTTACAACGTGCTTTATACATAGCCAGCGGAATTACTGGTGGGGTATGCTTGATATTAATCTTTGCTGCTAGTTCTTTCTCTTATTCGGGATTGTCCGACATGCAGATGGCTGCACAATACGGCAACCAATGGCAAGCTATACAAGATGTGCTTATTGCTGACCGAAAAGACTTGTTAGTATCGGACTCAATACGTTCATTAGTACTTATACTACTTTCGGGTTGTGCTATATGGTTATATAATACAGATAAACTAAAGAAACAAAACTATTTGATTATTATACTCACACTCCTTGTCGTATTCGATCTATGGGGTGTAGACAGACGCTATCTCAATGAAAACAATTGGGTAAAAAAACATCAGTTGACTCTACAGCCAACACAAGATGATTTACTCATTGATGAATATGCACGAATAAACAACGACAAAGATTATCGAGTATTTAATATAGCGGCCAATACTTTCAACGATTCATACCCATCTGCATTTCATCATCAAATAGGAGGATATTCAGCTGCTAAACTACGTAGATATCAAGATTTGATAGACTTTTATCTCTCACGACATATTAATACCAATGTGCTTAATATGCTTAATGCACGCTATTTTGTAGTTCCTAATGGGCAAGGTGGCACTACAGTTCAGCGAAATGTAGCGGCACTGGGCAATGCTTGGTTTGTTGACAACTATAAGATAGTAGATAATCCTAACGAAGAAATATTGGCTCTAAACGATTTTAATCCATCCTCTACAGCTATTATAAACAAAGAATATGTCTCCGCAATTGGAGGTAAAAACTTAACGTTAGACTCCAATTCTATAATTGTAATGGAGCATCAAGAGCCTTACAACCCCGATTATTTGAAATACAAAACCAATACAACAAAAGAACAATTGGCTGTATTTTCTGAAATACATTATGCACCTGATTGGAGAGTATATATTGATGGCAAACCGGCTGAGTATATACGTGTAAACTATGTGTTAAGAGCAATGGTTGTGCCTGCGGGTAAACACATTATAGAGTTTAAAAATGAAGCACCTTTATTGCACAAATTACAAATAGTATCATGGGTAGGTTCTGGAATATTTGTACTGATAATAATAGGTAGTATTGTTTTACATTTATACAATAAAAAAAATGTAACACTACTAGGAATAAATAAAAAGTACAGATAATAAATCAACCATAAAAAAACACTGCATAAATAAATTTATGCAGTGTTTTTTTTACAAAGATATCTAAGATTATGCTTAGTTCGTAATATTAAACCCCAATCGGTCATTAGAGCTTTTCCATATTACAGGGTAAAGCAAAAGTATCTAAATTTTTCCAAATACCAATAATAGATTTTCTTGTTTTTAGAGAACGAGCAAGATATAAAATATGCTTATCTTTATGAGACATGAAATAAGGAGAAGTTGCCAACAATCCATACCGAATAGTTTTTAAAAATTTCTTTTTAGGAGAGTTGATGAAAGTATGACGAAAAAGCGATAAAAAGTTATACGCTAATACAATAAAATTACTACAAGCTTCTGTAGCCCAAAAGTTTTGAGAAACAAAATGATCTATTGAAAAATCATACTTAAGTTCTTTGATTCGATTTTCTGAATCAGCACGACCTCTATACGAATCATAAATTATTTTCATTGGCAAATCCATATTTGTCACAAAACAACTATATCTATATTTCCCATAATCAGTTTCGCTCTCAAAAAGAGAAAGTTGCTTGATTTGCTTACCTGCAACTTTAGGACGTATATCTATTTCTTGTCTTACCATCACAATACGCCTTGTTTTATCCCAAGAGTCTGCTTGATAAGTTGTTACTGCTATATCTAGTCCTTTTTCGATATTTACCCAAACTTTGTTGTGTGTCAATGAGTATTTGATTTTTGGTACAAATCGACAGGCCACAATGTATTTTAATTCTTTTTCTTCTAAACAATCAAGAATTTCTTTTGCAAAAAACCACTATCCATTCGTACCAATCCTACTTTTTTATTTGTAAGATGATCTAATGTATCATGTAGAAATGAAACATAATTATTTGATGAAGAAAGATTTCCCTGTCTTAGCCAATAATTAGCTATCATACGAACATCTAATACAAATGTCAAAAGAGGATGATGAGAATTGCATCCCGGTCGCTTAGGATTATAGCCTTTTACAGTTCCTTCTTGATTTCCTTCTCGAACCATAACTGTAGAATCAAAATCAAGGGTATAATTATCAAATATTAATTGACTGAAGATCCATTTATATAAATAACTAAATACTTCTTGATTGATTGCTTGATTAAACTTATTGAAATAGCGTTGATAAGCTCGGTGTCCTGCTCAAATATCCCAACCTATCATTTTATTAAGTACTCGATTATACCTAACTAAATCAAGATGACTATAATTACTAGCTCCACACCAAACTCCAGCAAATAATCCTTGTATTAATTGCAATGGATTATACCCTCTATTTGAACCTTGAATTGGCATATTTGATTTCTTTAATGCTTCTTCAAAATTGCATTTTAAAGCATTTTAAAGAACATCACCAATCCTCCAAATGGTGTTATTTCTTTGTCTACGAACTTGATGTCTATGTTTGAAACCATTTATTGATAATTTATACTGATTGCAAAGATAATAATTTATTATCTTTCAAACAAATACAATGCTTATTTTCTAATGACCGATTTGGGTTTATATCAAAAAATGATGCTTATAATATCTTTTCAAAAAGTTTTATCACTATATTCTCTGAATATTTCTCTAAAAATATTTCGCGAGAATACATATTAAATCTCGGTCTTGGATTATTTCCAAATTCCTTAATTTTTTCAATAAATTCTTGAGGGGTATTACATTTACCTCCCACTTTATCATAATCTAGTACATAACCTTCAAAAGCTTCATCAGTTCCTATTATATTTTTTCCATACATCAGTGACTCACATGTTTTTACTTTCATTCCTCCTCCCGAAAATATAGGTAAAATCATTATATCAGCATCTTCTAAAAAAGGCTTTAATTCAGGAACATCGCTTATTATTTCTACTTTGTCTGGTATGCTATAGTTATCTCTAAGTTTACTCATTCCTTTGCCAACTATTTTTACATCAATATTTACGTAAGGATACACATTCTTCATAAACCACTCTATACCCTCATTGTTTGGTGGAAAATATGTACCTAAAAACAAACATTGAGGTTTTTCACGTGTAAATTTATCTGTAAATTTTTCTTGGTTATATTTATCAGCAAATGTTATTGGCACTATAATATCAGCAATTCTACCATATCGTTCTTTCACTGCATTTTTGTCTCTCTCGTTTAGTACTACTATAGAATCAGAATATTTGCAAGCATATTCATCATTTTTATCTACGCAATTAAGAACGATATTTCTTCCTATTTGGTGTTTTTTTAGTTTTGCATTAAAATAATCATATTCAAGATTGTGAAAAAAAGTTATTATTTTACCTTTGTATCTTTCTTCTTTTAAAGCTTTGGCTATTATAGCAAAAACACTTCTGTCTATGAATACTATATCATATTTTGATGCTTCAATAGTTATTTCTCTTACACGTTTGGGAGATAATCCAAAATAGTAATTTTTTAAGAAATAAAATACTCCTTTTATATAGTCAGTTGGTGTTTTTTTTATAAATTCATTATGTATGTAATATGTGGTTATATTGTCATTTCCAACTAACGATTTCAAAACATTATAGTTTCTTTGACTACATTGTTCACCTCCTTCTAATACACTCTTTGATTTTTTATATCTTATAAAAAGAATTCTCATACTTTTATTATTTTATTATTTACTAAAACTTTATTCATTTATAGTTTCCAATACATACTCTATTCGTTCTGTATACGAGTGATGACTACGTACTATTCTACAAGCATGGTTTGATTCTTTCCATTTCTTTGTTGTCAATACTTCTTGTATTTGATTTACAAGTTCTGTTTCATTAGTATAGAAACTTATTTCTTCGTTTGGATAAATTTCTTTTAAAAATGGATTATAATCACATACTTGGTACGCTCCTGAACCTGATATTTCATATACCTTGGGATTTGCACCACATACTTGCTGTTCGTGATGTATATTTAGCACCAGTTTAGAACGATTATAATATTCATTCACCAAAGTACTTGGTATTATATGATTTGCATAAATATTTCTTTTTTCTCTTAACAAGCACTTGATTGGATTTTTATACCAGGGCTTGTATATGCCGAACACTTTAATTTTTTTATCTTGAAAGTGTGCAACAACAGCTTTCATATATGATTGACGTTTTTTTGAATTGTATAAATCGCCAACAAACAAAATATCAATATCTTTTTCTATATGATTTAGAGGTTTATAAATATTAATATCACATGCTTGTGGAAGAAAATATGTTTTTATTCCTTTTTTCGCATAATAATCTACATCTGTTTTTTCGTAGCAAAAGGTATAATCAGCATGATTTACATGGTTTACAATTTCAGGGTAGCGTGTTATACTATCAAAAAACCATAATACAACTTTTGCTTTTCCTCTGAAATAATCTAAAGTTTTACTCGTCAATATATCACCATTAAGTATGAAGACAATATCCGGTTTGTAGTTATCAAATAGTTCCTCTATATAACAAGAATATTCCAATCTACTTTTTTGCTTTAGTTTTGCTTTATTTGCAGATAGTTTATATTTCCATTTCATAATAGAAGTGTAGGGATGTATCGGTGTATCATAGCTATCCACTTTTGTGATATAACCATGCTGTTCAAAAGCATATTTCACTGCTGAACAAAAATTATAGAAGTTGGGACCTATTATAAGAACTCGTTTTTCCATAAGAACAGAATATTTTAATCATAGAATTTTATACTATCCAAATCAATAATAGTTTTACGCTTATCAACGGGAGGAACTTTCATGTAATCTCCGTAAATAAGTTTTAAATGAGCATCATAATTATTGGGAACAAAAAATTTGTGCCCTTCAAATTCAAGTTCTTTACATGGAAATATATATTTTTCATACCTACGAGAATTATATGGATTTGTAGAATAAGAAGGTGTTATCAAACCTTTGGAAAATATAGACAATATTCTCGAAAAATAAATCATTAGATAAACAAATGGGAAAGCAATGTATGCTAAAAACCTCACAAAATATTTTCTCAAAATAGATTTATATGCTACATCACCATAATGATGTATTTCTCTAAATACTCTTCCATAAAAGAAATCAATAATTTTTTTTATCTTCATTGAGGGAACTTTCTCCATTTTAAATATATCTACCCATAATCCTTGTTCTTTTTGCTTTACAAAGTATGGATAATAGCAGAATGATTTTTTATCTCTTACTCTTCCATAATTAGAAAAAAAGTACTTATCTGTAGTCCAATCGGTATAAAGAAATTGTTTTGGTAACTCTTCTTGTAAACATTTTCTTATTTTATTGTAATCCTTTCTCATTACACAAATATCCACATCATCGTCCCAGGGAATAAAACCTTTATGTCTTACAGCTCCAAGCAATGTACCATAATCAAGCCAATATGTAATATTGTGTTTTCTACATACTTTATCTATTTCCACAAGTATTTCAACCATACGCAACTGTGCTTTACGCAATTTGGTATTTTCTCCATTATATCTACTGAAGTCCTCGTTAAATTCTTGTTCACATATAGTACCTAAAGTAGAATTACATTCGATAGTATAGAAAAAATTATTTTCTTTCATACATTTATCAAACTTATCCAATACTTCCACCCCATAATTGGCACAAGCCCTATTTCGTTCATCATCAAGTTTTTTGTTGTATTTTTGTCGTATACCATCAAAAAACAAATCTATAATTTTCTTCACTATAGGTGTTTGAGCTATAGCTTTTATTATTCTTGTCGATGTTTTCATTTACATTGTTTTAATTGTAGCAAATATTTTTTCAATTCATCTTTATCCACTTCTACAGGATTATTTTTCAATCTTTCTAGGTTTACTTGATTTATTACGAAATCCCAATCTATAACATCTTCCGGTCTTACAGACAAACCTATATTTTCAACATATCGCCATAGTTTATATTTCAAATCGTATTCGGCAGTTATACCCAACATATCCAACAATTTAGACACACGCTCTTTATCATTGTTATATACACAATTTAGATACATGAAATAAGGGAAAGTAATGGCCACTGCATGACCATGTGGATAATTGTAATAAGTAGTAAAAGGATATGAAAAAGCGTGAGGAGCAGTAGTTTTAGTAATATTAATGGCCTTACCTGCCCAATAAGCTCCTTCTAATATTTTATCCCGAAGTTCATTGGTGGGAGTATTAACCAATAGTGGAAGATTATTCCACAATAACTTTATAGCTTTTTCGGCATACATATCAGACTCATTCGTAGCATTAAGATTCCAATAAGCTTCTACTGCCTGAGCTAGGGCATCAAATCCGGTACATGCAGTAAGATATATCGGATTATTATAGGTAAACGGTGGATACACAATTGCATAATCAGGTAACATATCATCGTGTTCTACCGAAAACTTAATCTTATTTTTATATAAAACTGAAAAATGAGTAGCTTCAGCACCTGTACCTGCTGTGGTAGGTAGTACTACAAGAGGTAAAAGCGGATTATTATTAGCCACGAATACCTTACCTGTAACATCGCCTTCATATGCATAAAAGAAACGTATCAGTTTAGCCATATCCAAAACACTTCCACCACCTACTGCCAATATAATATCCGCAACTGAATCCTTCAAAATTTCTATGCCCTTCAACATATCTTCGTATTTCGGGTTTTCTTCAAAATCGAAAAACTCTACCGTCGATATTTTTGCTTTATCAACTATCGTATTTATTATAACCCTTGCTCCAGATGTAACGTACGATGCTTTAGCTCTGACTATAAACAATTTCTTGGCGGATAATATATCTAATATATCAGCCAATTGGTTTATCGAATCGTTGCCTATATAAGATTGTTGTATCATCTTAATCTTTTAGGTATTGCATTAGCGAAATCTTATTTTGTATAGGTGTAGTCGTAGGTCGCCCCAGATCTTTTCTATTGCCTTTCTTTATTTTTACCTCTATAAAAATAGGCCCTTCTATATTCCGTATATTCTTCAATATATCATCTAAATCATTAGCAGTATCTACAGAAGCCACATATTTATATTTCATTGCATATGCTATTGTAGGCATATCTATTTCCAATCCAACAGTAGGTTGGCCTCCAACTGAGTCATGAGCACCATTGTTAAATACCACATGGATGTAATTCTTAGGAGCCTTGTTACCAACTATGGCCATAGACCCTGTATGCATTATCATTGCGCCATCACCATCAAAACACCATATTTTTCTATCGGGTTTTGCTAATGCTACCCCCAATGCTATTTGCGATGCATGTCCCATCGACCCTACAGTAAGAAAATCATGTTCATGACCTTGAGTTACTGATTCTCGATGTTCAAACAATTCTCGACTTATCATACCGGTTGATGATATTATAACATCATTAGCAGCTTCTTGAGCTACTTTTTTTATAGCCTCTTCGCGAGACATTGCAAAAGATATTTTTACAGTATTTTGGAGAGTATAAGTGTCAAAAGTATCCTTCTCTACTATCAAGGCATACACCTCATTAGTAGTTTTCATAATATCTACAGCTTTTTCTATCTGCTTTTGAGCTTTAGTTTCGTCTTTCGAAAGCACATCATAATTTATACCCATTACATTTAACAATCCTGTAGTTATCTTACCTTGTTTTATATGCTGAGGCTCGTCATGTTCGCCAGGTTTACCTCTCCAACCTATCAAAAGCAATACCGGAATATTATACACCTCTTTATCAGTAAGAGAAGCAAGAGGATTTATAATATTACCTTGTCCTGAATTTTGCATATACACACATCCTATCTTGTTTGTAGCCAAATAATAGCCTGCAGCAAGAGCTATTGCACCTCCTTCATTGGCAGTTATTATATTATAGGCAGATGGTATATTATCCGATATATAGGCACATATATTTTTTAGCAAACTATCCGGCACACCTGCATAAAAATCTATGCCGCTATCTTTCAACTTGTCTATAAAAAACTTTGGTGCTATCATCTTTCTTTTATTCTTCAGGTATAAGGGTTATTATTTCTTTTATCGACATACACATATCATCACATTCTTTAGCTCTATGATGCTCTAATATAGTACGTGCCGCATTTTGCATGGCAGGAAATCCAGTACGTGTAAGTTGATTGGCATATATAACCACATTTACACCTATTGCTTTAAATTCGTCTTCAGTAACTGTGTTAAACGAAGTTGGCACCACCACTATAGGTGTAAGAGAGTTCTTTTCTCTAAACTTGCTTACAAATTCTATAATTTCGGCAGGGTCTTTTTTGCGAGAATGTATCATAATAGCATCAGCACCTCCTTGATTTACGTATGCAAAGGCTCTCTCCAAAGCATCATTCATACCTTGTTCTAAAATAAGGGATTCTATACGGGCACATATCATAAACTCCTTCGTTTTCTGTGCACGTTTACCTGCAGCTATTTTCTCACAAAAATTTTCTATAGTATCTTGTGTTTGTTTTACTTCTGTACCAAATAGAGAGTTCTTTTTGAGTCCAGTTTTATCTTCTATTATCACCATTGATACCCCCATACGTTCCAATGAACGTACCGTATATACAAAATGCTCGGTAAGCCCTCCTGTATCACCATCGAATATAATAGGTTTAGTAGTTACTTCCATTATATCATCGATGGTTCTAAATCTCGAAGTCATATCCACCAATTCAATATCAGGTTTACCTTTGGCAGTAGAATCGCAAAGCGAAGAGATCCATTGTGCATCAAATTGATATGTTTTACCATCTTGAAGAACCTTGGTATTTTCGGCTATAAGTCCGGTAATACCCGAATGGGCTTCTATTGCGATTATCAATCCTTTCATATCTATGAGTTTGCGTAACCGACCTCTACGTATATCAGGCATTGATAATTCAGCTCTATTAGCTCGTTCTATTTCTCTGTATTTAGGACTGTCTGAATAAGGATATTCAACAAGTTTACCCCCATATTCATTTAATAGCTCTATAACTTCCTTACGTATAGGTTGCTGAAATCCTTCTACCCAATCATTGCCATGCACCACATAATCCGGCTTAAGTATTCTTATGTTATCCGCATAACTCAAGGTACGTTGTTCTACAACCCTTTCTACTCCCGAAATATTTTCTATCAATGATTTACGTTCTTCAAAAGGTATCATAGGATAACGTTTGTAGCTTGCCACTGCTTCGTCAGAAAGCACTCCTATAATAAGACGGCCCAGACGTTTTGCCTTATTGATAATGGCTATATGTGCCGAATGTATATAATCTGTCGAAAAGCACATATACACTGTACGCATATCTATGTTCCTCAACTCTTTTGATACCTTTTCCAAGTCTTCAAATGTATCTATCTCGGCACATAACATATCTTTTATGTCTACAGGATATATATCACATCTATCCGAAACCTCATTGAAAGCATTTTCGGCATAGCACTGTGTATTACCTAAATCACAATAGTTTTCTATATTTCTCATCCATACCTGCCAATCGTTTTTAAGCAATTTATACAACGGTTGGGCATACATAGCATTATCAAAATATTCTACACCTACCTTTTCTATCTTTTCATTCAGAACTACTGCTTTAAAGTCTTTTTGAGGCAAAGGTTGAGTAGAACTTACAGCCATACAACTTACAGGACTATCCAGCACCGCTTCTAGCACCATATTTTCGAATACCAAGTCGCCATGCATAAGTAATATATCATCACCTTCGAGTTGTTTTTGAGCACAATATATGCTATATATGTAATTGGTAGAGTCGTACAATGGATTTTTAACGAAAGAATATGATAATGGTAAACGTAATTCGTTACAATAATCTATCAGTACTTGGTCATAATAGCCTGTAGTAATAACTACTTCTTTGATTCCAAAAGATACCAGCTGACGAAGTTGGCGACTCAATATTGTGCTTTCATAGATTATCTCAGTCATACACTTAGGGTGTTGCTTGGTCAACACACCCATTCTATGTCCAAGACCTGAATTTAGTATCAGTGCTTTCATATTTTTAGTGCTTTTATAATTCTGTGCAAAGTTACAAACTATTTTCGATATACACAAATTTATCGTATTATTTTAGGCTTCAACCCAATCGCCGTTATCTTTAATAAGTTGTATTAAAGCATCTACAGCGTCTTGTTGTGGTATATTTTTACGTACCACCTCTTTACCTTTATACAATGTTATCTTGCCTTTACCTGCCCCCACATAACCATAATGAGCATCTGCCATCTCTCCGGGACCATTTACGATACATCCCATAACTCCTATCTTGATACCTTTCAAATGTTGGGTACGAGCTTTTATGTTTTGTAAGGCTTGTTGTATATCATATTGTGTGCGACCACATGAAGGACACGAAATATATTCAGCCTTGGATATTTTGGCTCCTACGGCCTGCATTATATCTAATGCGGTATCGCTACTATCATCTATTTCACACACTTGTCCATCTATATACGCCTTAGCATACACTGCAGATTGCAGTATCTGATATTCCTCCATAGTAGAGTAGCGCGGCGTATAATATTCACTTTTATCAGCAGGTAAGAAAGAAGTTTTCAAATTAAGTATATCTTGCTTTCTAACCTCTTTTCGAGGAAGATAATCGACTATCTGTTTAGCCACAGGTATCTCCGCCACAGGGTCTTCGGTAAGACTTACACGCAAAGTATCGCCTATACCATCAAGTAGCAAAGTGCCTATACCTGCCGACGATTTTATTCTACCTTGCATAGCATCTCCGGCTTCGGTAACTCCTAAATGTATAGGATAACTCATACCTTGTTCTATCATTTTTTGGACAAACAATCGAGTTGAATATACCATCACTTTTACATTGCTTGCTTTCATCGAAAATACAAGTTTATTAAAATCCAAACTTCTACACACATTAGCAAATTCTATAGCCGATACTGCCATCCCCATAGGGGTATCGCCATAACGACTTACTATCCTCTCACTCAAACTTCCATGATTGGTACCTATACGTATCGCTGTATCGTTACGTTTACATATCTCTATCAACTTATTCAATCTCTCGGTTATCTTCTCTATTTCAAGATTATATTCAGCATCAGTATAAGATATTTTTCCTACATTTCTATCCACATAGTTACCCGGATTTATTCGTACTTTCTCTACTATCGATGCTGCTATTTCGGCAGCTTGTGGATTAAAATGGATATCGGCTACCAATGGCACACTACATCCTCGTTTAACCAATTCATTTTTTATATTATACAAATTATTCGCTTCTTGAATACCTGGTGCTGTTATCCGTACTATTTCGCAACCGGCTTCTACAAGTCTGAGAGTTTGCTCCACAGTTGCCATAGTATCCATAGTATCAGTATTAGTCATCGACTGAATGCGAATGGGATTAGAGCCTCCCAAAGCTACATTACCTATGTTTATAGTATTGCTTCGAAACATATTACAGCATATTTTTGAATAACAAATATTTTTAATCGACATTTCCGTTCCAAGACAAAGCATGTAACTTAATTACAACATCAGTATGTATCGCGACATTTTCTAAAATCTACTTTGTCTCTTATCTAATCAGACAACTATTTCACTATATATCCCGGGTCTTTCTTTTGGTAAACGGATGGATCGTTGTTGTTTATTATCACATCGAGTTTTTTGTTCTTTTCCAACTTGCAATGCACATTGGGCATCAAGACCCAGCGACCTCTTTCGAACAAGTATCCACACTCTTCGCCTGTCGGCACATAGTATTGATAAAGTCCTTCCATACCTTGTACGCGCGGCCCAACCTTGTCGAACACTATCATGCGTTCGGGTGTTTCGCGTTCAAGTTCCTGGTTTACCATACGGCCGTCTTGTTTTACTTTTATTCGCTCTTTGGTTATCACAAATTGATCGTCGTAGCGCAAGTTCACATTCACATCCTTAGAGTAACGCAATATAATACGGCGAAGATTTCTGTTGCCATCTTTTCCGTTTCTGAATATCATTTGTCCAAACGAGGGGTGTGTAGAGTTTTTCTTGAAATATACAGGTTCTATCACACGATATTGCATTATTGCATTTCCACCATTCCATCCCAAAAGTGTATAAAAATATTTTCCTTCGTGCTTGGTGGTTATAAGGTCGGTGTATATGCAGCCAAACCAATTATTGTCGGTAAGTGCAGTTTCGTCGGGGTTAAAAATCTCGTCGCTCATATCTTTCAATACCGATATTTCATATAAATCGGCATTTTCGTTCAGCACCTGCATATATCCGAAACATTCAAATTCGCCATCATCTCTCAACACTGCCCATGTAAACACTCTGAACTTATTGTCTTTCGACGTAAGCACGCTTACCATTTTGGGTAATTTCCATTCCCAATTAAACGACTTTGGTTGTAACAATGCCTCTTCCATAAGCACCATCAACTGCTCGTTGGCATTGTAGCGTTCGTTGTCGGTTGGTGCAGTAAACACCAAATCAAAAAGTTCGTTCAACTCGTTCTGAAAATTCGACATCATCTCCTTGTTTTGAGCATCAGCCAATCCGCAAAACGACAGCGATAATATGATTGCAAATAATATCCGTTTCATAAACATATAAGTTTTTTTTATTCTATACCATAAAAAAGTTGTACCTTTGTAATTACGAAATAAATCGATTTTTAGTATAAGTAAAGACAAAAAATACTGTATAAAAATAAAATAGACAAACAGAAATGGATATCGAAAAACGTATAAAAGCCTTCGCCGAGTTGGGCAATGCACTCAAAACATCGGATATAATAAAGTCTGCGGCAGCCGAATGTGTAATAAAAAATCCATGGTTTATAACCAAAAACGTAGAATATTCTATCAATGCCCTTGCCGATAATCTTACAGAAGACAACCTGCGTAAATGGACAGAAAAATACAATATAACTACCGCTTCGCCCCGAACCATAGCCGTAATAATGGCTGGAAACATACCATTGGTAGGCTTCCATGACTTTTTGTGCGTGCTTATGAGCGGACATCGCATATTGTGCAAACTATCGTCAAACGACAATGTTTTACTGCCGGCCATAGCCAAAGTGCTTACATCTATCGATAAAGAATTTGACAGCTTGATAACATTCGTAGAAGGTAAAATAAACAACTTCGACGCAGTTATAGCCACCGGAAGCAACAACACAAGCCGCTACTTTGATTATTACTTTGGCAAATACCCGCACATAATACGCCACAACCGCAATAGTATAGCCATACTATCGGGCGAGGAAAACCAACAAAAGTTAGAATGTTTGTGCGACGACATATTTCTACACTTTGGATTGGGGTGCAGAAGCGTAAATAAACTATATATTCCTCGCAATTATAATTTTGACAACCTAATAGCAGCCGGCAAGAAATACGAATATCTATTCGACCACCATATATACAAAAGCAATCTCGACTACCACAAAGCTCTTCTATTGCTAAACAATGTACCTTTTGTAGATGGCGTTTTTTGGATGCTGAAAGAAGATACTTCGATGTATTCGCCCGTAAGCATAATAAACTTCGAATACTACGATAAAATAACCGAGGTAACGACTTTTATAGAAAACAACACCGATAACATTCAATGTGTGGTGGCCAAAGATATAACCAACGCTATTGCATTTGGCAATGCACAAAAGCCCACACTAACCGACTATGCTGACGGAGTAGACACCATGGAATGGCTTGCAAATATATAATAATGAAGTATTGAGTATATAAAACAAAAAAGGTTGATAGACGTTCTATCAACCTTTACTTTTGTGGTCCCTCTTGGGCTCGAACCAAGGACCCCCTGATTATGAGTCAGGTGCTCTAACCAGCTGAGCTAAGGGACCGACTCAACTTCTCTTGTTGAATACGGGTGCAAAGGTACTACTTTTTTCCGAACTGACCAAACTTTTTTTTATATTTTATTCTTATTATTTTACTAAGCACTGATAACCACAATACTTATAACGCAAAAAAATATTTACCACACACCCCCCAAACAGCTATTTTCGGCGCTTTTATCACTACTTTTATCTCCATTTTTGCCAAATTTTAGCCATAAACAACACTTTTACGCAAATATCTCCGCAACACCCAATATATCAAAAACTTAAACCATATATTTTACTTTTCTTATAGCTTTAGGCAACTTCTATATATCACTCTTTGTTAAAACAAAAAAGCGGAGCTGTTAAATGCTCCGCTTAAATAAATTGAATAAATCTAATACGGCTTACGCCTTTATTCTGAAACCGGACGAACCGTAAACCCGTCATAGCGACCGCTAAAATACGTATTACAGTAGCCGGGACTTTCGACGCATATACTGGAGGCAAGTCCGGGACTGTTCTCGTTGGCGGGCGTGGAACTCCAATAATCGCCCTCCTCACCAACTCGGCGATACGACGACCCGTGGCAGTAGCCCGCAGCAGGAAGAAAGATACTATTGCCGTTTGTTCCCGTTACTCTCACTCCGTTTACACCATTTTGCGTAGTCCATGTCCATGTGCAATTGTTTAGCAATTCTTCCATTTCTGCTTTGGTAGGCATACGCCATGTACCGCCCCAATTGGCTCGGGCTGCATCGTAGGTGGCATTGCCACTGAAATCACTCATAGGTTGCCCCATTGTAACACTATTTTCTTCGGTATATTCACTCTTAGTTGTGGTTTCGCCCCAGGCATAGTAGTTGCCATAGTCTTCCGGGGTGGCAGCACCCACATTGCAGGTTGCCCACTTTAACCCACTTGGCAAGCCAAGGTCTACATAGTCATGTCCTGCTATTGTACCACTGACATTACCGGTATCACCTCCACCATTATTACTATTATCATTTTCCGAACCCGGATCTTTTTCGCAGCCTGCAAAGGCCAACAGCATTGCCACACTTAGCAGTGCAAATCTTTTTAATACTTTTTTCATCTTTCTATACTTTATTGTTTAATATTAATATTACATCTTTTTCAAAAAAAATCGACCGCTCCGCGGAGAAAAGCGGAGCTTTTAAAAGCTCCGCTTAAATAAATTAAATGAACCAAATAAATCTAATGCGGCTAACGCCTTTATTCTGAAACCGGGCGAACCGTAAGCCCGTAGTTGCGATTGTACCAATACACGCTGTGGTCGCCACTGCCGAAGTAGAGGCTGTAGGCGCCGTGAGTATAGCTCTCGTTGGCGCTGGGCGTGGAACTCCAATAGTAGCCGTACTCACCAACGTAGTAACGCGACGACCCGTCGCAGTCGCCCGCAGCAGGAAGAAAGATACTATTGCCATTTGATCCCGTTACCTTATAGCCGGTTACTCCGCTTTGGCTGGTCCATGTCCAGGTGCAATTGTTTAGCAATTCTAGCATTTCTGCTTTGGTAGGCATACGCCATGTGCTTCCCCAATTGGCTCGGGCTGCATCGTAGGTGGCATTGCCACTGAAATCATTTATTTT
>RHMF01000203.1_pt1 | contig 25070 bp, 25 predicted proteins | sample 5365151 | NCBI WGS metagenome assembly RHMF01 (sample SAMN10266501, study PRJNA497801) | feces metagenome | isolation source: feces | host: Bos taurus | place: China: Prairie of Fairy Mountain | collected 2017-08-14 | reverse complement strand
AGCTCAGTCGGTTAGAGCGTCGGATTCATAACCCGGAGGTCCTGAGTTCAATTCTCAGTCCCGCTACCCAAGCACAGCGAGGAAGCCCATCGGCCCCTCGCTGTTTTTTGTGGCAGCATCCATTCACCTGTGGTGTGGTTCTGTGGCGCATCATCCTGCTTCGCCCCGCGTTGATGGCCGTGGTTGCTGTCGCCCGCTGTCACAAGTTTTTGTTTCATAGCCCCGGATTTAAAAATTTCAAGGTTGCAGAAATCCACTGCGCCATGCCTGTCGTGTTACCTTTGCAACAGTAAAAATTATTAAGTATAAAACAGAATGTGCAACGGCAAGTGATGACAATGACTTAGCTCTTTTGGATTAAATTTGCGGTTGTAAATCTAAATCAAACAAGTATGAGATATTTAAAGTATTATCTTGACAGAAGCAGAAAGTTTCAAAAGTCGTGTTATGGCGCATCACGTAAGCAATATCGGTTGCGAAGCAATAATGCGAAAGCAGAAGAGAAAAGACCCAAAGAACAATTTAGTTTGCTTAAACGAGCAACAAATTTGCTTAAACGAGCAACAAATTTGCTTGAAGATTTGCTTGGAAAAGTATTTCTTGCTATGGTGTTGTTCTTCTTGTGGATAATGCTGCTGGCATGTGATGACGATAAAACAGCTCCTTAATAAATGGGCAAAGCTGGATGCGGCATTTTAATTTGCCTGAGCAACAATCGGCCATATCCGGTTCTTGTTTCATTTTGAAAAGTTATCTAAATATATTACCTTTGCAATAGTAAATCAGAAAAGTATGAGATATTTAAAGTATTTTCTTGGCAAAAGCAGAAAGTTTCAAAAGACGCGTTATGGCGCATCACGTAAGCAATATCCGTCGCAAAACAATGATGCGTCAGAAGGAGAGCAAGGTACTGCACGGCAAGTTTTTGGCGGAGGCGGAAAAAAGTCGCGTTATGACGCATCACGTAAGCAATATCCGTCGCAAAGCAATGAAGCGGCAGCAGAAAAGGAAAGACCCAATGAACAATTAAATTTGCTTGAACGAGCAACCTCGATGCAGTTCTTGTCCGACTTGAATAAGTTGTCGAAGTATAATATTTTTGTAAAAAAAATTAAAGCAGATTCAATAGTCGACAATATTCTTTCGAGACAACGCATCACAGAAATTTCTCCAGAAAGTTACTATAATTCAGGTTACTCACACATTTACGTTAAATTGTCTGATGAGGATGAGGACAGCAGATTAGAGGGACCGCTTTCGGAAAGAATTGAACTATTGCTCGGACAACTATCTCACGGAGAGCAATATGTTGAAATATATGCTGGTTTAGGAAACTTTGTACAGGAAGATAATGAGATTATTCTACCTCAAACAAAATTTGAGTCCTTATTGAAATCTTCTTCCTTAAATCTGAAAGGTATTAAATATCGCCCCGTGGGCATACGAGAAATGGCCATGTCGATTGCAGAAAAATTATTGATAGATAATGCCCAACAAAAAAAGGAAGGAAAAATACAACCAGACAATTGGATTTGGACCCGCTACGACGCGGCGAGTCTTACCGAAATGTTTTACGATGAATGGTCGGATAATGACATCAAGAAAGAAATAATGAGGCAACTGGAGGGCGATAAGTTCATTCGGGACGATAACGGCTGTTATGTGGATTATGATGAATACATGTTAGATAATGATATTGATGAGTCGGAAGATTCTGAAGATTGGGAATATATTGAAGAAGAAATCCTCACGGCCGAAGATGTGGCAGAGGCTCTAATGGAAAATGGATATGAATTTGAATGGGTTAACGGTGGACAATAAAATAATATAAACAAAAGATTATGAAAAGGTTAGATATGTTTAAACGCTTGGCCAATGTGAACAACCTGCGCGACATGCTCAGCGGGGGCGCCTGGATGACGCGCATGATGACAGGCATGGCCTTACACAAAGATGTTCCGGTAAATAACTATTGCGACTGGGAGGAAGAGAAAGCGGAAATTTTGGAACGCGCCGAATGGTTGTGCGACCATGTGATCGTGGCGCCCCGCGACCTCATCAAAGCGATGCCGTCGATTCTGGGCGATGAGTTCGGCGGTCAGTGGGCCATCTATTCGTGCACACACCTGCAGGCTGCTTTGTTCAACATCAGCCGTCTGTATCCCGAAGAAAAACAGCGCTGCCTGCAGCAGATGGAACGCATCATCCCCATCGTGATGAGCGATGAGGTGGCCTATTACGACACCATGCCTTGGAAAGAAAAGGCACTTGACACACTCGACGGTGCCAAGAGCCACATGACGTATCTGAGTCTATTGGCATGGGTGATCAGTAATTACCGCCTGGCGGGTGGCACCAACACACAGTGGGACGGTCTTTTCAAGAAACTGTGCGAGACACTTCACCGCCGCATGACACGACGCAAAGACCTCTGCCTGCCGTCGTTCCCTAACGGCATCGTGTTTCTGCCCGACATGATGTTCACCATCATCTCGCTGGCAAATTATGGCAAACTCTTCGACGACCGCTATGCATCCACCGTGGCGCAATGGCTGGCCAAGGCCAAGAGCGAGTGGCTGCACCAGAACACCGGATTGTTGGTCGCCACGTTGGGCAAACGCGAAATCCGAGGCAGTTATTCGGCCTTGAGCTGTTATTGCCTCACGTTGCTTGATGAAGATTTTGCCCGCGAGCAGTATCTCCGCATGAAAGACGCGCTGGCCCAGCAGAAAAATGTGCGGGGTGTCACTGTGCAGGGCATCAAGGAGTATTTACGCTATTCGCCCAAGTTGAAGTTTGACTATGACGCCGGTCCCATTGTGGAGGGGTTCAGTCCGTCGGGCACAGCCTGGGCCATCGGCGCCGCCACCTATTTTCAGGATTGGGAATTCCGTGGCCAGATGCTCCGGACGGCCGAAATCTTCGGCAATACCACCGACAGTGGCGGCAAGCGCCATTACAAACTCGGCGAATTGGTGATGGTGGGAGAAGCCGTCACCCTGGCTATGCGCACCCATGCGGCGTTCCCGCTTCGTTAGGTTGCCGGCAAGAGCCTAAGGTGCGTCAGGCGTTCCCCGCCGTCTGGGTGAACTCTTGTCTGGAACTTTAGGGAACAATGGGCTGAGGGCTTAGTATTCCACGGTGAAGGGGAGCTCGTCGGTGTGGCGGTAGTGCTTCCAGAAGCGCTGGCGGGCGGCGAGGGTGAGTTCCACGGCCTGGCCAGCGTCGTAGTTGCGGTTCTGGGCATAGCTGCAGGCCACGAGTTCCACAAACCTTTTTGGCCCCCACAGGCGGCGCAGGCTGCGGCAACCGGCGGCCAGGCTCACCGGGCCGAAGTGCATGCGGTTGATGTCGACGATGCAGAAATGGTAGCCCAGGTCGTCACGGTCCCACAGGATGTTGCCGGGCGAGTAGTCGAGGTGCAGCACTTCCTTTTCGTGCATCATGGCGGTGAAGCGGCCCAGGTGATAGGCGATTTCCTCGTAGTTGCCGGGCGTGGCGTCCTTCATTTCATACATCGTGTGGCGCATGGGGCTTTGCTCGGTCACTAGGTAGCAGTGGCGCAGCAGGCCGCATTGGCGCTGCTCCAGATAAGCGATGGGCTCGGGGGTGGAGATTCCTTTTTGCGCCAGCAGCGCGGCATGGCGGTAGGCGCGTTCGCCCTTGGGACGACGCAGGCCTGCGGAGTAGATGAGCCGGTTGATGCCCAGCGACGAGTAACCGAACCGTTTCACGTTCACCGCAATGCCGTCGGGTGTGGTGATGACGCGTATCTGGTTGCGCTGGTCGTAAATCACGGTGCCCGACTGCCCGAACTCGCGGGGCAGGGCGTTTACAAACTCGCTCAGTTGTTTGTATCGCGGGTTGAGAGTGACAGTCGATTTCATGTTTCGAGGGCTGGGTTGTGATACTTATTGTCAACTCTATAACGCAGAAAATCGAAAACGATTGCATGGGTTTATATTATTTTATTGTGCGGAAAAGCCCTGGGAAGGACAAATAATGATTAATTTTGTGGTGAAATTCACAACATCGATATGAAATCAAACGACGAACTGACGTTCATGGGCATCATTCCCGCACGCTACGCCTCCACGCGTTTTCCCGGCAAGCCGCTGGCCCGTCTGGGTGGCGTCACCGTGATAGAACGTGTTTACCGCCAGGTGAAACAGGTGCTGCCCCGCGTGGTGGTGGCCACCGACGACGACCGTATTGCCCGGGCGGTGGCTGCCTTTGGCGGTGAGGCCGTGATGACGGGCGAGCACCACCGTAGCGGCACCGACCGCTGCCAGGAGGCTTATGAGAAGTGCGGTGCCGGTGAGGATGTGGTTATCAATGTGCAGGGCGACGAGCCCTTTATCCAGCCCGACCAATTGCTTGCCATCATGGCGTGCTTTGATCATAGCGCCACACAAATCGCCACACTGGTAAAACCCTTTGAGGCCGGCCGCCCCTTCAGCGAACTGCAAAACCCCAACACCCCCAAGGTGGTGCTTGACGCCGAGATGAACGCACGTTACTTCTCGAGGTCGGTTATCCCCTATGTGCGCGGCAGTGAGCCTGAGCAGTGGCCTGCCCGGGCCAACTACTATACCCATGTGGGGATGTACGCCTACCGCGCCCCGGTGCTGGCGCAAATCACGCGCCTGCCCCAGTCTCCCTTGGAACTTGCCGAGTCGTTGGAGCAGTTGCGCTGGTTGGAAAACGGCTACACCATACGCTGTGGTGTGACCCGTGTGCAGACCATCGGTATCGATACACCCCAGGACCTGCAACGGGCCGAGGAATTTTTGGCAAAAAACAGCCCGAAACTGTAAAAAATTCTAAAAAGGGCTTGATAAATCAAAAATATTTCATCCTTCAGTGGGCGAAAGTAACAAATTAACACTAATTTTGCGACCTAAAGATTGTTTTAAGGACTGAATAATTGAATGACTATGGCAGATTATAAGAGTATATTAGAGAGGGAACGCGCTGCATATCAGCCTAAACTGCCCAGTGTGCTTTGGGGGCCGGTGCAGGCTGTGGAGGGAGAGGCCACACAGTCGGTGGCCGACCAAGAGAAAATCAAGGGATTGTTTCCCAGCACCTACGGAATGCCGGTGCTAGCCTTTGAGAAATCCACCCGCCGCAAGGAATCGGTGGAACCTTTCAATGTGGGCGTGATTCTGTCGGGCGGCCAGGCCCCTGGCGGCCACAACGTGATTTGCGGCCTGTTTGACGCCCTCAAGGCTCTCCACCCCGACTGCCGTCTGTATGGCTTTCTGATGGGCCCCAGCGGTCTGGTGGACCACGACTACAAAGAACTCACCAAGGACATCATCGACCGCTACCGCAATACGGGCGGATTCGATATGATAGGCTCAGGCCGCACCAAACTCGAAAAGGTGGAGCAGTTTGAGAAAGGACTGGAAATCATCCATGAGCTCAACATACGCGGTCTGGTCATCATAGGTGGTGACGATTCCAACACCAATGCCGCCATGCTGGCCGAGTACTACAAGGCCAAGGGTGAACCCGTGCAGGTGGTGGGCTGCCCCAAGACCATCGACGGTGACCTGAAGAATGCCATGATAGAAATCAGTTTCGGTTTCGACACGGCCACCAAGGTGTATGGAGAACTCATCGGAAACATTGAACGCGATTGCAACTCGTCACGCAAATACTGGCACTTCATCAAACTCATGGGCCGTTCGGCTTCGCACATCGCACTGGAGTGTGCCCTGCAAACCCGCCCCAATTACTGTATCATCAGCGAGGAGGTGGAAGCGCGCAATATGACGCTGGGCGATGTGGCCGACGAGATTACCGAGGTGGTGATTAGCCGGGCCGAGAAGGGCATGAACTTCGGCACCGTGCTGGTGCCTGAAGGACTCATCGAGTTCATCCCCACCATGAAAGACCTTATGGCCGAACTCAACCAGATGCTGATCGACTATCCCCACATCCCCAATCTGGTGGAGATGGAGCAGAACGACTTCGTGCGCGCCCACCTGAGCGAGAAAAACCGTGAGATCTACGACTTGCTTCCCGATGACGTGGCGCGCCAGCTGAGCAGCGAGCGCGATGCCCACGGCAACGTGCAGATGTCGCAAATCGAGACCGAGCAACTGCTCAGCCGTATGGTGGGCCATCGTCTGGAGCCTATGATAAAGGATCACACTTTCCCCGGCAAGTTCAAGACCCAGCACCATTTCTTGGGCTATGAGGGACGCTGCGCTTTCCCGTCGAACTTCGACGCCGATTACTGCTACGCATTGGGTTACAATGCTGTGCAACTCATCAACTGCGGCGCCACGGGCTATATGTCGTCGATTCGCAACCTGTCGAGCCCCTCGAGCGAATGGCTGGCCGGCGGTGTGCCCATCACCATGATGATGAACATAGAGCGCCGCAATGGAGAAGACAAGCCCGTGATACGCAAGTCGCTCGTTGACCTGTACGGCCGCCCCTTCCAGAAATTTGCCGCCAAACGCGGTGAGTGGGCCATCGACACCTGTTTCGTCTATCCCGGACCCGTGCAGTTCTTCGGCCCCAGCGAGTTGTGCGACCAGGTGAACCGCACGCTTTACTACGAACTTGGCGGAGAGTAACCCCGCCGCCGCAAAAGGCTCCGTTCCAATGACGTTTGGAAGGAACGCAGCCGTTATTACTAACCTATCCAAACAGCTTGCATCCCCGGATACCTGATTGGCTCCGGGGATTTTTTTTGCGGCAGTCATGCCCAGGGGGAGTCGTTGCCAGGGGGGGGCTGCCTTTTCAGCTTGGCGTGCAAAACCTGGCCGTAAACTTGCGTTGAACCGTTGCTGTCAGAAGGTTTTAGTGTTAAAAAGCATTAAATGAAATATTTTTCCTGCAAATAATTTGGACGTGTCAATAATAGTCTATAATTTTGCAGCCGTTTTCATGATTTTTAAAGAAATGACAGTCAAAAATCCAGCCGTGAGGCCATGGTTTAGACGAAATTTAGTTTTAAGGTTTATGTTAATGGTATAAAGAGGTTAATTAGATTTTTTTTGAAATTTCCACGGCGAGAGTCGCGGATTTTTTTTTGTTGGCAGGATGTGGGAGAACGGGCCCCGGGGCATGCTCCGTGTCCAGGGCGGCGTGTTTGGCTCAGCGCTGCGGGCCGGTGTGGTTCAGCCTATTTCGTTGATGATTTCAGCCAGGATTTCGTTGGCTACGGTGGGGGAGTAACCCAGTGCCATGGCGTAGATTTTGCACATAGCCATTTCGTCCTCATGGAGTTCGCCGTCAATAATCATCAGCGTCACCATGTCCTTGAGGTATCGGCGTTTGGAGTCGGGGTCGGTGGGCAGTTCAATGGTCACGCTGTCGGGGTCGTCCATCACGCGGTTGAATTCCTCGGGCGTGATTTGTTCGCGTGCCGCCACGGTGGCGATTGCCGCCAATTCTTCATCGCCAAAACGGTTATCAGCCACGGCTAGCATAAGCATGTTCTTGATTTGTCCCAGTTGTTGGTTCTTTTTGTTGTCTTGTTCCATAATGCGTCAGGGGTTGTAAAGGTCGTGGTCGTAGAAAGCGAGGTTTTGCTGCACCATGTTGTAGGCGCGCTGGGCGGGGCCGTCGGGGTCGAGTTCGATGGCTTCGAGATAACTGTTGAGAGCCATGCGCACATTGCCGCAGCGCCGATATGCGTTGCCGCGCACGTAGTAGGCTTCGGCGAGCGTGGCGCGCGTCACGCCGCTTTGCTGTGTCAGTTTGTCAACGGCTTGTATAGCCTCGTCGTTTTTATCGGCATTGAAGAGCGCTTTGATTTCTTCTATTGTCATATCGTCGTGGATTTTGGTGTTCAGGTGAATGATACATGGGCGGCCTGCACGGGTTCGTTGACAAAGATGGAGGCCATGGGCGAGAAGCGGCGGGGGTCTTCGGTGGTGAAGTAGCGGCAAGTGCCGCCTCGGCTGCAGCGCTGCTCCATCTCGGGGTGGCGGCGCAGGTAGTCGCGCAGGCTCTGCCCCACGATGAGACCTTGCTCAATCACATGAATGCCGGCAGGCATGTATTTGGAGATTTTGCCGGCTAGCAGGGGGTAGTGGGTGCAACCCAGTATCACGGTGTCGATGGCGGGATCGACCGACAGCAGTTGCTCGATGTCCTTCCGGACGAAATAGTCGGCCCCCGGGCCGTCGCTCTCGCGGTTCTCCACCAGCGGCACCCACATGGGGCAGGCATGTCCGGTCACTGTGAAGGCCGGGTACATTTTTCCGATTTCGATGTCGTAGCTCCGGCTCTGAATGGTGCCCGGCGTACCCATCACGCCGATATGGCCGCTCACGGTGACGGAGCCTACGTGCTCCACCGTGGGGCGTATCACGCCCAGCACGCGGCGGTTGGGGTAGCCGGCGGGCAGATCATGCTGCTGGATGGTGCGCAGCGCTTTGGCCGACGCGGTGTTGCACGCCAGTATCACCAGCTGGCAACCTTGGTCGAACAAGTGCCGGACGGCCTGCAGGGTGAACTCATACACGATTTCAAACGAACGGGTGCCGTAGGGGGCACGGGCGTTGTCGCCCACAAACAGGTAGTCGTACTGCGGCAGCACACGCCGTATCTCGCGCAAAATCGACAGGCCTCCGAAGCCCGAGTCAAAAACTCCGATGGGTGCCTTGATGATATTGTCTTCTTTTGTGTGCATCTCAGGTGCAAATTTAAGAAAAAATCATGTATTCTAACCACCAAAGGGCAAAAATCTGCCTAGACTGCATCGGGGCACTGCGCCCATAAAAAAGAAATCCACGACATCAACGTCGCGGATTGCTTAACTAATTAACCTTCTAATACCATTAACATAAACCTTAAACAAAAAATTAAAAAATTTCATCTGCCTCGCGGCAATCTAATTTTTTTAACTAAAAAAACTAATACCATGAAAACTTTTGCAAAGTTAATGCCAAATATGTTATGTAACATAATTTTTAGGCAACTTTCTATCAGATTTTAACACAAATTTAGAATAGAGCCGCTGGATATAACATTTTAAAAGTGAAACAGCAGGTAAAATTACGATTTGGAACCCCTCTGATTTGATGCCGACGACATGTGCCGATCATGGCGGCTAAGGGTGTGAATGGGGCGGATTATCCCTGCATGGAGCGGATGATGCCGCCGATGCGGGTGGCATCGGACGGCATGATGGGGTAGCCTATGGGCAGGCTCACCACCTCGCGGGCGAGTTGCTCGGTGACGGGCAGCGACTTGTGGGGCAGCGAGGCGTAGCATGGCTGCCGGTGTGGCGGGGTGGCATAGTGTATGTCGGTGCTTACACCGAGTGCCTGCAGCCGTTGGCGGAACTCATCGCGGTGCTCTACACGTATCACATACTGATGCCATGTTTGGCGCATGGCGGGGAAGATGGCGGGGGGGATGATTCCGGGACATCCGGCCAGCGATTGGTCGTAGGCCAGTGCCACGGCGGCGCGGCGGTCGTTTTCCTCGTCCAGATGACGCAACTTTACACGCAGCAGCGCCGCCTGCAGTTCGTCCAAGCGGCAGTTCAGTCCGCGGTAGATGTTGTGGTAGCGTTGGTCGGCCCCATAATTGGCCAATGCGCGAACGGTGGCGGCCAGTGTGTCGTCGTTGGTCACCACGGCACCGCCGTCGCCCAGCGCCCCCAGGTTTTTGGTGGGGTAGAAACTGATGCCGGCGGCGTGACCCAGCGAGCCCGTGGCGTGGGTGCCGTGCAGTCCGGGGGTGTCGCTGCGGGCGCCTATGGCCTGCGCGTTGTCTTCGATGACGAGCAGTTGGTGCTCCCGTGCCGTCTGCAGCAGGAGCGGGTCGCAGCAGGGTGTGCCGTACAGATGCACGGGCATGATGGCACGGGTGCGGTTGGTGATAAGACCGCTGAGCAATGAAGAGTCGAGATTATGGGTGAGGATGCGCGGGTCGCATAACACAGGCACCAGGCCGTTGTCGCTGATAGCCAGTACCGAAGCTACATAAGTGTTGGCGGGAACGATGACCTCGTCGCCCGGATGCAATGCGCCCATCTCGATGTAAGCACGCAGGATGAGGCGCAGGGCATCCAGACCGTTGCTCACACCGATGCAGTGCCGTGTCTGGCACAGCGTGGCGATTTCGTGCTCCAGCAGTTCGGTTTGTTCTCCGTGCAGATAGCGCCCGCTTTCTATCGCTTGGCATGCGGCTTGCTTGAGCTCTTCCAGGTAGGGTGCGTTGGCTTGGGCCAGATCCAGAAAGGGATAGGTGCGGGAGGTGTCCATTGCTTCTATTCTTGGTTAAGTTTCAGTTTGCGTGAGGAAAACTCCTCGTAACTGCGCACGTAGTCGTTTTCATTGTAATGGTCGCTGGCCAGAGCCAGGCAAATCGAGCCTGACGAGAAATTCTGCAGCGTGCGCCAGATTCCAGGCACCACCAGCAGACCCTGGTATGGGCGGTTGAGCGTGTAGGTGTAACGGTCGAAGCCATCGTCGATAGTGACGTCGAAGCTGCCGCTGATGGCAATGATGAATTCGTAGCATGTCATGTGCGAATGGCCGCCACGTTCAGCGCCTCCAGGCACGTCATAGATGTAGAAGGTTCGTTTCACATCATATGGAAGTTGCTGGCCATTCTCCACCACGGTGAGGTTGCCGTTCTCATGATGGTGCCTGTTGAGGGTTATCAACCGGCAGTCCTCAATGCGGGTGATGCTGTGCAAGTCCTGTGTCATTTTTTCTCGCTGATGAATTCGTCAAAGTTCTCTATGTAGTCGTTTTGGTCAAAGCGCGTGCTTGACAGCACCAGCGCCACCGAGTTGGTGGAAAAATTATCGAGGCTGCGCCAGGTCATTTCAGGCACATACAGGCCGATATGCGGCCGTGCCAGATGGTAGCGCGTTTCACCGGTGCCGTCGTTCAACACCACATCGAAACTCCCGCTCAGCGCGATGATGAACTCCCGTTGTTTGCGGAAAGCGTGTCCAGTGCGCCATTTGCCGCAGGGCACGTCGTAAACCCAGTAGTTTCGCTCTATCTTGAAGGGTATCACGCCCTCGCTTTCCACAAAGGTGAGGTTGCCGCGGGGGTCGTTCACCTTGGGCAACTCAATGAGACGCGGACGGGAATTCATGTGGGAGGAATTGTTCATCTCGTCTGGGCCAGTTTGAGGAGGTATTGTCCGTAGGCGTTTTTACGCATGGGCTCGGCCAGTGCGATGACTTGTTCGGCGGTAATCCATCCTTTTCTGAAAGAAATCTCCTCCAGGCATGCCACTTGCACACCTTGCATCGTTTCGATGGTGGAGATGAAATTGGAAGCGTCGAGCATCGACTCGCTGGTGCCCGTGTCGAGCCACGCAAAACCGCGCCCCAGCGTCTGTACATGTACGCGCTGCTGCCGCAGGAATTCCTGGTTGACACTGGTGATTTCAAGTTCACCGCGTGCCGAGGGTTTAACCTGTTTGGCGATGCCCACCACATCGTTGGGGTAGATGTAGAGGCCGGTCACAGCAAAGTTCGACTTGGGATGTTCGGGCTTTTCTTCCAGGCTTGTGGCGCGTCCCTGTTCGTCGAAGGCCACCACACCGAAGCGGTTGGGGTCTTTGACGGCATAGGCAAACAGCGTGGCCACCTGCTCGCGGCTGGTGCGTTCCACGGCATCGGTGAGCATGCGTGTGAAGCTTTGGCCGTAGAAGATGTTGTCGCCCAGCACCAGGGCTACGTCGTCGTCACCCACAAAATCCTCGCCGATGATAAAGGCTTGCGCCAGTCCCTCGGGGCGTGGCTGTTCGGCGTAACTGAATTTCACGCCCAGCTCCTCGCCCGTGCCCAGCAGCCTGCGGAACATAGGCAAGTCGTGCGGGGTGCTGATGATGAGTATCTCGCGTATTCCCGCCAGCATGAGCACCGACACAGGATAATATACCATGGGCTTGTCGTAGATGGGGATGAGCTGCTTGGAGATGGCTTTGGTGACAGGATACAGGCGTGTACCCGAGCCGCCGGCCAGAACAATTCCTTTCATATAGATGTGGTTTTAGGGGATTTATCGGTTGCCGTACATTTGTTCGTAGTATTTCTGGTAGTCGCCGCTGGTGACGCTCTTCACCCAGTCCTGATGGTCGAGGTTCCAGCGGATGGTTTTTTCAATGCCTGTTTTGAAAGGCGTTTCGGGATACCAGCCCAGCTCGCGCGCTATCTTAGTGGGGTCGATGGCGTAGCGCATGTCGTGGCCCGGGCGGTCGGTCACATATTCGATAAGGTCATCGTTGATGGCCTCCACGGGGCATTGCAGCAATTCCTGGTAGTGGGGCTCCTCACGCATGATGCGAGCGATGATGGCGATTACCTGCTTCACAATGTTGATGTTGCTTTCCTCGTTGAAGCCGCCTATGTTGTATACCTCTCCCACGCGGCCCTGGCGCAACACCATGTCAATGCCCTTGCAATGGTCTTCCACATAGAGCCAGTCACGCACGTTCTCGCCGCGGCCATACACTGGCAGTTTTTGTCCCGCCAGGATGTTTTTGATGATGAGCGGAATAAGTTTCTCGGGGAAATGATAGGGACCGTAGTTGTTGCTGCATCGGGTGATGTTGACGGGCAGGCCGTAGGTGGCGTGGTAAGCCATCGCTATCATGTCGGCGCTGGTCTTGCTGGCCGAGTAGGGCGAGCGGGGTGCCATGGGTGTGTCTTCGGTGAAGAAACGGTCACCGTAGGTTTGCAGGTCGGTGCGGCCCTCAATCACTTCGCGCACATCATCGCTCACACTGAGCGGTTGCGGAGTGTCGTAGTCCTTGGCGAGCGAGCCATACACCTCGTCGGTGCTGATTTGCAGGTATTTCTTGCCGGCGCTGTACACGTTGCGGCCCTGGGCATCTTTGCCCTCAAACCACGCCTGGCGGGCGCAGTCGAGCATATTTTGTGTGCCCAGGATATTGGTTTCGAGAAACAGACGGGGGTTGGTGATGCTGCGGTCTACGTGGCTTTCGGCGGCAAAGTTGACAATATAGTCCACATCGTTTTCTTTCAGCAACTTGCTCACCAACTCGCGGTCTCCGATGTCGCCGCGCACAAAGGTGACGTTGCTGCGCTCAATCTCGTCCTTGATTGAGATGAGGTTGCCGGCGTAGGTGAGGGCATCGAGGATGATGACGTTGACGTTGTCGCCGTATTTGCCCAGAATGTATTTCACAAAGTTGGAACCAATGAATCCCGCGGCTCCCGTAACGAAATAGGTCTTCATAGAATAAAAAGTTACATTTCAAATCACAAAGTTATGCAAAAGTTGCCACATTTCAATACATATGGAGCAACTTTTCACAAAAAAATCGCAACGCCTTATGGCGCTGCGATTTCTTAACTATGTGGCGTTGGATTAGTCCAGATTGAGGTTGACACGCTTCATGTCCACGGCTTCCAGGCCCTTGCAGGCTTTGTCCAGGAACTCAGCGATGGTCTCCTTGTTCTCGCTGGCTTCGTACACTTGCTCCATGAGTACATTCTCCTCATAGAATTTCTTCATACGGCCATTGGCGATGTTCTGAATCATTTGCTCGGGCATGTTGGCTTCTTTCTGCTTGGCGGTCTCGTCCATGATTTTGAGGGCTTGTTCCACCTGCTCCTGAGTCATATAGCCTTTGCGCACGGCCTCGTCGCGGTGCTCCTCGGTGGCGCAGTAGTACTCGTTGAAGCCAGCCTTCTTCAGGGCGGCGTTCACGGCCTTGGTCACCTGCTCGCTGCGGCTCTTGTCCACGGCCAGCTTGAACTCCTCGTCGATGGTCTCCTGCGGAATCTGGGCGCGGGTAGCCTTGATGGGGTTCATCGAAGCCACCTGCATGGCCACAGCCTTGGCCACCTCGGTGTTAACGTTCTCCATGTTGAAGGCCACGGCGGCCGACAGCATGCCGTTGAAGTGGTTGTAAACACAGGTGGTGGGGGCTTCCAGGCACTCATAGGCACCCAGTTCCATCTTCTCACCAGTGATACCGCTCAGAGCGGTGATGGTCTCGGCCACAGTCTTATCCTCGATGTTCATAGCCAGCAACTCATCGGCGGTCTTCACCTTGTTATTGATGGCCATGTCCAGAATATTGTCGGCCAGTGCCACAAACTTGGCGTTCTTGGCCACGAAGTCGGTTTCGCACTTCAGCGCCACGATGGCGGCAAACTTGCCGTCGGCGGTGCTTTTACCCTTGGCGATGCCCTGGGCGGCGTTGCGGTCTTCACGCTTGGCGGCGATGGCCTGTCCGCGCTTGCGAATCAGTTCCAAGGCCTTGGTTTGGTCGTTGTCGCTCTCGATGAGTGCTTTCTTGCAGTCGCTCAAGCCTGCGCCGGTCAGGTCGCGCAGTTTCTTGATGTCTTGAATTGTTACTGCCATTTTATTTGTTTGTTAAAATGTGGTTAAACTTATTCAGCGGGTTTCTCATCCTCGGGCTGCTCGGCAGCGGGAGCCTCGGCGGCGGGCTGCTCTTCGGCAGGAGCCTCTTCGGTCATGCGGCGACGCACGCGTGCGCGGCGGGGACGGCGCTCGGTGGCGGCAGCTTGCTGCTCTTCACCTTCTTCGCCCTCTTCGCCCTTGTTGTCGATTTTCTCGATCTTGCGCTCTTCCAGACCCTCGTTGATGGCCTCGCACACAGCGGTAAGAATGATATCGATTGACTTGCTGGCGTCATCGTTGGCGGGAATCACGAAATCGATGTCGCTGGGGTCACTGTTGGTGTCGACGATGCCATAAACGGGGATACCCAGGCGATTGGCTTCGGCAACGGCGATGTGCTCTTTAAGCACATCAACCACAAACAGTGCGCTGGGCAGACGGTTCAGGTCGGCGATGCTGCCCAGGTTCTTCTCCAACTTGGCGCGCTGGCGGGTGATTTGCAGTTTCTCGCGTTTCGACATGTTGTCAAAGGTGCCGTCGGTGGCCATCTTATCGATGGCGGCCATCTTCTTCACAGCCTTGCGGATGGTGGGGAAGTTGGTGAGCATACCGCCCGGCCAACGCTCAATCACGTAGGGCATGTTCACGTTCTGGGCGTGCTCGGCCACTACTTGCTTGGCTTGCTTCTTGGTGGCGACGAAGAGAATCTTCTTGCCGCTCTTGGCAACATTCTTCAGCGCGGCGGCTGCTTCTTCCAGCTTGGCCTGCGTCTTGTAGAGATCGATGATGTGAATGCCATTGCGCTCCATGAAAATGTAGGGAGCCATGGCGGGATTCCATTTGCGTTTCAGGTGACCAAAGTGACAGGTTGCTTCCAGCAGTTGGTCAAAACTCGGTGTTTGCATTTCTTTCTTGTTTGTTTACGTTCAACTTAATCAATCGCATAGTAGCCACCGCAGTTCTCAGTGTGAGTCTATGCAATTTGGATACTAAACTCTATGTGGTAGAGCAAGCGGAGTTGTCGTGAAGTATATAATAATGTGTATGCTTCGTTAACGCTTGCTGAACTGGAATTTCTTGCGGGCCTTGGGCTGGCCGGGTTTCTTGCGCTCCACAGCGCGCGGGTCACGGGTCATGAATCCCTCGTGGCGCAGGGCAGGCTTGTCATCGGGGTTAACCTTCACCAGCGCGCGGGCAATGGCCAGACGCAGGGCTTCGGCTTGACCTTTGTAGCCACCGCCGTCGAGATGGGCCACGATATCATACTTCTCAGCGGCTTCCAGGGTGTTAAGCGGTTGCTTAACGATGAAGCGCAGAATTGGGTTGGGAAAATATTCCTCCAGATCACGGGGCTTGAAGCCGCTCTTGGTAATAGTGATTTGGCCATTGCCTTCGCTCATGTAAACACGTGCTACGGCAGCTTTGCGGCGTCCTACTGCATTTATTTTTTCCATACTTCCAATGTTTATTTGAGTTTGTTGATATCAATGACTTTCGGGTTCTGAGCATCATGGGGATGCTCCGGGCCGTTGTAAATGTGCACGTTCTTGAGCAGTTTGGCGCCAAGACGGTTCTTGGGCAGCATACCCTTGATAACATGCAGATACAGCGGGTGCATGCCCTTCTTCAGGTCTTTCTTCTCCTCGCTCTTCTTCTGCAGCTCGGCGGGAGTGGTGAAGCGCTGGCCACCGGGGTAGCCCGTGTAGCGTACATACTGGCGCTCAGTCCACTTTTTGCCGGTCATCACGCATTTGTCGGCGTTGATGATAATCACGTTGTCACCACAATCCACATGGGGAGTGTAGTTGGTCTTGTATTTGCCGCGCAGGATTTTCGCAACCTTTGCGCACAGGCGGCCTAATACTTGGTCGGTAGCGTCAACGACTACCCATTCTTTGTTCACCGTATTGGCGTTGGCCGAAACGGTTTTGTAACTTAGAGTATCCACTTTTAAATTCCTGATTAATAATTCAATAAATGCCCAATTAGCTGTGCGGCGGCAAGGCCAAATGCCGCTGCGCTGCCCTCGGGCCGTTTGCTTTGGTAATAATCGGCCTGCAAAGGTACGGCTTTTCTGTAACCTGACCAAACATTTTAGCCACTCATCAATCTGCCGATGGCCCCTTATGTGCCACTTTTAAGTTTATTTAACTTATGGATGCCACCCCGTGCCTGGGGCCGGAGGGCAAGGACGACAAGCGGGAGCGTCCTGTGAAGAGATGCTCCCGCTGGTTATGATGGTGGAAATGAGGGGGTCAGAACATGGTGCCCGACACGGTGAAGCCGTGGTCGCCGCACTTGAAGGTGCCGTTCAGGATTTGTCCGTTGTTGCTGATAGTGAATTCCACATCAGTGAGTGTGAGGCTGCTTCCAGATGTGGTGGTGAGGCTGTCGGCCTGCATTTTATAGCCGTTGCCGGTCACCTGCATGGGCAAGTTCTCATAATTCACATTGATTCCATTAGGGGCGTTTTCCCTCGGGAAGAAATTGACAATCGACAGGATGCAGCCGGTGCCGTTCTCGTTGAGCTTGAAGCCGTAGCTCGACTGCTTGTGGGTGTAGGCTCCCTCGGAGCCCTCAAAGGGCTGGATGGCGGTGGTTGCGTTGTAGTAGCAGGGATAGCTGGTGGTGGTCACGCGGTATATGCCGTCCACCGTCATCTCTATGTACACATTGCCGGTGTTCATGTCGATGCGGCCCGAAAAGTCGTTTACATCGTGCCCGCTGGCTATGAAATCAGCCTTGGCGAAAGTGTACTGGAAGCTCAGGTTGGTCATGTCGAGCAAGCCGGGCTCTACGGTGATTTCTTCTTCGTCATTGAGTTTGACGGGAATCGACACCTCGATGGTTTGGTTGGTGAAATCAATTTTGAAAGCACCTTCTTTTTGCGAAAAAGTCACCGCTTCAGGAGTTTCTGAAAGGTTAACCGAGCGGGTGTTCATCATAACGCCAAACTCAGTTTTGTTCACGGGATCATCGTCGTCGCAGGCGGTCATTGCCGCCACCATGGCGAGGAGTGCGAAAATAGGAAATAATTTTTTCATGTCTTGTAGGATATTTGGATTTATTCGTCGCTTTCGTTATACACGTTGCCTTGCGCCGTGATATATGCGCGGTCGCCAAGTTTGAAGCTCGCTTCAAAGCGGTCGCCCGTCAGGTCAATGACTGCGTGGAAATTGTGGAACGGATACTCATCGGTCTTCTTTTTGGTGGAGCCTGTCTTATCGTCATAGGCGCGGTATATGGCCTCGGTGGTCACCTTGTCGCAATCCAGCTGGAAGCCGCTGGCTGTGGCCACAACAGGCACACGGTAGCCGGTGATGTTCTCAAAGAACTTGTAGTCCACCTCGTCGGAGAGGGACATCACCTTCACGGTGGCCGTCATGGCGGCGGGGTCGATTTCAAACTGGTAGTATGCATTGTACACATTGGAATTGATACTGTCGTTGTCGGTGATTTTGCTCTGTGTGGACAGGTAGAAAATCTCGGAGCTTACGGCAATCACGCGGTAGGTTCCGGTGGAGAACATCCACTTGTAGGCCAGTTCGTTAAGGTCGGCGCGGCCGCTCAGGTTGTTCACGGTTCCGTTGCCGCTGGCGGCAAAGGAGTACACGTGGCTGTTGGCCTCGGTGGTGGGCATTCCCGTCAGGTTGGCCGTCAGCGTGGTGGTGCCGTCGAGCGAGTAGCTCGTCTGCAGGCTGGTGGTGAGCCCTGTGGTGTTAATGATTAGCTGGCTGGGATAGTTGGCTACGTCCACCACCTGTCCCGTGGCGGTGTTGACCGTGTGGGTGAGCATGGTGGGGGTGACAGTCACTTCATTGCGACGCACAATGGGTTCGTCATCGTCGCCGCAGGCTGTGAGGCTTGCCAGCATCGCCACGGCGGCCAGTGTATAAAGAAATCTTTTCATCATCTTCTTGTCTGTATATTATGTTTATTGTATCGTTCTGTGTGCAAAAATACAAACGCATTTTATCAATAACGCAAAAAAAAAGAAAAATGATGTGTAAAATTAAATTTTTTTAATTCCCTCCCCTCGCTTTTGGCCTTTCTTTAACATCAATGCGTAAAAAGTTTAAAGGCTGAGGGTCGCCCAGGATTACAGTCTGGATTCCAAGGCGGTGATAAACCGGTTATATTCAGTGGGGGTGATGTCGCATTTGGCGGGGACGTTGTGGCGGTCGGGGTGGGCCTTGAGCCAGTTGTTGCGCACTTGCTCGTGTGTGACAATGTTTTTCAGCGGAATCTTATTTTGCTTGATGATGGGCAGCAGGTAGAGGATGGCACTCTTGATTTGGTCATTGGTGAGCGGCTGGGTGCAGGTGTTGCCTTGGAACTCGATGCCGATAGTGAACCTGTTGCACCCATCCTTGCCGTTGAGCATCGAGTAGCCCGCGTGGTGCGTGATTTTATCGGGCGCGGCAAGGATGTATCTTGTGCCGTCGCGGTCGATCAGGACATGGCAACTGACCCCGCTCTTCGGACTGCACAGAACGTTCAATGCGCTATTGATGGTGCTGCATGCGGTGTGGTGTAGCACCACGCCTTGCACCAGATTGATGCCGGACGAGGTGTTCGGGGTGGGGTGGCTGATGTCTTTGTAACTGGCTGGCTTCCCCCTCATAAACGGTACTATGGCAATCAGGGTGAGGAACGTGATGGTGATAACTGCGATTGTGATTTTTGTTTTTCTCATAAATGTAATTCTGCCAACAGGCTCTAATAATTGTTATTTTTCCTAGTGGAGTCACTGTCTCCGGTAAAGTAGTGTTTGGATGTGATACTGATTAATCAATCATTGCTTTAGGTGTTGAAAATGTTTCTTTCTTAAAAAATAATGTATGATATTATCTCGCTGCCAACAAATCTATATCATTTCCAACAACCATTTTAAATAATTGAATTGTTGTCTGCCAGATCTTTTTGGCCGCATAAAATGGTATGCCCCGACCTTTAAACCTGCATGAGAGGCTTTTTCCTTGTATTCTTTAAATTTCGGGTCTTCAAACCACGTTCCTTCGGTAGCTTTCAAATAAACAAACTGCCCACCTAGTTTATCCCATTTAATGTTTTTGTTATGATGGGATGCGTTGTATCCGTGGGCTTCTGTGGGATGAGCCTTTTCAGAAGGGGCAGAAGTCGCTAAATATACATATGCTGGAATCGCAAGTAAAATAATCCCAATATTATGACATAAAGTTTAATCTGTTTCATTTTCGCATAATGAATTCAAAACCGATTAGAGAAATCACTTGCGGCAGTTGTATATTTATCAGGTAATACTTCTGCTTTCAGGTCTGGGACATACCATAATGCCAGCCAACATCAATGTGTCAACCCGATGAATTTTCTATCCGTTTTCATCGGTCAAATCCATCTTTGGTGAAGGGTGGACATCAATCATGTGTGGAAATTTATCCAGCGTGGAAGAACTGCTTCACCAGCGCCGCGATTTTCTTGTTGTCGCCGTTGATGTCGCGTCGCAGGGTGCGGTCGTCGTAGCCACGCAGCTGGGCGATGATGCCGTCGATCATAGCGGGGCTGAACACGCCGTGCTTCTCATACACTTCGCGTTGCTCTGCCAGGCAGTCGGCCGAAGCCACGCAGCTGTCGGGCAGCTGACGCAGTTTCTCCAGCACTTTGGCGTTGGCGTCGTCGTGGATGTTCACGTCCACAAAGGTGTCTTTGGCCACCTGCAGTGCGTCGGCCATCTCAAAGCCGTGGCGGCAGGCCACGCACACGCCGGCCAGCAGTTGGTACACATCGGCGCTGCCGTCGCTGGAGCGAATCTCCACCGTCTGCTTGAAGGAGCCGTTGGTGTGACCGCCCTTCTCCAGGGGGTTGGCGCGCTGGCTCATGTCCACCTCGGCGGTCCAGCCCAGGGGCACACGAATGAGGGCCGAACGGTTGCTCACGCCCCAGCACACGTTGGTGGGTGCTTCCTGATGGGGCACCAGACGGAAGTAACTCGTCGGGTTTTTGTTGCCGAAGGCGGTGATGCTGGGAGCCATGTCCACCATGCCGGCTATCATCTTCTTGGCGTTGTCGTTGAGCTGGTGGTTGGTCACCATCATGTTCTTGCCGTCCTTGAGGGCCCGCATGTGGATGTGCAGACCGCTACCCGCCTTGCCTGTGGTGATTTTGGGCGCGAAGGTCACGTCGTATCCCTTGCGGTAGGCCAGGTTGCGGATAATCCACTTGGCAATCATCAGTTGGTCGGCAGCCTCGCGCACGTTGACGGGCAGGAACTCGATTTCATTCTGCTCATACACCAGTCCGTCGAGGATAAAGGTGCCCACTTCGGTGTGGCCGTATTTAATCTGTCCGCCGGTTTTGGCGATTTTCTGCATGCAGGCCGTGCGGAAGTCCATCATCTTGGCAAAGGGCTCGCTCTCATGATAGGCTCGCTGGTCGGTGGCGGGGAATTTGTCGTCGGCGGGCTTGATGACGTAGTATTCAAGTTCGCCCATGGCTTGGAAGTCCATGCCGGTCACCTCCTTAAAACTGTTGGCGGCTTTCACCAGCGTGTGTTCGGGAGAACTTTCCAGCGGGTTGCCGTCCTTGTCGAAATAGGAACACAGCATGTCGAGTGTGGGGATTTCGGCAAAGGGGTCGACAAAGGCGGTGCTGAAGCGCGGCAGCACGTACAGGTCACTGCTGCTGGCTTGGATGAAATTAAACAGGCTGGAGCCGTCCACGCGTTCACCATAGGTGAGGATTGTCTCCAGATACTCCAGGTCGCTGATGACAAAGTTGAGCGTTTTCAAACGTCCGTCACCACCGGGATACAGGAAATTCACCATCTTAATCTCCTTATAGGTGATGTAATTGATGATGTCTTCCATTGTAAACTCGCAGGCGGGCTTTTTCAGGTAAGCCACTACCTCATTGGCATTGAGTGCCAACTGCTTCTCATTCATAATGATATTGTTTTTTTAGTTTATAGCCTCCTTGAGGCAAAAATTATTAGAAGAATAAATTAGTTCACAGTGGTTTGTGCCATCGCGGGGCATTCCGCTCCGCGGCTTTCCAAAACTTTGGCAAAAGTCGCTAAAATTTCCCATCTTCACAAGAAATGAGTGTAAAAAGTTGTGAAACTTTGCGCCTTGTGTGTTTTGCGGGTGGGTTACTTGATGTTTTATCACTTTCAGGTGTTGCCGCATTGCGAAATTTCATCTAATTTTGCGGCATGAAACCAAACAGCCGCTTGTTAGCGTTGTTTTTGTGTGTCGTCACCGCACTTGCCGTGCAAGCGCAAGAGGGCGTAGCCGACACGCTTGTGCTGCGTGAAATCAGTGTTACGGCCATCAAACAGGCCTCCGACCTGCGTACGCAGGCTACGCCTGTCTCCGTGGTGGACCGCGCTGAAGTTGAGCGCAATCAAATGCTTACTCCCAAGGCGGCGGCCGTGAAAGTCCCCAACCTGTTTATGCCCGACTACGGCAGCCGCATGACCAGCACGGTGTATGTGCGCGGCATCGGCACCCGCATCGACCAACCCGCCATGGGCCTTACGGTAGACAACGTGCCGGTGCTCACCAAGGAAAACTATGATATCGACCTTATGGACATCTCCCGCCTGGAGATGCTGCGCGGCCCGCAAAGCACCCTTTACGGCCGCAATACGATGGGCGGGGTGATGAATGTATACACGCTTTCACCATTCAACTACCAGGGCACGCGTCTGCTGGGCGAATGGGCGAGCCACAGCTCTTGGCGTGTGGCGGCGTCCCACTATGCCCGCATGAGCGAGCGGCTGGCCCTTTCGGCAGAAGTCCATTACGGGTCAACGCGTGGTGAATACCGCAACCAGTTCAACGGCCGCAAATGCGACTGGGAGCGGCAGGGCGGAGGACGCCTGAAACTGGAGTGGAGGCCCGATGCCTCGCTCACGGTGTCGAATGTGCTGTGGCTGGGCGTGACCCGCCAGGGTGGCTACCCCTATGAGTGGACTGAAACGGGACGCATCGCCTACAACGACACCTGTTTCTACCGCCGCTCCTCCCTCCTCTACGGCCTCACCGTGCGTAAGCAATTCGCACATTTCACTTTGTCGGGCATCACCAGTTATCAGTATCTCGACGACAACATGACCCTGGACCAGGACTTCACCGTCGAACCATATTTCACCCTCACCCAGGCCCGCACCGAGCATGCCGTGACCCAGGATGTGGTGGCGCGCAGCCTGCCTGGGCGGGGTGACGGCTACAACTGGCTGGTGGGGGCCTTCGGCTTTTTCCGCCGCTATGTGATGAGTGCCCCCGTCACTTTCAAGGATGTGGGCATCGCTCGGCTTATCGAGGACCATGTGAACGACGCCATGTCAGATTATCCGGTGGCGTGGGATACGCGCAGTTTTGTGCTTGGCAGCCATTTCATCAGCCCCAACTGGGGAGGGTCGCTTTACCACGAGTCCACCTACAGGGTGGGGCAGTGGACCCTGGCAGCCGGCCTGCGGCTCGACTACGAGCACGCCACGCTACGTTACCACAGCGAGACCCGCACGGGATTCAGCGTGATGCACGAGGGCGCCGTTTACGCCCATGTGCCCATCGACATTGACGAACGCGGCACGCTGAAGCGGGACTTTCTGCAATTGCTTCCGCGCCTGAGCGCCACCTGGCATCCCTGGCTCGGGAAACCCCACACGGTGTATGCTGTGCTGAGCCGCGGCGCCAAGGCTGGCGGCTTCAACACCCAGATGTTCAGTGACGTGCTGCAGCAGCGCCTCATGAACATGATGGGCATTGGCGTGAAATATGATGTGGATAAAATCGTGACTTATGACCCCGAGAAAGCCTGGAACATGGAGATGGGCGGTCATTTCGAGTGCTGGAACAGCCGTGTGCGCAGCGATCTGAGCGTGTTCTACATGGACTGCCGCGACCGTCAACTCACAGTGTTCCCCGACGGCACCACCACGGGCCGTGTGATGACCAATGCCGGGCGCACCCGCAACTGGGGCGTGGAATTCGCTATGGAGGTGCAGCCGCTTGACAACACCATGCTGAACATATCCTATGGCTATACCAACGCCAAATTTGTTGATTATGACGATGGCAAAGACGATCACAGTGGCAACTATGTGCCCTGCTCACCGGCCCACACGCTTTATGCTGAAGCGTTGCGCGACTTCTCCCTGGGGCATGACAAACTCCGGCGGCTCACCCTGGCGGTGAATCTGCGCTGTGCGGGACGCATCTATTGGAACGAAGCCAATTCCCAGAGCCAGCCTTTTTATGCCCAACTGGGCGCCACCGCCACGCTCCACTGGCACCCCGTGCAGTTGCAACTGTGGGCCACCAACCTCACCGACACACACTACAAGGCATTTTACTTCGTGAGCATCCAGCATGAGTTTATGCAGCGTGGCCGCGGCCGCATGCTCGGGGTGACCTTGCGGCTGAATTTCGACCAATGACAAATACTATTATCTACCAAAAACAATCAATATTAAAATGAAAAAATTTCTTTCGATGATGGCCATTGCGGCCCTGTTGCTCACCTTTGCCGCCTGCGGCGACGATGATGAGCCCGACGCCCCCGTCATTTACAGTGAAGTGGAGAGCGTTTACACCGATGCCACTCAGACACATTATTCCTTTGAAATCGACATGGATGAAGATTCCTGTGGAGTGGACTTCTACTATGTTCGGTTCAGCATTGGCGCAACCGAGTCGCCGCTACTCGAACACATAAAGATAGAGGCGCCGCTCTCCCGTCAGGGCAATGTCTATACTTACCAGGGTACCAACATCGTGCCGAAACTTTACATGAGCGGAGTAGGAGTGCCGATGTCGGGATTCATTGTGACCAACTACAAAGTGGTGGTTGATCTGGACCGCATGACCTACAGCATTTACTTTGAATGCCACGGCGGAAGCTACAGCGATTCCGGTTCGGTGCGGCTGCCGCAATCGCAGGGTTGACCCACCGTCCTTTCTTTTCCGGCAATATAACCGAGAGGCGCCCCGCCAGTGTGGACGGGACGCCTCCTTGTGTTCACGGGGTCGTTCACAGGTCCTCGGCCCCCACCACGTCACTCATGCTGAAGGTGTTTCCATTCTGAATGAAATACCAGCCGTCGCAAGAAAGCGTCCATTATTAGGTCGGTGTTGTGAAAATCGGGGTGCCTTGTCGTGCATATTGTTGAAAAAAAACGAGGAGAAATAGCTGGTCAAGCCAAAAAAAATGGCTATATTTGCACGAATTCTCTGGCTCAGATTGTCGAAATTTTATTTAACGGTCTGAAACATTGGGATTTGTGGCTTCTTGAGAGCAATACTATTAACAATAGTGTGTCAAAACTTAAACAACATACGATAGATTAAAACATTTATGGATTTATCAATTTTCGGTATTCAAGGCTCTACTATGGCTATCACTGCCGTATTGACCGGCGTGGTGCTGGTAATCGGGGCTTTGGTGATTGCTTGGCTCATAGGGCCGCGCAGCTACACCAAGATGAAAGGTGAGCCCTACGAGAGCGGTATCCGCACCCGCGGCACCAGCATGGCGCAGTTCCATGTGGGTTACTACCTGTTTGCCATCTTGTTTCTGATGTTTGACGTGGAAACGGTGTTCCTGTTCCCGTGGGCAGTCATCTGCAAGAGTGTGGGCTCCACGGCCTTGCTGGCGGTGGGAACTTTCTTGGTTATTCTCGTTTTAGGCCTGGCTTACGCTTGGAAGAAAGGAGCATTGCGATGGAAGTGAAGAAAGTGAAAATCAAATCGA
>RHMF01000405.1_pt1 | contig 25207 bp, 25 predicted proteins | sample 5365151 | NCBI WGS metagenome assembly RHMF01 (sample SAMN10266501, study PRJNA497801) | feces metagenome | isolation source: feces | host: Bos taurus | place: China: Prairie of Fairy Mountain | collected 2017-08-14 | reverse complement strand
ATTGACATAATTTTTCCCGTATGGTACAATTCCAGTATCTTAAAAATGGAGTAGTATGTCCATGATTTTATTTAACGATGTAGTCAAATCCTACTCTGTCGGCACCCAGGCGCTGAAGGGCGTGTCTATGCAGATTGACGACGGAGAGTTTGTATTCCTGGTGGGTCCTTCCGGCTCCGGCAAGTCCACCATTATTAAGCTCATTTCCGGAGAATTGCGGCCCACTTCCGGCTCTGTCCATGTCAACGGCTATTCTCTGGAGCGCATTCGCAGACGGGAAGTGCCTTACCTGCGCCGTACTGTAGGTGTTGTGTACCAGGATTTCCGTTTGATTGACACCATGACTGTCTATGAAAATGTGGCCTTTGCCATGCGTGTGGTAGGCGCCAGGAATAAGGAAATCCGGGAGCGGGTTCCCTATGTACTGGAACTGGTCGGCCTGGAAAACAAGGCCCACCGCTATCCCAACCAAATTTCCGGCGGTGAGCAGCAGCGGCTGGCTATTGCAAGAGCCCTTGTCAACAATCCCTCCACCATCATTGCCGACGAACCTACCGGCAACTTAGACCCTGCCCGGGCTATGGAAATTATGAGCCTTTTGCAGGAAATCAACAACCTTGGCACCACTGTTTTGGTGGTAACTCACGCCTGGGACTTGGTGGAATCTTTCCACAAGCGGGTGGTGGCTATCAATGATGGCCAGGTAGTCAGCGACGGAACGGAAGGTATTTTTAAGTATGAAGATCAGTAACATCGGTTATTTGCTCAAAGAGGGCATCCGGGGCATTTTCCTGCATGGTTTTATGTCCTTTGCCGCTGTATTTGTCACAGTGGCCTGCCTGCTGATTGTAGGCACCTTCACCGCAGTGACCCATAACCTGAGCCTGATGGTGGAGCAACTGAATAATAACAGCGAAATCTTAGTGTATATCGATGATACATATACTCTGGACAAAGCCAAGCAGGTGGAATCCCGGGTGCGGCTGGTGGATAATGTGAGCCAGGCGGACCTGGTGACCCGGGAGCAGGTGCTGGAGGAGTTCCGCCAGTCCTTTGCTGACCCCAGCCTGCTGGAAACAGTTACCCCCGATACCTTTGAGTACCGGGTAAGAGTGCTGCTTCTGGATAACACCAAACTGGCAGACACCCAGGACCGGCTGATGCTGGTGCCCGGCGTAACAGAAGTGAAATCCCCCGACGGCCTCATTCAGGGCTTTACAGACCTGCAGGAAGTTTTGCGGGTGGTATCTGTTGTGCTGATTGTAATACTGCTGTTTGTCTCCCTGCTGATTATTTCCAACACGGTTAAGATGGCAATGGCAGACCGGAAAAACGAAATTGCCATTATGAAAATGGTGGGCGCCACCAACGGCTTTATTCGCCTTCCCTATGTGGTTCAGGGCTTTACCCTGGGTATGCTGGGCGCAGGAGCGGCTTTTGGCCTGGAATGGCTGCTGTATGATGCGATGGCAGGCAAACTCAACGCCTATGATACCTTGAGTTTCCTTTCCTTCGTGCCTTTCTCCCAAATCCTGCCCCTGATGATTCCCGTATTTTTGGGCGCCGGTATGTTTGTGGGCGTAGTGGGCAGCTGGAACTCCATCAGAAAGTATATGAATGTTTGATTGCGGTAGCCGCTTCTTTAGTCGCCTGCGGTTACCAGGGACGAAAAAAGGATATATTACATTATGAAGCATAGAGTAAAATGGATTTCTGCCATAGCGCTGGTGCTGGTAATGGCCCTTGCCCTTGGGTTTGTGGGCAAAGTTACCACCGGCACTGTCCAGGCAGCCACTTCCAGCGAACTGGAAAAGCAACTGGAAGAACTGGAAAAGCAAAAGGCAGAAAAAGATAGGGAAATGGCAGATCTGCAAAGCCAGATCGATGCCAATGCAGACCAGATGACAAAACTGGTCCAGCAGAAGAATGTGTTGGAGCAGGAAATGAATATCCTGCGGGATAAACTGCAGCTTACCAATAGTGAACTTTCCGCCTACAGCCTTCTGATTGCGGACAAGCAGGAGGAACTGGATGCAGCCCAGCAGCGTCTGGCGCAACTCCAGGAAGAAAATAAACTTCGCATCCGGGCGATGGAAAAGAACAGCCGGGTTTCCTTCTGGTCAGTGCTCTTCAGTTCCAACAGTTTTATGGAGTACTTAGACCGGATGAAGATGATCCGGGAAATCCGGGAAGAGGATAACCGCCGCCTGCAGGAGATGAAAGATACGGCAGCCGTCGTGGAGCAGGCCAAGGAAGAACTGGTGGAAAAGCAGTCTGCCCTGGAGCAGAGCCGGAAAGAAATGGAAGCTATGCAGGTTAGCTTGCAGGAAAAGCGGGCAGAGGCAGATGAAATCCTTATTGAACTGAAAAAAGATGCAGATGCTCTGGATGCCCTTCACGCCCAGTTGGAAGATGAAGAGCAGGCACTCCTTTTGGAAATGGCCAAGAAGGAAGACGAAATTGACGAGGCCAAATACAGAGAGTGGCTGGCAACAGCCGTTCCCCAGGGCAGCGGCAACACCGTAAACGGCATCACCTGGGTTATGCCCACCGTATATAAGGGTGTTTCCAGTCCCTTCGGTATGCGCTGGCATCCCATCGACCACGTGTATAAGATGCACAACGGTGTGGATTTCCCCGGCACTACCGGCACCCCCGTTGTTGCCACCCGCAGCGGCGTGGTTACCACTGCCGTGTTCCATAAGACCTGCGGCAACCACATTTGGATCAATCACGGCGATGGCTATAAGAGTGTGTATATGCACCTGGATACTATGATGGTATCTGTGGGCCAGTATGTGGTAGCAGGCCAGCAAATTGGCACTTTGGGCAACACCGGCGGCTCTACCGGTCCCCACCTGCATTTTGGCGTTGCGTATAACGGAAACTACATTGATCCGTTACCACTGGTTAAAAAATAAGGGAGGATAAAAAGATGAAAAAGAAGCAAAAGTTATTCACAGCCATTATGGCTGGCTTCCTGGCAGTTGTGCTGGTGCTGAGCCTGCTGGCAATGGCCATGCCTTACATCCTTTAATAAAACCTTTGCCCACAGCGGTTGCTGTGGGCAAAAAAATCCGGAGGGATTTATGGAAAGCAAATTTTCAAAGGGTCTTGTGAAGGCCCTGTCCTATATTCTGGTGGCGGCACTGGCCAGTGTGGTGACCATAGTGTTGGTGCTACCCACAATGAAGTACTACAATAGTTATGTACCGTTGCGGGCCCCGGAGGGGGAGCTGGCCGAGCAGGCAGATAAACTCACCGAACTGCTGAACATCATCGATACCGGCTATATTGGGGAATCTGACCTGACGCATATGGCCGATGCGGCAGCAGCAGCTATGGTGGAGGCCACCGGTGACCGGTGGAGCTATTATGTCAGCGCAGCAGAAATGGAAGAGTTCTCTACCATGAAGGAGAATGTCTTTGGCGGCATCGGCATCACCATCATCTACCAAAATGCCGACGAGGGTATCCTGATCGAAACGGTGGAGCCGGGAGGCGGTGCACAAAAGGCAGGTGTCCACCCGGGAGATGTCCTTATTGAAGCAGACGGCCAAAGCCTGATCGGTATGGATCCCGGTACGGCGGCCACCTTCATTCGTGGAGCAATCGGCACGGATGTTACCATTAAAGTCCTTCGTGACGGCCAGGAACTGACCTTCACTGTGAGACGGGCAAAAATTGAGGAAACCGTTGCGGCGGGCATTCTTTTGAAGGATAATGTCGGCTATATCATCATTAATAACTTTAATGATCGGTGTGCTGCTGAAACCATCGCCTGCATCGAGGATTTGATAGAGCAGGGGGCAACCAAGCTGCTTTTTGATGTGCGCTTTAATGGTGGCGGCTATGTAAGTGAACTGGTGGACCTGCTGGATTACCTTCTGCCGGAGGGCGACCTCTTCGTCAGTGAGGACTATACAGGCGTAAAGCAAACCGACACTTCAAACCCCTCCTGCCTGCGTATGCCTATGGCAGTGCTGATCAATGCCTACACCTATAGCTCCGCAGAATTCTTTGCCGCAGTGCTGGAAGAATACGAATGGGCTTTCACCGTAGGTCAGCATACGGTGGGCAAGGGTAATTATCAGATGACCATTCCCTTGTCAGATGGATCAGCAGTGTCACTGTCTGTGGGCAGATACTATACCCCGATCAAGGGCATTTGGCTGGAAGAAACAGGCGGCCTTGCACCCACGATCGAGGTGAAAGTGGATGAGAAAACCGAAGCCTACATTTACGCTGGCCTTTTAGACCCGATGGAAGACCCTCAGGTTTTGGCAGCCTTAGAAGCGCTGAAATAAAGAAAAGGCACGGAAACGACCTTTCCGTGCCTTCTTGTTTGTTGTGAAAAACCAAGAAAAATACTTGACTATCCCTACCTTTTCTTCTATAATGTTATGGACTATGGAAACTATTTCCCAAGAAAGGAATTTATATTATGGCAAAGGAATTTAAGATTACCAGCCTGCGGCTGGCTGACCTGGAAAAAGAACTGACTTATTTGAAGACCACCCGTGAGCGGGAAATTGCAGCAATGATTGCTGAAGCCCGTTCCTACGGCGACTTGTCTGAAAACTCTGAATATGATGCTGCCAAGAACGAACAGGCAAAACTCTATGGCCGTATCGCTGAAATTGAGGATATCCTGTCCCACGCCGTTATCATTGAAGATGAAAACGAAGCCAATGGCCGTGTGGGCCTGGGCTGTATCGTCACTGTGGAAAATCCTGCCACCGGTGTGCGTACCGACTACCGGATTACCGGCTCCCAGGAAGCAAATCCTATGGAATACAAACTGTCCGATGACTCTCCTTTCGGCCGTGCGGTTGTGGGCAAGTCCATTGGCGATACCTTTATTGTTAACGCACCTTCCGGCTCTTATGAGATGAAGGTTGTGGATGTAAAGCGCGAGGGATAATATATGGCAAATTTTGTACCCCAGGCTGAATTGCCTGTATCTGAGCAGGCCCAGATCCGTCGGGATAAGCTGGCGGCTCTTCGTGCCGAAGGCCGGGACCCCTTCCTGCAGACCAAGTTTGCCTTCAATGCCGACTCTGCCGCCATTAAGGCAGACTATGAAGGCTACGAGGGTAAGACCGTTAAGGTAGCAGGCCGACTGATGAGCAAGCGTGGCCAGGGCAAGGTTATGTTCTGCGATTTGCAGGATAGCACCGGCCGCATCCAGTTGTTCGTGAAGATTGACGAACTGGGTGAAGAAGAATATGCCCGTTTCAAGAAAAATGACATTGGCGATATTTTGGGCGTGGAAGGCGAAATCTTCAAAACCAAGACAGAAGAAATTTCTGTGCGTGCCAAGAAGGTAACACTGCTGAGTAAGTCTTTGCTGCCCCTGCCGGAAAAGTATCACGGTCTGACCGATAAGGAAATGCGTTTCCGTCAGCGGTATGTTGATCTGATGGTCAACCCGGAAGTGAAGCGCAACTTCGTCATCCGCAGCCAGTTCATCAAGTTCATGCGCAACTACCTGGATAACCGCAACTATATCGAAGTGGAAACCCCGGTGCTGAACACCATCGCCGGCGGCGCATCTGCCCGGCCTTTCATTACCCACCATAACACCCTGGATATCGATATGTATATGCGTATCGCCACCGAACTGCCTCTGAAGCGGCTGATTATCGGCGGTATGGACCGGGTGTATGAAATCGGCCGTATCTTCCGCAACGAAGGTATGGACCCCAAGCATAACCCCGAATTCACTTCCGTCGAACTGTATGAAGCCTATGCAGACTTCCACGATATGATGGATGTGGCAGAAGGCATCATCTCCGGTGCAGCCAAGGAGATCCTGGGTACTTATGATATCGAGTGGATGGGCGAAAAGATCAACCTGGCTCCCGGCTGGCGCAGACTGACAATGGTGGAAGCCGTTAAGGAATATGTGGGCATCGACTTTGGCGCAATTACCGACGATGCGCAGGCTGTTGCCGCCGCCAACGCCAAGGGCGTGGAACTGGCCGATGCGGCTGAAAAGACCTGGGGCAACGCCCTGTATGCCTGCTTCGATCAGAAGGTGGAAAGCCACCTGATCCAGCCCACCTTCATCACCATGTACCCCGTAGAGGTCAGCCCCCTGACCAAGCGGAGCCCGGAAGATCCCCGGCTGACCGAGCGGTTTGAACTGTTCGTCTGCCACAGCGAATTGGCAAACGCCTATTCCGAACTGAACGACCCCATCGACCAGCGGGACCGCTTTATGAAGCAGGTGGAGCAGAGAGAGCGGGGCGACGACGAAACAGAAATGCTGGACGAGGACTTCCTCAATGCGATGGAATACGGTATGCCTCCTACGGGCGGTATGGGCATCGGTATTGACCGCTGTGTCATGATGCTGACAAATAACGATACCATCCGCGAAGTCATCCTGTTCCCCACAATGAAGCCCCTTGACTAAAATTAAAGGACTATGACCGAAAAGTCATAGTCCTTTTTTATTCTCCATATACGATTAGTAAGGTTTTTCCGTTCCCATCTAAATAAACAACTTGGTCGCCGCCTAACATTCCTTCGGTATAAAACGATACCATCCAAACAGTTGATTCGTTATCGAAAGACACACCAAATGAATCCCATTCGATAGTACATTCATTTTTCGCTCTTTCTAAAGCGCCCTTGGCATTGGAGATTTTTTGCTCGTTTATATTTTTAAAACCATCATGTTTCACACCTGGATTGTTATCTTTGTATATCTCTGCATGTTCAGAATATGAAAAAGTAGATACTTCAATATTGGATTTCGTTTGATTACAACCTGCAAATAATAAAATCAAGGAAAAAACTAAGATAAAACTAATAATTTTTCTCATATAATCACTCCTTTGGTTAATTATATCACATATCATTCCTAACTGCAATGATTTGTAAAAAATATGAGTTTTGGGCCATTTTTTAGACCATTTCAGAGGTATGATATGTGCTAAAAAGGCAAGTTGAGGTAAGATAATTTTTTAATGGTAAAAACGGTGTGCTTTTAGTGGGTAAGAAAAATCACAAAAAAGCAAGATTAGGTAAGATATTTGCCGAGGCGATTTTAAGCCCTTTCATACTCCCCACGATGAAGCCCCTGGACTAATAAAACGAACACCCTGTAGCAAAGCGCTACAGGGTGGTTTTTATAACTTTTTCTGCCGTAATATGCCCTTGTACAGGCCATCTACGCAGCGGCCTGCTTCGGTGTAGCCTCTTAATGTGTAGTAATCTTCCAGGGTCTTGTTGCCAATGGCAGAATCTAAGCGCAGATAGGCTTTCCCCTGGGACTTTGCGTAGGCTTCCGCTTTTTCCAGAAAAACCGTTCCCATACCTTTGTGGGCGGTTGCGGAGGCAAAATGGTGCAGGTAGAAGGCATTTGACCGGTCGGGCCACCGTTCGTCCTCATGGAAAAGAGCCCCCACGCAAAGAAGTTCTCCATCTTGCTCCAAAACGAACAGTTCTTCCTTTTGCCGCCGCATTTCGTAGTAGGAAAGGGGATAGCGCTGGTCATATTTGGTATCATTCCATTGGTGAATGCCTACCTGGTCCATCCAGGAAACCCGGCCCATAATCAGGTCAAAGACCTTCTTCACCTCGTCATGCCTTGCCTGACGGAAAACATAATGCTTTTCCATTTGCTCACCTCTTATATACTCTTGCCTTTTTATAGCACATTTTGTACAAAAAGGGAAGAGGCAGGAGGCATATTTTCTTGTTGCGAAGAAAAAAGAAATATGCTATAGTTGTGGTATAATAAGGGAAATCCGGACAACTCCACGAAGGCACAGCCTCGTGTGCAAATAAATACACAAAATAAAGAAAAACTTGGAGGACAATATGGATCTTTTTGACGTATTAGCCTTGATTGGCGGTCTTTGCCTGTTCCTGTTCGGTATGAAGGTAATGGGTGACGGTCTGGAGCGCCGGGCCGGCAGCGGTCTGAAGAGCCTGCTGGCAAAACTTTCCAACAACAAAATTATCGGTTTCCTCACCGGCCTGGGTGTGACGGCGGTTATTCAGAGTTCCTCTGCTACCACCGTTATGGTCGTTGGTTTCGTCAACTCCGGCCTGATGACCCTGAAACAGTCCGTCGGTGTGATCATGGGTGCCAACGTAGGCACCACCATCACCGCCTGGATCTTGAGTTTAGGCAGCATTACCGGCGGCAGTTTCATTTTGGAACTGCTGAAGCCCTCTTCCTTTACCCCTGTGCTGGCGCTGATCGGCACAGCGTTCACTATGTTCAGCAAATCCAGCAAGAAAAAGGATACCGGCTCTATTTTGCTGGGCTTTGCCACGCTGATGTGCGGCATGGATGCCATGTCTAATGCAGTTAGCGGCCTGCGGGAAATTCCCGAGTTCCGTAATCTGCTGATTATGTTCCAGAACCCTGTTTTGGGCGTTTTGGTGGGCGCTGCGCTGACGGCTATTATCCAGTCTTCTTCTGCCTCTGTGGGTATTTTGCAGGCCCTGTCCGTCACCGGCGCGGTAACCAACGGCGCCGCCATACCCATCGTAATGGGTATGGGCATCGGCACTTGTATTACTGCCGTTCTTTCCTCTTTGGGTACAGGCAAGAATGCCCGCCGTGCCGCTTTTATTCACCTGGCATTTAACGTCATCGGCACTTTTGCCTGGCTGACCGTTTTCTCAGTGCTGACGATTTTCGTCCGTCCTGCCTTTATGGATGAATCTGCCACCTATTTAAGCATCGCTGTTATCAATACCGTTTTCAAATCCCTCTGCACAGTTCTGCTGCTGCCTATGTCCAACCTGCTGGAGCGGCTTTCCTATGTGTTTATTAAGGACAGCGAGGACGACGAAAAGCCTGTGGAACTGGACGAGCGCTTGCTTGTCACCCCCTCCATCGCTTTGGAGCAGTGCCACCTGCTGGCAGTTAAGATGGGTACAGAGGCTGTGGAAGGCTTCAAATTGGCCCTTGCCCAGTTGGATGGTTACAACCCGGATGCTGCCACTAAGATTCGCAAACTGGAAAAGAAGACCGACCACTATGAAGATGTCATCGGCTCTTACCTGACCAAACTGGCAAGAAGCCAGGTCAGTGATAAAGACGGCGTGGAAATCCCCAGCCTTTTGAAAGCCATCGGTGATTTTGAGCGTATTTCCGACCACTCTGTAAACCTTTTGGAGTCTGTGGAAGAACTGCAGGAAAAGAAGATGGATTTCTCCGAAAGCGCCAAAAAAGAAATGGGCGTTATGTGTACGGCTATTTCCGAAATTCTGGAAAACACCCTGGCTTGCTTTATCAGTGGAGATGCGGAAGAAGCCAACAACATCGAGCCCCTGGAGCAGGTTATTGACGATTTGAAGCGGCAACTGCGTAACACCCATATCGCCCGGCTTACTGGTGGCGAATGTACGGTGGAAGCCGGCTTTGTCTGGGCAGACTTGCTGACCAATCTGGAGCGTACTTCTGACCACTGCTCCAATATTGCGCTGACGGTCATTGATGCCCATCACCGAGATATGAACGCCCATATTGCGGTGCGCAAGCTGAAGCATACAGGCACTGCCTTTGCAGAAAAGTACCAGGCCTACGCAGAAAAGTATCATTTATCTTAAAAAGAAAAGCCCACTTCGGTGGGCTTTTTCTTTTGAAATCTGCAAAACTTGTGCTACAATAGAGAAAAAGTTCAGAAGAAGGAATACAAATAATGGGAGATATAAAGATTATTTTTTTCGATATTGATGGTACGCTCTTGAATTTCGGGGCAAAGACCGTTACGCCCCAAATCCGGGAGACTCTGCATAGCCTGCGAGAAAAGGGCATAAAGCTCTGTATTTCCACAGGTCGCAGCCCTATGTCTTTGCCGGCCTTTGCCAGGGAGGGTTTTGATGCCTGGCTCACCTTCAACGGCTCTTACTGCTATGACCGGGAGGGGGAAATATTCTCCAATCCCGTAGATGTGGAGGATATAAGGATTGTGGCGGAAAATGCCGCCAAACTGGATCGGCCCATCGCCGTTGCCACCAGGGAGCGAATGGCAGCCAACGGCTGGGATCGGGATCTGGAAGACTACTACGGCTTCACGGAAATTCCTCTGGAGGTGGCTCCGGATTTTGAAGAGGTCTGTAAATCCGGGGTCTATCAGGTGATGCTGGGCTGCCGGGAAGCAGAGCATCCCGAAATTATCCGGGGAACGGCCCACGCAAAGATCGTTGCCTGGTGGGATAGAGCAGCCGATGTGATCCCCCAAAATGGTGGCAAAGGTCTGGGCATCGCCAATGTGCTGGCCTACTATGGCTTTGCCAGGGAAGAAGCGCTGGCCTTTGGAGATGGCAATAATGACATCGATATGCTCCTTGCGGTGGGTACAGGGGTGGCTATGGAAAACGGCTCTGAAAGGCTAAAAGCCGTCGCCACAGAAGTTTGTCCTTCGGTTTCCGAGGATGGCATCTATCAATATTGCCTTGAAAAAGGCTTGCTTTGAAGAAGGCCCGGGAGAATTCCCGGGCCTTTTAATATCCCCCCGGGGGGCTTACAAAAGGGGAGGACTTATGCTATAATCCATTAGAATATGCGAAGGAGTCCTTTTATGGGAAATCTACAAGAGTTACAGAAAATCAAAAGGCGCAATCGGCTGACGATGGTGAGCCTTGGTATAGCGGTGGCGGTGCTGGCAGTTTGCTGCCTGTTTGCAGGCTCTTCGGGTATGACGGTTGCCGACGGCTTGAAGGCCCTGGTAGGCAAAGGCAGCCCTGCCCAGAACCGAATTATTTGGAATATCCGCATTCCCCGGGTGCTGGCGGCGATTGTAGCCGGTGCCGGTCTGAGTGTGGCGGGCCTGATTATGCAAAGCACCCTGGGTAATGCAATGGCATCTCCCTCTACCTTGGGCGTGTCCAACGGCGCAGTATTTGGGGCAAACCTTTCCATTATCGCCCTTTCCGGCGGCTTCTTAACTACCGGCAACAATGCCCTTCGCTTTGATGTGGGCGCCAACCCCTATGCCACTTCCGCCCTGGCCTTTGTGTTTGCAATGGCATCCGTACTGCTGATTTTGGGCCTTTGCTCCGTAAGAGCCTTTTCTCCCAATGTGGTGGTGCTTGCAGGCATCGCCATCGGCGCTGTCTGGACAGCGGCAACCACAGTACTGCAGTTTTATGCTACGGATGTGGGTCTATCTGCGGCCGTTGTCTGGAGTTTTGGGGACTTAAGTCGGGCCACTTACCTGAAAGTTTCTATTATGGCGGTGGTTGTGGCGGTGGGCATTGTCTATTTCGCGTTGATGTCCTGGAAATTGAATGCCCTTCTTTCCGGGGACTCCACCGCCAAAACGATGGGGGTAGGCACTGCCGGCTTGCGGTTCGTGGCCCTCCTTTTAGGCTCTATGATTACTGCTGTTTGTGTGTCTTTTTTGGGTGTCATCGGCTTTGTGGGCATCATTTGCCCCCATATTGCCAAGCGGCTTTTGGGGCAGGACCACCGGATTACCATTCCTGTTTCCTGCTTAATGGGCAGTGTGCTGCTCCTTTTGGCAGATACCTGCTCCCGCATTGTAGGCGGCGGCTCTGCCCTTCCTGTGGGAGCCATTACCTCTCTTTTGGGCGCGCCTTTCTTCCTGGCTATCATCTTTAGCAGAAAGGAGCAGGGCAGATGCTGAAAATTGAGAACTTACATTTTCATTACGGCGGCAGCAACCGGGATGTTCTCCGGGGTGCTGATTTGGAACTTTCCGAAGGGCAAGTGGGCATTTTGTTGGGCAAAAACGGCTCCGGCAAGACCACCTTGTTTAAGAGCCTTTTAGGTATTGTGAAGCCCAAAAAGGGAAGTATCACCTTCCAGGGGGAAAACCTTTTGAAATTAGGCCGGGTGCAAAGGGCAAGACGGATTGCCTATGTACCCCAGGATATTCAGTTTGGCGCGCTGAGCGTATTCGACTCGGTGCTGATGGGCCGGATTTCCTACTTTGGTATCCAGGCAGGAAAGGAAGACTATGAAGCCGTAGAAAACCTGCTGGGGGATATGGGTATATTGGAACTGGCCCACCGGAATGCAACAGAACTTTCCGGTGGTGAACGGCAAAAGATTGCCATCGCTCGTGCGATGGCCCAGGAACCCCGGCTTATGGTCTTTGACGAGCCGACGGGCAACCTGGATATTGCCAATGAGCAACTGATTATCCGGGAAGCCAAGAAACTTGCCAAGGAGAAAAACATCGCCATTCTGGCATCCCTGCACGACCTGAACCAGGCCCTTGCCCTGGGCGATAAATTCTTCTTACTGAAAGATGGCATCGTGAAATATGCCGGAGGTAAGGATATTTTTACACCGGAAGTAATTAAGGACATCTTTGATGCGGATGTGGAATTAGTGGAAATGAACGGCAAGACGGTGGTAATCAATAAATTCTGAAAAAACAACCCCCCGGGGGGCTTCCCCCGGGGGGTTTTTCCTTGTATGATAGAGAAAACCTATCAATGAGGAGAAAGAAAATGAAAAAAGTTATGGCATTTATTCTGGCGGCCTTGATGCTTTTAAGCCTTTGCGCCTGCGGCGCAGATGCCCCTAAGGGAGATATGACCGTTACAGATATGGTTGGCAGAACCGTTTCTGTTACACCCGGCAGTTATAAAAGGGTGGTCTGCATTGGCGCGGGCGCTCTGCGGATGTACTGCTATATCGGTGAGGTTTCTAACCTTGCAGGCGTGGAAGATATCGACAATCCTTCCCTGGAAAACCGCCCCAAGATGTTTGACAGCGTCGCCCGGCCCTATATGCTGGCCTACGCAGAGACCTTTGAAAGTCTGCTTTCCTGCGGCGTAGGCGGCCCTATGGCCCAAGCCCCGGATGTGGAAAAGATACTCTCCTGCAACCCTGATATCATTATTTCTGAGTTTGAAGATGCAGAAGTTGCCGCTAACTTGCAGCAGCAGACCGGTGTGCCTGTGATTACCCTGGGAACAGGCAAGGATGGTGTATTCGATGAAGAATTTTTCACCTGTATGACGCTTCTTGGTACAATCTTCGGCAAAGAGAAAAAAGCAGAGAATTTGATTTCCTACATCAAGGCAGAGCGTGCTGCCATTGAAGCCCGGGTCAGGGATATCCCCGAAGAAAGCAAACCTTCCGTGTATATTTGTGGCTTGGGTAACTGGGGCACAACCAACCATCTGATGACAGCGGAAGACTACGTCTCTTTCCGGGTGGCTGGGGTCAAGAATGTGGTTTCCGGCCTGGGAATGAAGGGTGTCGGTCCTATTGAAGAAGAAAAGTTCGTAGCCCTCAGCGAGCAGATGGACATTATGATTATGGATGCTGCTGCCGTGAAAAATATCAAGCCCCTCTATGCAGAAGATAAGGCTATGTTTGACACCTGCAAGGCCTGGAAAAATGGGGAAGTCTATTTGGAAATGGCCTACAATGCCTACTATACCAACTATGAAATCTCCCTTGCAAATACCTGGTTTATTGCTAAAACGGTCTATCCCGATGCCTTTGCAGATATAGATTTGACAGAAAAGACCAATGAAATTACCAAGGCCTTTTTGGGCGCAGAGATGGCAGAGGAGATTTTTGCCTGTCCCGGCAGCCTTGGCGGTTATGGAAAGATTGACACTGATGCTGTTTTTGGGTAAAATAGTGAAAGAAAACGGCGGAGGAACAGAATGGAAAAGAAAGATATTATAGCGTTTTTTGATAAGTGCGCTCCCTTTTGGGATGCAGATATGATTAAAAGCGACCGGATTATCGGCAAGATTTTAGACAATGCGGAAGTGGGTCCCGGGATGGATGTTCTGGATGTGGCCTGCGGCACCGGCGTGCTGTTTGACTACTATTTGGCGCGGGATGCGGCATCCGTTACCGGTATTGATATTTCCCCCAAAATGGCGGAAATCGCCGCCGGGAAATACGCAGACAATCCCAAGGTGGAAGTCATTTGCGCCGATGTGGAAGAATACCCCTTTAACCGGAAGTTTGACCGGGTGGTTGTCTACAATGCCTTTCCTCATTTTCCATTTCCCAAGCGCCTGATTAAGGTGCTGGCAGGACTGCTCAAAGAGGGTGGAAGGCTGACGGTTGCTCACGGAATGAGCCGGGAGGCCATTGATAACCATCATAGCGGCGCTGCCAGCAAGGTCAGCAACGGCCTTATGAGCGCTGAGAGCCTGAAGCGGATTTTTGATGCCCACTTTACAGTGGAAGTGGTGGTTTCCAACGATTATATGTACCAGGTCAGCGGCGTAAAGCGGGATGTGCTTGCCAACAGTCACAGCGGCACTACCCATTCGCACGGTGGGATGACCCACTGCCATACACACGCAGAAGAGAACCATCATCACCTGCCTCTGGAAAATGCCACCCCGATGGAAGAACTGCTGGTGATGATGAAGTATCTTGTGACCCACAATGATGCCCACGCCCAGGAAGTGGCAGACCTGGCCCGGGAACTGATGCGTTCCGGCAAAAATGTGGCCTACGATGAAATTATGGATGCTGTCTCCGATTTCGATATGGCAAATGCCAAATTGGCGGCAGTGCTGGAAAAACTTCAAATGGAATAAAAAAGCCTTCCCCTGGAGGGGAAGGTGGCAAAAATCTTTGATTTTTGACGGATGAGGTGTAGTCGGCGTGTTGCAAATGGTTGCAACACGCCGATTGTTTATTGTAGGGAAGTCTGTGTAGTATAAAGATCGGCATAAATACCGCCTTTTTCCAAAAGTTCTTTGTGGGTGCCGCATTCGGCAATCACCCCGTCGGCAATGGAAACAATGCGCTGAGCATTGCGGATGGTGGAAAGCCGGTGGGCGATAATCAAGGTGGTGCGGCCCTGGGCCAGCGCATCAAAGGCCCGCTGGATTTTGGCTTCTGTGACACTGTCCAGTGCGGAAGTGGCTTCATCCAAAATGAGAATAGGGGGATTTTTCAGGAAAATACGGGCAATGGCAATTCTCTGCTTTTGTCCGCCGGAAAGGAGCGTGCCCCGTTCGCCCACATAGGTGTCAAAGCCTTGGGGCATTGCCAAAATATCCTCTAAAATTTCTGCTTTTCTGGCGGCTTCTACCACTTCCTCCATAGAAGCATCGGGCTTGCCGTAACGGATGTTTTCAAACACAGTATCCGCAAACAGGAATACATCTTGCTGCACAATGCCGATGTTCTTGTGCAAACTCTTTTGGGTCACATCCCGGATATCCAGGCCGTCAATGCAAATGCTGCCTGTATCCACATCGTAAAAACGGGGGATAAGTTGGCAAAGGGTGGTCTTGCCGCCGCCGGAGGGGCCTACAATGGCGATGGTCTCACCGGGGGCAACGGTGATGGAGACATCCTTTAATACATCCAAATCTTCCTTATAGGCAAAGGAAACAGCTGTAACGGTAATTTCGCCTTTCACATCCTGCAGTACGGTGGCATTTTCCTTATCCTGCAGGGAAGGCTCTGTGTTCATCAGGGTGTGGAACCGGTTTAAGCCGGCAAAGCCGTTGGCAAACATTTCCGAAAAGCCGGAAATCTTCCGCATGGGGTTAATAAAGGCGGTGATATACAGGGTGAAGGTCAGAAGGTCGGTGTACTGCAGTTGCCCTTCCATAATGAGAAAGCCACCGTAGCCGATGACCACCACATTCAAACTGCAAAGGAAGAATTCCATAGAACTGTGGAACATACCCATTGCCTTGTGAAAATCCCGCTTGGCCCGGACATATTGGCCGTTGGCCTTGCGGAACCGGGCATTTTCCTGGTCCTCATTGGCAAAGGCCTTGGAAGTGCGGAAACCGGACAGGCTGGATTCAATTTCGGTGTTGATGTGGCCGGTCTTTTCCTTTACACCCTTGGAGACTTTGCCCATATTCCGGCGCATACCCATCACAACTGCCAGCAAGATGGGAATGGTGATACCCACAACCAGAGCAAGCCGCCACTGAATGGTACCCATTACAACCAGCGCGCCAATGATCGTAACGATAGAAGTGATTAAATCCTCCGGGCCGTGATGGGCAAGTTCCGTCAAATCAAACAGGTCGGTGGTCAGCCGGCTCATCAGGTGACCGGTGCGGTTTCTGTCGTAGAAGTCAAAGTTCATACTTTGCATATGGGTAAACAGGTCTTGCCGCACATCCCCTTCTACCCGGATGCCAAAGGTGTGACCAAAGTAAGCGACCACAAATTGCAGTCCCGAGCGAATAAGATAGCCCAAAACGCAAACAGCAATCAGCCAGAAAAAGGCCCGATACAGCCCCTGGGGCAGCAGCTCGTTCAGAGCATACCGGGTAGCCAGGGGAAAGCACAGGTCAATGGCGGAAATGGTGATGGCGCAGGCCATATCCAGTGCAAAAAGCCTTTTGTGGCGGCCAAAATAGCCTAAAAACAGTCCTAAGGGGGACTTTTTCTTTTTCTCTTTCATAGTTTCCCTCCGTTCAATAAGGAGATTATACAATAGAAAGAAGTTTTTGACAATAAAGGATTTTCTGCTATACTGGTAAAAAAGGAGTGCGCTATGGATATTTTACATCAAAATGAAGATTTTGTGGTGTGCATCAAGCCTGTGGGCGTGGACTCCCAGCAGGGAATGTGCGCGCTTTTGCAGGAGCAACTGGGGGGCGATTGGTATCCTTTGCATCGCCTGGACCAAAATGTGGGCGGTGTAATGATCTATGCCCGCAACAAAAAGGCCGCCGCAGACCTTTCCGGGGTTATTTCCCGGCAGGAAATGGTGAAAGAATATGTGGCCCGGGTGAAAGGCACGCCTCCGCAAAAGGCCACCTGGGAAGATTACCTGTTCAAAGACAGCCAAAAGAACAAGGTTTTTGTGGTTAAAAAGCCCCGAAAAGGGGTAAAAGATGCCAAACTATCCTATATCCGCCTGGAAGAAGGGGAGAATAGTCTGTTGCAAATCAGGCTTTTTACGGGCAGAAGCCACCAAATAAGAGTCCAGTTTGCCAGCCGGGGATTTCCCCTTTTGGGGGATGGCAAGTACGGCGCAAAGGACAATTTGAAAGCCCCTATGCTATTCAGCGCCCGGCTCACATTCCCATATAAAGGGGAAACTATGCAATTTTCCGCGTTGCCCCCTTGGGCGCAGGGCCACTGCCTGGAGGAGATTTATGAAGAAAGCAACGGCTAAATTTTTATCAAGTATGACCATATTCGGCACCATTGGCCTGTTTGTGGATGCTATTCCCCTGCATTCCGGGGCAATCGCCCTGTTTCGGGGCATAATGGGCCTTGCCTTTTTGCTTTTGGTGATGCTGTTTACAAAGCAAAAACTTCGTTTCCATGTGATAAAGAAGGATTTGCCCCTTTTGTGCATTTCCGGCGGCGCTATGGGGCTTAACTGGGTGCTTTTGTTTGAAGCCTACCGCCATACCACTGTCGCTACCGCAACGGTATGCTACTATCTGGCCCCCGCCTTTTTGATGCTGGCAAGCCCTTTGCTGGGCGAAAAACTGACAGCAAAAAAACTTTTGTGCCTTGCAGGCTGCCTTGTGGGCATGGTGCTGGTAACAGGAATTGACGGCGGCAGTTTTGCCGGCGTGGCATTCGGCATCGGCGCGGCAGTCCTTTACGCCTCTGTGATGTTTATGAACCGGAAAATCGCATTGGTCAGCGACTATGAGCGAACAGTCACCCAAATGGCAATGTCCATTCCGGTGGTGGGGATTTATGTGCTGCTTCAGGGCGGTATCGACTTTTCCGATATGGGCGCAACCCAATGGCTTCTTATGGCAGTGGTGGGCGTTGTCCACACCGGTTTTGCCTATTTTCTCTACTTTGGGGCGGTGGGCAAACTTCCCGCTACCACCGTTGCCGTTTGCAGTTACTTAGACCCGGTGGTGGCAGTTTTGCTGTCTGCTGTTTTGATTGCCCCCATCGGCATTCCTGCCATCTGCGGCGCCGTGCTGATCTTAGGCAGCACTCTGTTGGGGCAATTGAAAATGGATAATGGATAAGGAATATAAAAAGCCTCCCTTGACGGGAGGCCTTTTTTATTCCATAGAGAACTTGCAGAGGTATTCGTAAAGGGGAAGTAAAGATTTGAGGACAGCCTCTGCCCGCTTGCCAAGTTCCGGGCCGAACATCTGTTCTGTCACCGGCTCGTCCACCGTACAGGCGATGTAGCCCTTCCAGGCAAAGTAGGGGATAAGTTTGGGGTCTTCCGGCACTTGGGGCGGCCGCTTATAGGTGTTTGCCGTCACTTCCAAGCCGGTGTCCTTCTTGAGTTTTGCGAAGGATTTTCAAAAATGCTTTGCTGTCGGCGGAAATTCCCTGTCGAAAGGCCTTCAATGCGGTCACCCTGGGCTGCCACCAGATCAGGCCGTAACTGACCCCTTCCGGGCGGATTTCAAAGTACAGGCAGGGATGCTCTGCCCACCACTGCACATCTTTCCGAATGCAGATCCAAAGGCTTTCCTTGTAGGGAAGGGGGTGGTGCATCCGGGCATCCCGGTAAATCCGGGAAACTTTCAAAAGATTGCCGGGCCGGTCTTCCAGAATGGCGTACAGGTCCTTTCCCAAGTCTTTCATAGGCTCGTAAAGATACTGCACATACTCCGGCTTATGCTCCGTGAACCACTCTTTATTATTGTTCATCCGAATGCCCCAGAGAAAGTCCACCGTCTCCGGGGAAAAGCCCTTAAACATATGGCAGATCTCCTTTCAGTTTGCAGGGAACAATGGTAGCATCGTCAATTTCAAACTCGTACCGGGAGCAGGCGTTGATGATGGTGGTTTGTCCGTGCGTATGGACCCGCTGCATGGCATAGTCATAACTTTTATGCACGTGACCGTGCACCCAGTAACGGGGGTGGTAGGTATCGATAAATTCCCGGAAACACTCGAAGCCTTTGTGGGCAGGGTCGGGCAGGTCGCCGTAACCTGCAACCGGGGAGTGGGACAGCACAATATCCACACCTTTGTATTTTTTCAGTTTCTTTTTCAGTTTGCGGATGCGCTTTACCATTTGCTTTTCCGTAAACTGATGTTCACCGGGGCGATAGCGCATAGAGCCGCCCAGTCCCAAAATCCGCAGACCCTTATATACCACGATTTTGTCTTCTACATCATCGCAGCCCAGGGGGGGCTTTACTTCATAACTTTCGTCGTGGTTGCCGTGTACATAAAGAACGGGGCAGCGAGCCATTGTGACGATGAAACTTAAATAATCTGCATCCAGGTCGCCGCAGGCTAAAATCAGATTGTAGTCTTTCAGCATACCCGGCACATAATGGTCATACAGTGCTTTGCAGGTTTCATCGGAAAGAGCCAGGATTTTCATAGGGAGCCCTCCTTTTCCGGCGGGATGGTATCCCGGTAGATACCCAGTTCTCGGACCATAGATTGAGAATAGGGGAGAATTTGGTCAAAGGACGGAATTTCGCCCACCACATTTTCGCAGAGCCAGTCCATATGCAGAAGGTCTCTGGGATAGAAATGCCGGGTGCCGTCATTTTTGCATGTGCCGTCCTGGGCGGTGATTTTTCGGAAGAAGGGGTCGATAGTACCCCTTTGTAAACCTTGCCGCAGGTGGTTTGCCAGGGTCAAAAGACCTTCCGGCAGATTGGGGGAAAGTTCCACATCTATCACGCCGCTGTCCATACCCCACCAATAGTTGACGGCACGGGTAACGTTCTTGCCGCTGTTCCAGGTGCCGTTCAGAATGGAGCGTACTACATGCTCATAGAGTTTGCCCCACATCCAGCAGGGAGACCCCAAATGGAGCAAACTGCCGTTGGGCTGGATGGTGTAGGTGCCGTAGTTACCATGTTCCAAGTATCCGGCGGTAGGTACATCACGGTTGGAAATCACGGTGATACCCATATCCCGCAGACTCTTGACAGGGTCAGTTTCCTGGCAGGACCAACGAAGTACCACTTTTGCCCGGGGATTTGTCAGTTGGGCGCCCAGGGCAAAGGCATTGATGGATGCAGGTACACCCAGAATAGGATAACTGCCCACATAGCCGATTTCGTTATTGTCCGACATGGCGCCGGCAATGGCACCGGTGATAAACTTGCCCTCATACACCCGGCTGTAGTAGGTTCGCACACTGCTGTAGGGGGCATCCACAGAACAGTTCAGAAACCGCACCTTGGGATACTGCAGAGCCGCTTTCAAAGTGGGGCGGCTCATTTGGGGGGTGGTGGTGAACACAATGTCTGCCCCGTTTTCTACCGCATCCGTCAAAATGGCTTCTGTCAGTTCCTGGGTATCTGCATGGAAATAGTTATGCACCGTCACCCGGCTTCCCAGGGCTTCTTTCAGGTGTTCCGCGCCCAGGGCGTGGCCGGCGTTCCAGGTACTGTCTTCCAATCCTCTTTGGTAGATAAAGGCCACATATAAATGGTCTTTGCCTGTGGGAAGAAGAAAATTCAGCAGGCTGCTTTTTTCTTCCGCAGGCTGGGTTTCCACCTTTATGGGTTTGTCTGTGGAAGCCATATCTTCCCAAAGGGTGGCAACGGACTTTTGCAGGGTCTGTCCGTCCATTTCTGTCAGTTCCCGGAAAGAATACACCTGCAAAAACAGTAACAGCGCTTCCCCGGGGAGAATGTCCACATCCTCTTTCTTGCAGGCAAAGAAAGCCTCCTTAAAGTACTGGAAAGAGGAGTTAAACACTTTCCTTTCCCGGTCAGACCAGGGCTCCCGAAGGGATTTTCCTAATTTTGCCAGAAGTTTTGCATAGGAACCGGGGGTGCGGAACTGAATTTCGTACATCCGGGAAACTTTGTAAAACTCCAAAAATTCGTAGTAGGCTTCCACTTCCGGACGGCCATCTCTTAAGGGCATAACCCGCTTTACCATACCGGGGATGCGGGGCGCTCCAAACCAGCGCAGAACGCTAAGCCGCTTATTGCCCTCCTGCACATAGAATTTGCCTAAATACTCGTAGCACAAAATGGGGTCACGGATGCCACTGTCAGAAAAGTGGGCATCGCACAGGTCCATCCATTTTGCGGCAAATTCAGTATCGTCGTCCAAAAGGGGAAGAAAATCCGGGGCAAATGCGTGGATACGGCCGGCAGACTTGGTACCTACAATCTTATCTACAGGAATTTCCACCAGGCCCACATCTACGATACTTAACGTGGTATCTTCTCCAAGTATTTCATCCAGTACCGTCGGGTAGGGATTTAGACCCTTGGCGGTACGTTCTTTGTAATCTTTCAGCGCCAACTTATAGGCTTTTTGATACTCAGCCTGAATATCTTCTAAAAGCATGGGATCACCTCACTGTATCTATCATACAAAAAAATCGGGAATTTTGCAATAAAAAAAGAGGGTTGCGGCGCTCTCGCCGCAACCCGGTATTTTTTTAGTTCAGGTGGCTTTCGTTGATGAGGATATGCACATCGTCCAGTTGCTTCTGGGAGACACCGGTGGGGGCATCCATCATCAGATCCTGTGCATTCTTGTTCATGGGGAAGGTGATAACTTCCCGGATGGATTCTTCGCCGGTCAAAAGCATAACCAGGCGGTCCACACCGGGGGCGGCACCTGCGTGGGGAGGTGCGCCATAGGTAAAGGCATTGTACATAGCAGGGAACTTGGCCTTCACATCCTCTTCGCCCAGACCGACCATCTGGAAGGCCTTGACCATAATTTCGGGATCGTGGTTACGAACAGCGCCGGAGGCGGATTCGTAGCCGTTAACAACCAGGTCATACTGGTCAGCATTGATGGCAAGCAGTTTTTCGTTGTCGCCTTCTGCATCCAAAAGGGCCTGCATACCGCCCTGGGGCATCGAGAAGGGGTTATGGCAGAATTCCAACTGGCCGCTTTCTTCGCCCATTTCGTACATGGGGAAGTCTACGATCCAGCACATTGCGTACTGCTCTTCGTCGAAGTGGCCGGCAATGCGCTTACCCATCATAGTACGGATCACACCGGCGGTCTTCTGGGCAGCCAGTTTCTTATTGGATGCAGCCATACAGACAAAACTGCCGGGCTTCAGGTTGAGTTTTTCCATAAAGGCAGGGGCGCAGTCCTGAAGGAACTTGGAAACGCCACCGGTGAGGATACCGTTTTCATCCACTTTTACCCAGCAGGCCTTGTTGCCGGTCTGCACTTCCACGTCGTTTAGGAGTTTATCAATCCACTTACGGCCCTCCGTGAAGTTATCCACAGCAACGGCCTTGACGGTGGCATTCCGGAAGGGAGCAAATTCGGTGTTGGCCACCACATCGGAGGTGTCGGTGATTTCCAGGTCAATACGAAGGTCGGGCTTGTCAGAGCCGTAGCGCTCCATAGCCTCATTGAAAGGAATGTGGCGGAAGGGGGCGGAAGAAATCCGCTTGTACTTGCCGAACTTCTCAAAAACAGGAACCAGCACTTCTTCCAGAGTGGTCAGCACATCGCTCTGCTTGGCAAAAGCCATTTCCATATCCAACTGGTAGAACTCACCGGGGGTCCGGTCAGCGCGGGCATCTTCATCCCGGAAGCAGGGCGCAATCTGGAAATAGCGGTCAAAGCCGGAAGTCATCAACAGCTGCTTAAACTGCTGGGGTGCCTGGGGCAGAGCATAGAACTTGCCGGGATGGTTACGGGCAGGCACCAGGTAGTCACGGGCGCCTTCGGGGGAGGAGGCGGTCAGAATGGGCGTGGTGATTTCCAAAAAGCCCTTTTCGGTCATCAGCCGGCGCAGCTCGGCAACCACCTGGCAGCGCAGAATGATGTTAGACTTAACAGCAGGGTTGCGCAGGTCCAGATAGCGGTACTTCAGACGCACATTTTCGTCAGCATCCTTACTTTTGTTGATTTCAAAGGGAAGCTGGCTGTGGCGGCACTTGCCCAGAATTTCAATCTTCTGGGGTACTACTTCGATTTCGCCGGTGGCCTGCTTGGGGTTTTTGCTTTCCCGTTCTCTTACAGTACCGGTGACGGAAATGGTGGTTTCTTTATTAACAGACTTGACAATCTTCATCATCTCTTCCGTTTCCACCACTACCTGGGTGGTGCCGTAGAAGTCCCGCAGAACCAGGAAAGCAAAGTTGCTGCCCACTTCCCGGACATTCTCCATCCAGCCGACAATGGTGACGGCCTGGCCGGCATTTGCAAGGCGGAGTTCGCCGCAATTATGTGTTCTGGATTGCATCATATAGAGTATCCTCTCCGTATATATTATAAATTTAGCGGCTTTATTTTCTCACAAATGGGGAAAAAAGTCAACACAAACCGCCCAATTCAGCCGGTAGTTTTTCCAAAGGATTGTTAGAATTCACATATTTTCTTAAAAAATTTCTGTTTTATAGGAGAAATTGAAAAAAGTTCTATTTTTTCGCATTTTAAGATTGATTTTCTGGGGCATTTATCATACAATAGGTGGGCAGTCGTGAAAAGGAGGGGATTTTATGCTGAACATTGTGCTTGTTGAGCCGGAAATTCCCCAAAACTGTGGCAACATTGCCCGAACCTGTGCCGCCACCGGCAGCCGGCTGCATTTAATCCATCCCCTGGGCTTTGATGTTTCGGAAAAAGCAGTAAAGCGGGCCGGGCTGGATTACTGGCATTTGGTAGAAGTACGGGAGTATGCAAATCTTGCCGACTTCTTCGCGAAAAATAAGGTGGAAAAAATGTTCTGCCTTTCCACCAAAGCCCCCCGGTGCTACTGTGAGGCGGATTTAACAGGGGAGTGCTACCTGTTCTTTGGAAAGGAAACAAAGGGCCTGCCGGAAGAGTTCCTGGAAGCCCACCGGGATGCCTGCGTGCGTATTCCCATGCGCCCGGAGGCAAGAAGTCTCAACTTAAGCAACAGTGTTGCCATCGCAGTTTATGAAGCACTGCGCCAGCAAAATTTCCCCAATTTGCAAGATTACGGAAAAATGCGGGTTTGACCCGATTTATAAATGGAGGATGAATTTATGAATTACAACAAGAAATCCATTGAAGACATCGAAGTAGCCGGCAAGCGGGTTCTGTGCCGTTGCGACTTCAACGTTCCCACCAAGGATGGCAAGATTACATCCGATAAGCGTATTGTGGCTGCCATGCCCACCATCGAGTACCTGGTAAACAAGGGTGCTAAGGTGATCCTCTGCTCCCATATGGGTAAGCCCAAGGGTGAGTGGAAGCCCGAACTGAGCCTGAAGATCGTGGCTGCACGCCTTTCCGAACTGCTGGGCAAGGAAGTGATTATGGCTTCCGACGTTGCCGGTGAGGATGCAAAGGCAAAGGCTGCTGCGCTGAAAGACGGCGATGTAATGCTGCTGGAAAATACCCGTTACATCAAGGGCGAAACCAAGAACGATCCCGAACTGTCCAAGGCTCTGGCTGACCTGGCTGACATCTTTGTAAACGATGCATTTGGTACTGCGCACCGGGCTCACTCCTCCACCGCCGGCGTGGCTGATTACCTGCCTGCTGTTTGCGGCTACCTGGTACAGAAGGAAGTTGGCATTATGGGCAAGGCTCTGGCTGACCCCGAGCGCCCCTTCGTGGCAATCCTGGGCGGCGCCAAGGTTTCCGACAAGCTGAATGTTATCAATAACCTTTTGGAAAAGGTTGACACCCTGATTATCGGCGGCGGTATGGCCTTTACTTTCCTGGCTGCCCAGGGCTATAGCGTAGGTGCTTCCCTGGTAGACAATGAAAAGCTGGACTACTGCAAGGAAATGCTGCAGAAGGCAAAGGAAAAGGGCGTAAACCTGCTGCTGCCTGCTGACACTGTGGTTGCTGATGGCTTCCCCAGCCCCATCGATGCAGAGATTGCTGTTTCCACTGTTGACTCCACTGCCATCCCCGATGGCAAGATGGGCCTGGATATCGGCGAAAAGGCTTGCGCAGAATTTGCCGCTGCTGCCAAGGCTGCCAAGACCGTTGTTTGGAACGGTCCTATGGGCGTATTTGAAAACCCTGTTCTCAGCAAGGGCACCAAGGCCGTTGCACAGGCCCTGGCTGACAGTGAAGCTGTGACCATCGTTGGAGGTGGCGACAGCGCTGCTGCTTGCGAGCAGCTGGGCTTCGCTTCCCAGATTACCCATATTTCCACCGGCGGCGGTGCATCCCTGGAGTTCTTGGAAGGTCTGGAACTGCCCGGCATCGCTTGCCTGCAGGATAAATAATTTGGAATTACGCGGCAAGGACTGGCAAGGCCTGGTCCTTACTGCTTGATAAAAGGAAAAGAGGAGACTTTAAGAAATGAACAGAAAGTATCGTAAGACCGTGATTGCGGGCAACTGGAAGATGAACAAGACTCCCACCGAGACCAAGGAGTTTATGACCAAGCTGAAGACCATGCTGCCCAAGGGCCGCTGG
>RHMF01000189.1_pt1 | contig 25271 bp, 38 predicted proteins | sample 5365151 | NCBI WGS metagenome assembly RHMF01 (sample SAMN10266501, study PRJNA497801) | feces metagenome | isolation source: feces | host: Bos taurus | place: China: Prairie of Fairy Mountain | collected 2017-08-14 | reverse complement strand
GTTACAAAAATCACAATAGAAAGTTCAACAGCTTGATGAAAAGAGACTTATGTTAGAACAAGAGAAAATTAATCTTGATTATCAAGTTAATTGGCTTAAAGCTAATACAGATAAGACTTATAAAGATAGATAGATGGACATTGAAGAAAAGCGAACTGAAATAGAAATCGCTTAGCTTAAAGATGGAAATCCTTTTAATAATCAAATTAAAGATCTTGGATAATGGGAACACAATTATATGATAAAGATCATAAGAAAATATACCCTAACTCTGAAGCCGTATCTATTACTACATCTGGTAATTCTTCAGTAAATAATAAAAATACTGTAGAAGCTTGTTTAATAGATTTATACTCTATGATAGGCGGAATTTTAGGTGATGAAGAAGCTGTCAATACTATACAATATAAAGTAACTTATTGTCGACACGCTAGTAAAAACCAAGCAGACGTAGCAAATTCTGAAAACTGGTCAGAATCATTCGTATTACCTACTGCCGATAAACCATATGTTTGGAAGAAAACAGTAATATCTTATGCTGGAGCAAGTGATGATGAAAAATAGATTTTTTATGAAATCGTAGCATCTGATGTTGTTGAAAAATCTCAAACTATTTATATGGCAACTTCTTCAGGATCTAATCCTGTAATAGAATATCCAGTTAAACGAGATCCGGAAACAGGAGAAGAATTAGAAGATGAAGAGGGTAATAAGATAATAGATTTAACTATCTATGATAATAAATTACCTGATGGTTGGTTAGAAACTCCTCAACCTATCAGTCCTTCTTTTCCATTCGCGTTCATGTCTACAAGAAAAAGAATTGAAGGAAAATGGCAAAAGTTTTCAGATCCCGCACAGTATGGACGATGGGCTTTTGATAGTTAGGTAGAATTAAGATATGCAATTACAGGATTAGATGAAACTCCAACTTTAAATAATACACAGGATTCACCTGAAGGATGGTCTATTAGTGTAGCTGATGATTTTACCGGAAAATTGTGGATGATTACAGCATCGTCTGTGGGTGGAACAATCAATGCAGATGTTAGTGGAATTAAATGGAGAGGTCCTTATTTAATATCAGTTGTACGATAATGGAATTTAGCATTGATATTCATACTAGTCTCACTGGAGAAGTTATTATTGAAGATTTCTCTAGAGAATATAATCAATATATAGATGAAAATTTAGAAGTAGTAACATCGTATGATTCATACAAATATAGCGAGTGTGTTACATTAAACTGTATTACGAAAGTAAGTATGAACAATATCACACTTATGGATGTATTATTAAATGAACATACTGAAGAATTAGATTCTTGTTCTTTTCATGCAATGCATGACGGATATTATGTTGTGGATCATATGATTATTCCTAATTTAAAATGGTTAGAAAATTCTTCTGATGAATATAAAGAATACTATGAAACTATTTATGTTACAGACAATGAAAAAATCTACAAAGTAGTAAATGGAGAATTGGAAGAATGTACTATTAAAGAATTAATGGAAAGAAATATTGAAGGAACTACTATTAAAAAATGTAAAGTAGAAGTTTTCTTTACTGGACATTTACAAGAATGTTATATTAATTACTGTAAAAAATTATACGAACTCCTTCTAAATAAATGTTATTCAAGTAATACTCAAGATCTTGTTTATGCTAGAGATTTCATTTGGATGACAATTAACATAATAGATTATTTAGTTGGCTTTAAATAGTTCATGGAAGCTGAAAGATTACTCGTAATGTTTGAACAATGTGGAGGATTCTGTAATGATAAAAAATTACATGGACATAAATCTGGATGTAATTGTGGATGCTCTTAAAATAAAAGCCATCAGACGATATGATGAGTTTTTAAAATCTATTAAAAAAGGATATAAACCTGATTATCAAGAGATTTTAAATTTAATCTGCTTTATTAATCTACCAGTACGATTAGATAACCATGAATTTATTGAATAGCAATTATTAAATCAAAATGATACAATCTATTTACACCTCGGTTAGTAATGCGGATATAGTACCTAGTTGTAGTAAAGGGTAGAAAATTTCTAGTGATCCAATACCTTTATTACGAAATAACTATTTAGGTGAATATAGAACCGAATTAGAAAAAGCTAAAGTTAGAAAGAACTTAGGTATAACAGATGGACAAAGCATGCAATGGGGTAATATTGAAGGCTTTGTAGAACAACAGAAAGATTTAGTTACTTATATAGAATAGAAGTGGTTATATACTAACGAAATATCAGAAGATATTCATAATATAAAAGATGCTTTAGATTACACTATTTATTTTATAAGTAATTTTAAAAGTGATAGTGAATCAATTATTCAATTACAAAAAGATGTAGTTGAAATAAATGAAAACATTGAATCTTTAGAAGGATCTTTAACAAAATCCATTTCTGATAACGTAGTAAGTATTGAAAACTTGGAGTTAGAAGTAGAAAAAATTAACGAAGCTATTGTAAAACTCAACGAAGATCTTAGTACTATTAATGTAGATGCTAATATCTTAACTTGGGTAAAAAATAGTTTAAAAAATTCTAAAACTGTTAATATATCTGAAGATAATACGTTAGATATAATAATATCTAAATAGTCTGGAAACGCATTACAAATATTAGAATATAAAGAAGCGATTGAAGAAGATTTAGAAAATGGAATAGAAGCACAGGAAGAAGTACTTCCTGGAATTTATATTAAAGATCTAACTCCAGAAATTCAAAAGAATACAGAAATTATTACTAAGGTTAGTACAGATCAAGAAGCGTTAGCTTTAGATATACAAAAGAATTCTGAAACAATAGAATCTGTTTTTGAAGAACTTGAAGGTATAACAATATATCAAACCGATTTATCTGATGATACTGAAGCTCCTACAACTGTAGGAGGTGTATTACAAGGAACTAAAGTATCAAAATTAAAAGGTAAAACTATTAATGAAATACTTGATACTGTATTATTCCCAACAACTGTAAGAAATTTAATTTATCCTACTTTATATTATTCTTTTGGATATCAGTTAGTAGAGGTAGGAAGCGGAATTAGTAGGCCTACTTTATCATTTACCTAGAATGATGCGGGTGCTGAATTATCTAGAACTGAAACTTTAACTTTTCAAGGTTCCGAAGTTACTGGAACTAGTTATGACCAATTAGGTACTTATGAATACCAAGGTTCAGTTAGTTATAACGCAGGTTCTTATTTAATTGATAACAAAGGACAAACTACAGATATTAGAGTAGAATCCGGAACAATATCTGCAACTGCTTCTGTTGAAACAACATATCCTTGGTATGCTGGTAATACTACAAGTATTACTAAATAGCAATTGGTACCATTTAATTATCCTTCTGGTGAGATTACATTATCTATGGATGGACAAGCTGTAATCAAACTTCCTGGTGCAAATACCACATTAAATTCATTTAAAGTAGTAGGTTTAGGTGAAGGATATATTGATGTTGATATGAATAGTTGGACTCAAACAACTACAACAGAGAATGGTATAACTTATAAAGTTTGGACTAAAGGTGATTCATATGCTGCATTATTATCACATAAAATTAACTTTACATTAGCATTATAATGGGATATAAATATTAGGGTGATGCGGTGTTAAACGTATCACTCACAGTTGACGCACCAAAACCGCTGGATGTTAGAAGCGTAGTAAATAATGTTTCTGAATTATATGATATTCCAGCAAAAACAGCTTATCCCGGTATGACCGTTGCAAACGTTGATAACGGAAATATTTATATGCTTGTGGATAAGTCAAAGATAAATGAATAGGCTGGTTGGAAAGCATCTTACGAATCTATTCAAATCATTACTTGTACTGAAGAAGAGTATAATACTTGGAAAGCAAATACAACTGATGATTTTAAACCTATAGATGAAAGTTTAACTTATCTTCATGCTGAAACATATTACTATATCAAAGAAGATAGCATTAAATTATTAGATGGAAGTTACTATCTTACTTCAAGTTGGGGAAAAGATATTGAAGATTAGTTAAGTACTAAAGCTAGTGCTAGCTCAGTATCATCTTTACTTACAGAAGTTACTAATGACAAAGCAAACTTAGCTAACAATTATACTACAACTGCAGATTTAATAGAAACTTATGCAACTAAAGAATTAGTTAATTCTCTTTTAAATTTAGAATCAGAAGATTCTTTTATATCACAAACATTATCTAAATATTATACAAGTGAAGAAGTTGATTCTAAATTTGTAACAATAGAAAGTTTAGGTGGAGATTTAGAAGGATTGGAGGGTGAAAATTTTGTATTTGTTACATCGGCACAATATAAGACTGATCAAGAAAAAATACAGGAGGAATTATCTAAAACACTTAAATTAGACGGAGAAGGTTCTTTAGATAAGATTACTATTAACCAAATTAAATCTCCTGTAGGAGAAGATGAAGAGCAATTAATTGTTGATATTAAACCCGATGGTTTGTATGTTAATGACAACATAGTTGCTTTAGATTAGGACATTCCTAATTTAGTTACTTTAGAAGAATCTGATTACAATAGTAGACTTGAAGCTGGAACATTAGATCCAGATACTTATTATTATGTATATAATACATCTGATCCCAATGCGGTATATGTAACTTTACGTTAGCTTGAAGATTCTTATGACAATCGATCTACTTATCAAAATTGGGTAATTGGAAGATGTTATGATAAAACACAAATTGATAATAAGTTAAAGGACTATCAAAGTACTGGTGATTATGTTATCAATGATCAGTTAAATAATTATTACACTATTGAATAGATTGATTCTAATTTTTTAACAAAAACATATATTGAATCTAATTATGCTACAAAGCAAAACTTAACAGACTTATAGACAGAAATTAGTACTAATTATGTTACTATAACAATGTTAAAAGGAACGGATACTGATGATACAGATTTCATGTTTGTTACACAATCTCAATATTCGGATGATAAAGAAGCTCAAGCATTAAAAATTCAGTCTAATGAAATAATTTCTACTAAAACTACAACTTCTGAAATAACTATTTAGAAAATAGAAGAAAAAGAAGTAATATAGGAAGGAACGGATGAAACTATAATCGAACAAGAAGTTATTAGTTCAGTCCATTTGTCTACTAATGATAATAAATTATTAATAGGAGAGGAAATAGTTGCATATTCTTCCGATGTTCCAAAGATAGAATGTATAACTTAGACCGATTATGATCAAAAAGTTAAAGATGGAACATTAGAAGATGATACCTATTATTATACTTACGATGTAACAGGTGTACCCGCTAATATTTACGTTACTCAAAAAATGTTGCAAGATAATTATGTTCCAACAACACAAGTTGCGTAGATGATTTAGGATGCAGTTGCTCCCCTTATTAGTAGAATAGCTGCATTAGAAGCATTGCATGTTACTGAATAATACTTACAAAAATTTATAATATGATAATTAGAAATGGTAAGTTAGTTTTACAGGTCCAAAAAGATATTTTGCAAACCATAAAAGAAGTTGAAGAACGAGTTTAGCAAAATATTGGAGCTATATACAAGGGTTCTCAACTAGTATGGCTTACAATATACAACGCGGTTAGAAGTTGTTTTGGAAGTGGTAGATGGTTAGGAGATAAACCTTGGTTAGGAGATAATTAGTGGAAAAATAATTAATTTATTAAAAAATGGCAATTTTTGAAAATTTAGCAGATTCTATATTTAGAAAAGCTGATGAACAAAACAAAAAACCACAAGAAATTCCTTGGGAAGGATTACCAGGAACAGCCGTAGAAGATTATATTACTAGAAGTCTTATTACTGGTGGTGAGTATGATGGTGTACACGAAGTACTTCACCTTTATAAAGGTGATCATACTGATTAGAAACCTAGTACTATTGACATTTCAGTATCAGTACAAACACCTACATATGTTTATGGTATCGTCGGATATGGTATTAGATTAGATGGTGTTGTACACACTGGAGAAAATTTGTTAATGTAGTATAGAAAAGGTAGAAAAGTTGAAATTGGTGTTGCTATTAGATCGGTAGCCGATAGATCTGGAACACAGACAACTGTTCAAAAACCCTTTGATGTTACAATTGAATTTAACAACCAATCAGTAACTACACCTGTTTACCCTATTTCTCATGAATATTTTACTATTGAAGGAACAGGGTTAAGATTAAATGTTCCTGAAGAATAGAACGCAGAAGATATTGTAGTATGGGTTCCTGTTGAAAATTTCTTTAGTAAATCTTTTAAGAATAAAAGTTTTAAGATTTCATTTAAACAGTTAGATTAGGAATCTAACACTATTAAAACTTATTCAGCAACTATTCCAACATTAATTACTAATGAAGTTATTAATTTAACCTATTTAGGAGGAGTTGTGGTTCATAACAATTATATTCAAATTCAATTCGATCCTAGTTCCACTGATACTACTTAGTATAAGTTAATCGGATTTAACGGAGAAGATTGGTTTGAAAATAATCCAGATGATATGATGATTAGTAATCTTAACTCTGGATTAAACAGAATTTAGGTTAAAGCTATCAATATAAAAAATCCAGATGTATATACAGATTGGTATTATGTTGATGTTATTTACTCAGTAGGAGTTACAGGTACGGTTGTTGCTGTAAACGGAGTCAGTGGAGAAATTACTAATAATGGTGTTGCTACTTTGTATAGTTTAACAGTTTATAGTCCTAATTCTGAAGAAGCAACTATAACGACTTATCTTGAAGATGAGGAACCTAGTGATAATCCTACTCCTACAAATATTATCAAGTCAGAAATAATTAATCCTTCTCAGTATAATGTTGAGACAGGAGAATTAAAGTCTGAATATTAGAAGTATATTGAAATCAATAGCGATAATGCTATGAAATATCTTCTTGTTGAAGTTAACGGAGAATTTTATAAATTCTTTGTACCAGAAGAAGTTAGAGGTGTATATTATACTTATCCTTATTTGTACAAAGCCTTAAAGGTAGAAAGTATTAGAGAAGAATTCACATACGTTAAAACATATCCTTGTAATTATAATTTTGACCAAATAGGTGGTTATATTAACAACGTGTTTGTTACAGACGAATATGCAACAGCTTCTACTCCAGCAAACATATCTACAACTTTAGAAAGTTCTGATGGATGGAAAGAAAACAAAGGACGTGCTTATTTTAAAGCATCTGCTCAAGTAAATCCTATTTTCAAGAATCCTTTGAATCTTAACTTAGGAACTAACTTTAGTATCGAATTGGGTATCAAAACTTACAATGTTAGTGATATCGATAAGCCAATATTAACATTAGGTAAATTACAAATTAGACCTACAATGGTTTGTTGGGATGTTAACAGAGGTGCTTATACAGATGATGCAAAAGGAGAAGAAGCTTTCTAGGCAGCATTCTTAAAAAGAGTTTCAAAGTTCCAAGAAGGTGTAGAAACACACATTATGATTACTGTTGATTCTAACTGGACTGTTAGAAAGAATGATATATATTATCCTGATTTCTTAGGAGATAATCAAACAGTATTTGATAATAATGCTGCAAATTATACTCATGAATTATTAAGAATTTACATTAACGGTGTAATCGATAGAGAAGTTTTCTTAGAACCTGCTGAATTAACAGAATTAAGAAATAGTTTTTTAAATATTAATCCTACTACCGCTGATGTTGATTTTTATTTATTCAGAGTTTATAACAACAATTCATTAAATTTTAGTGAAATTGTTAAAAACTACATTTCTTTCTTACCAGATAAAACAGGAAGAAATTCTAAAGAAGAAATTTATACTAAAAATGACATCTTAAATGATAATGGTACTATTTCTTGGGATAAATGTCGTACAAAAGTAAATACTTTATTATTTGTTTATCCTAAAGGAGGTAAGTTCCCTAATCGTTTCTGGGGAGGTCCAGACGGTGATGCTGAAGAAGATGTAAATAAGAAACTTTGGACTACTGCTTTCATTGGATATGCTGATCCTAATGTTAATGTTAAATACGGTGGACGTTTAAATAAATTGTAGGTTAAAGGACAAGGTTCTTCTGCAATGCGTTATCTTATTTGGAACGTTAATAGTTCTTTAAATAAATTTAAAGATGCTGATGATAAAAAAATTAAGAGCGAATTTTTACCTAATGGTTTATTAAGTCCATCATTTATTCCAGAAGACTATCAAGGTGTTGAAGCATTAAGAGAAACAAAAGGTTCTTATGTAATGCCTTTATATTCAGGCAAAACTGATGAAACTGAATATGGTTATACTAAGATGGTTGGTAAAGTTAATTATGCTTCTTCAATGCAATCACATAAAATAGGAGCTTGTAAATTATTTGATGATGCTTATAAATCAAAAGTAATTTCTAAACTTCCTTCTGGTGGTTTAAAAGCTGTACACGAAGAGCCTTTCTTGTATTTCTATATAGAAACTGACTTATCTTCGGAAGAAGTTGCAAACTTATCATGGGAATCTGTATTAGAAATGTCAGATCAAATTAAATTTATGGGATTCCAAACTTGGGGACCTGGTAAAGGTGATGATACCTGTAGTGGTTATGATGATGACATTACTCCTGAATATTTAATGTTAGAAGGTGGTGAGAATGGTGACAATTCAGTTAACTTCTTAGTACCTTGGCACAATCTTCAAAGACTTGAAAAGGTTCCTGGATAGGCAGAAATAACTTATAAAGATCTTTAGAAACAACCTGTTTGTACTAAAGAACAATCTTTAACAAATCCTGGTAAATGGTTGTTAATTGATGATGAATCTATTGTATATAGAGAATCAGGAGCATGGGATATTGATTATGGTATTGAAGAGATTGAAGCAAAGAAAACAGAAGGTGTTTCGGTTGATTACTTTAAATTTGCTGACGGTGTAATGGAAAGTCCTGGAGGAAATCCTAAATCTTCTTTACAATGGTTTAGAGAGTTTTATGATTTCGTTTATAAATACGACTTTACATTTATTGTTGAACCTAACACTGTTACTAATCCTGATGGTTGGGATGTAACTAAAAAGCACTTAGTTGTTGCTTCTTCTTTTTACCCAGACGGTGTTAATAAGTTAGGAACTCACAAAACATACGATGTATATCGTTATGATGCAGTAAATGAATCTTGGGTACCTGCTGGATTATATTATAATAATGAGACTGAAAATCAATGGGATAGACTTAATTACAGAGAAATGACTGAATTAGGAATATCAACTACCGCTACTCAAGCTGCTATTCGTGCTAATATGAAAGAATATTTTAAGGAGCACATTGTTGAATATGTAGATACTAACGATATTTCTTTCCACCAAGCATTCGTTAAGTTCTTATCTGGAACTGATAACAGAGCTAAAAATACTTATTTCCAAATTATTGGTCCATTATATGAAGAAGTTGATGTAGTTGATGCTGAAGGACAACCTGTGCTGGATGAAGACGGTGAACAAAAGACAGAATTTGTTATGACCGATAAAGGTGACTATAAAATCAGACTGATTGGTGATGACTTAGATACTATCCTCGCTACTGATAATAACGGTCTTCAGTCAAAAGCTTACAACCTTGTAGAAGATTCATACGATGAAACATATAACGCAACTTGGGGTGACTTAGGTAATATATTCTTTAGAATGTATGATATTTGTTTTGAAGGTGATATTAAAGCTAAGTTAACAGGTATTATGAGCCAAGCTAACATTTCTCCTTCTTCTGTAAATAATACAGGTACTTATTTCTATAATACATTCTTTAAAGTACAAGAAGATTTCCCTGCTATAGCATACAATCACACAGCTAAAATTTATTATGAAAATGCTGCTATTATTAAAGAAGTTGGACAAAAAGCAGCTTCTGGTAGTGGTTACACTTTCGATTATAAACATAATGACGTAGAACCAATTGAACAAAGCCACGGTTCTAGTTTGGAATGTGAAAGACAGTTTATGAAAGAACGTCTTGCATATCTTGCTGGTTATGCTAATGCAGCTCTCGATGGTTATATGGCAACAGGTCGTTCTGGTGGTTCTGGTGCTAGCTTAAGACTTCAATTAGATTTCGTTCCATTCCAAGATTTCTATCCTATTTATCAATTTGGTACTAGTGTAGATGCGGGATATAAATCATTCGGAGATCTTCAAGCTCCTCCTAAGGCAGTAACAACTTGGGAAGAATTATAGAGTAATTCAACAACACGAAGAGAAGTTGCTTTAAAAGATCATCAATATACGGTCAAACTTAACGAATTAAGTTCAGCTATTAACCAAGGTTTATATCAAGTAAATATGTATAAATCATTAAGTATTACTGGTTTATCTGTTCCTGATTTGACTGGATCTTTTGAAAGAGCAACTACATTCGAAATTGATAATAATAAATTATCTGATTCATTCTTTGATGGTTGGACTCAGTTTACAATGAATGCTAATAATGCTAAGTTACCTGTAGTTTAGAATTTAAGTTTGAAAGCAATTACTTTACCTGATTAGATTTCTTTATTGTCTTATCATAAATTGAAAACTTTAGACTTAACAGGATCAACAACTAAATATGTAGAGTTCCCACAAACTGGTAATCTTACTAATGTTATTTTACCATCTAGTATTACTGAATTCAGAATTTATAACAATCCTGGTTTAGAGAATGTACAAATAATCAGTAGTACCCTCGATCAAAATGGAAATGTTTTGTATGATGAAGATATTTCTAATTTGAAAACTGTATATATTGATTGTGCTAAATGTGGAGCATTTAATGTAGAAGAGTTCTGTGAAAAATTAACATCAGTTAATTCACTTCAAGAAGTAACATTAGTAAATGCTAATAGATTGAAGATGACAGAATCTACAATTTCAGTATTGGCTAATAAAAAATGTCGTTTGACAGGTTCATTCTGGATTGTTGATGATATTAGATCTGATTCTCCAAATTCAGTTGCAATTAGCTTTGCTACTAAAGAACAGTTAGTTAATAAATTTGGTAAAATTACTGATCCTAATAATAAGAAAACTAGTGCATATGTTGAATACGAAAGTAAACCAATTTATGATAGTAATGTAACTTGCCAAGAACATATTAACCTATATTTAGGTCAAGGTAAAACTTAGGATAGTTTCCAAAATGCATTCGGATTATCAGTTTCTGATGGTAATGATGTTACTATTTTAAATGAAGCTAATCCTCATAATCCTGGTGTTATGGGTAGACTTAATATTGCTTATAGTATTAAGAGTAATAGTGGTGTATCAAGTATCGACGCTAAAACTGGTGTAATTACTATCAAAGGTAATAATGCTGATAAAACAGACGTTATTACAATTACAATCAAAACAGACGGTGGTCAAACCATTATTAAAAATTGTAATTTAGTATGTTCTTGGGTTGCTCCTAAAGTTGGTGATTTTGCATATGCTGATGGTTCATTCTCTTCTGCATATAATACTTCTAAAACTCTTGTAGGTTTAGTATATCATAAAGAAATTACTAGAGGAGAGGGAACAGATTCTGAAACAGGTACTGCTTATATTATCGGAAAAGAGTATTCTTGCTCTGAAGAACTTTACACTGGTATTAACTTAAAAGGTGGAAATGATAAGAGTAATTTCGTAATGGCACAAGATTTAGCTAGAATTGGTAAATTATTAACTGGATTAGGAATATCCGATTACGCATCTGTTAGAGATATTGAGGGTGTTAATAGTTTTGAAATATTACCTTCAAGTTATGAAACGATTTTAGCACTAGACAAAACTGGAAAAGAAGATACATTGAAATATGTGGATCATGTCAAGAAGTTCTTGGATAAATTAAGAACTAAAGACACTTCTTACAATAGTTACTATGATCAAAATACTCTAACAATTGGAAGCATTACTAATTTGATAAATTTCCAAAAGAAATTAGCTACGTCTGATTTCTTATCTAGTTTGGACACCAGTGCTGAAGGTACCAATCAATTAGAGAATTCGGATTATAATAAAGCTGTATTATATCCATATTTTTATAGCATGTATTTATATACTCCTGCTCTTTCTGATAAAGAAATTGAATCTGGAACTACTATCGATCCAAGCTATGATAAAGGAATGTGGTATGCACCATCTGTTGGTGAGATGTCATTAGCAATTTATTGTAGAGGTCTGAGTGTATCTAGTGCTTTCTCAAGTGCTACTATTAAAGATCCTATTAATACAAAAGCTGCAAGTGATTTAGCTATATTCACTAAAGCTTACAATAGAATGGGTTCTGATTTCCCAGCACCTTGGTCAGATTTATTATCTATTGGTAATAACATTGTTACTAATGTACATTCTACCGATACAGATAATTATGCTTATCTTATATATGAGCCTTACAATGGAATACCTCAAGGCAGTTGGAAACAAGGAACTCCTCCATATGATGTAACCGGTGACTATAGTACATGGGAATGGCATAATGATGAGATTTGGAGAATGAATAAACACTATGGAATACCTTTCACACAATACAGTTATGCAAAGCCAAATAATTAATATAAACTATAATAATGAAGCAATCTCGGTAAAACGAGATGCTTCGTTAGAACAGTTATTAAAAAATAGAAAATTAATGAGATGTCCTATTTCAGTATGGAATAGTCTTTTAATTGAAAAGGACGGACAAAGTTCAGAATATACATTAAAAGAAGTTTTAAAGAAACAAATCGTTAATTTTGATGCTTCTGATAACGTTAATGCATTTTTAATGAATGATCAGAAATATTGGTTAGATAAATCTACTAGAGTTGGATTACAATAGTTAATTAATAGTAGCGATTCCGAAGTATCTTTGATATTAGGAGATGAAGTATTGACACTACCTAAAGATGTTGCTTCTAAATTTTTAGCTTAGCTTGAAGTATATGCTGGAAAATGTTTTATATAGACACAAAAGCATCTAATTGCTATAAAAGAGCTTAAAACAATTGAAGATATTATAAATTATGATTATACTAAAGGGTATCCTGAGAAAATAATTTTTAATGTATAAGCGATATGGGATTGAAAAAAATAAAGCTAGGAGGAAATTCCTCCTAGCCAACTTTTTCAAAATCTTTATTAGTTAAATAGGAACCAGAAATAAAAACATGTGAGATTACTTACAACGAATCTCCGAATCTTATTACTACTGTAAGTACTGGTTTTACTCATAACGATAAGCCTGTTATTGCTCCTATTTTGCCAGAATATCAACAACATCCATCTAAAATTGAAAATCAAGATTCTATTATAGAATCTGTTGATACAGGTTTCGGAGAAAACAACGAACTTATTAAGGATTGTCCAAAAACTGAATACAAAGCTCCATTATATAAAGACAATTTTCTAACAGAATTTAAAAGTGAAGAAGAACTTAAACTTGTTAGAACACATCTAGGAGTTTACGGAAAACCTGAAATAGATTAGATTGTTAATAATATGGTAGAAAGCAATCAGTCCTTTGTTTAGAAAATTGAACACAAAATAGCTAATTTAGATTTGATGAAGTCATCCCTAAAGGCTTATGCTGATTATGAAATACCTGATAAATTATTTAAAATATGAGTACATTAATAAAAAGACTTTATTAGAATAATAATGAGTTTGTACCTATTACGCTATCGGAAGCAGTAGTAGTTAATACTACAAATATTGAAGGATTAAAATCTTTAGGGATTACGACTTTAGATAAAGTATTACGTACTACATTAAATTTAGTAGGAACCAATGCTTCTACGTTAAGCACTTTAAACGGTGCAGTTCAAACAATTAACTAGACTTTAGAAAATAAACAAGATAAACTTACTGCTGGTACTGGAATTACTATCTCTGATACTGGCGTTATTTCTGCAACTCTTGGTTTTGAGTTATATAAAATAGTAACCAAGTTACCAACTGCTGAAGCAAGTGTATAGAATACCATTTATATTGTACAAACTTCTGCTGCTGCAGGTAATTTGTTCTCGGAATTTATTTGTGTACTTAACCCTATAAGTAAGAAATATGAATGGGAAGAAATAGGAACTATTGCTGCTGATATTGATTTATCAGGATATGTAACTAATGATACATTTAACAGTACAATAACTTCTATTAATCAGAAATTGTCTAATACAATTTCAGCAACAGATGTAACATTGTCAGATAATACAACCAAGGTAGCAGTAACATATGATATTCCAAGTAACTTATATGATTCTGCAGTAAGAACTGATCAACAGGATGATATTGCGGCAGGATGATACTAAATATTAAACAACTCGAGCATAATAAAGAGATCATAGTCCCTCAAACTGTTGCAGAAGCTGTTTTAGTAAAAAGAAATAATGTTGTAATAAGATTAGACGAAGCATTAGCTTCTAAACAAGATATAATTACAGCTCCTGCTGGTTCTGGATTGTCTATATATCAATAGACAGGAGGAACAATAATAACTCATTCTAATAATATAACTAGTAATGAAGTACCTTAGTAGTTATTAATTAAACATGATTCTCATGGACATATAGTAGAAACACAGACTGCTGGAAAAATAACTATAGCACTAAACGGTGCACCTATTATAGAAAGTGGTACTTCAACAGACTAGACTTTAAATTTGGGGGATGATTTTAAATTAGATTCAAATAACATTCAACTAAAAATTACTGAATTATAATGGCTTTATTAAATTATGCTGCGTCGATAAATGATTTAGGAAAAATTAAATAGGGTTATACTCTAACTAATTTAAGTACTTGGGACGCAAATGATCAAATTAAACTCATTTTAACTGGAGATAAACATATCATTACTCACGGTGCGGATTTATTAGCGGATTACAGTAATGGTCTTAGAGGTTTAGTTCCTACATATACTCCTTAGCACAATAATGCAGTTTTAGGTAAAACTGGATGGGTTGACATTACAACAACAATGTTACCTATGGCAGAAAGTATTGCTACAGGAACTACAACAAACTTACTTAGTGCTAAACAAATTATTGACTTTGTAACTCAGTCTATTTCTGATGGTTTTGCTGCTAATGACGCGATGATATTTAAAGGAGGAATTACAAGCTTGAGCGATATTACTCTTCCTTATTCTGCTGGTTATACGTACAGAGCTACAGATAATTTTAACTTTACAAATGATGCTAAGAAGTATATAGTATCTGGTGGTGATATTGTAATTGCTATTAGAGATAGTACAACTGGACAATCTGTAGTTAATTCAAACGATTTTATTGTTGTAGAAGCTAACATCGACGGTTCTTCTGAATTATCTATCAATGGTACAGTTTGGAAGGTTTATGGTGAAACAATATACGGTAAACAACAATTCTATGCTCCAACCGGTCCAGGTAGTACAGGTCAAGTTTTATTTAGTACTAATAATATACCTATTTGGAAAGACCAATCTGAAATCAATGCTGGTAAATTAGGTGGACTTGCTGTTAACGAATTATTAACAAGTGTATCTGCTGTTAATGGAAGTATTAGTGTTACAGTAGGAGGTGGTACAAAAACAGCAACTGCTTCTGGTAACTGGAGTATTAATGCAAGTTCTGCTGATAAAGTAAATCATTCTTTATCTACAGGTAATGGATTAAGTTTTGGAGCAAATAATGAAAAATACGATGGCTCTGCTGATAGAACTCTTAATTTGTTGCCAGCTACTACAACTACAATTGGTGGTGTATTAACTGATGATGCAGAAAATCCCACTGTGACTATTGATAGTAATGGTAAATTACATTTAACTCACGATAATATCGTAAACGCTTTGGGGTATGAACCTACTGCTCCAAATGATGTTATGAAGTATAATATCGTTAATAAGACATAGGATGGTATTGTTCCTGCGTTTAAAAACGATAATTTTGGAAGCGATATTTCTACAGGCTTCTATATGTTAGCATTTAATTCTGGAAGCACAACAGACTCAACTCCAAAATGGTGTAAACTTACTGCTCAAGCTTTAAGTAATACATGGAGACCTATTAAAATAAATAATACTGATGTTTTCGATAATTCTACAACTGCTGCTAATGTATTAAATCTTATTCAAGGTGATAACATTACTATAACTAATAATGGTGGCAATATTTCAATTTCTGCTAAGGACACAACTTATACAAATGCTTCTTCTACCAAAGATGGTTTAATGTCAAGCACTGATTTTAATAAGTTAACAGGAATTGAAAGCGGTGCTCAAAAGAACGTTGCTTCATTCTTTAAAATTACTGCTAATAGTGGATCTGCCGAAGCTACTTCTGTACAAGATACAGTAACTTTCACTGGAGAAAATATTACTATTTCTGCTGCGAATAAGACTGTAAACTTCAGTGTAGCAATGATGAAGGGTGCTACAAGTACTGAAGATGGTGCGGCTGGTTTAGTTACAGCTCCTACAAAGAATCAAACAGGAATGTTCTTACGAGGAGATGGTACATGGGCTACTCCTGCTAATAATAATACTTGGAGAAATATTACTGTAGGAAATGTTTCTTTAGGTAATAATGCGGGTGGTAAAAATCTTACTATTAAAGCTGGTGCAAATACATCTATTGTATTAACTGAAGATGGAGAATTAACAATTGCTTCTAGTTATACTAATACAACTTATAGCAACGGAACAGGTTTAAATTTAGTAGGAACTACATTTAATCTAAAAACAGCAACTTCTAATGAAATTGGTGGTATTAAAATTGGTTATTCAGCAACAGGTAAAAAGTATGCTGTACAATTAGATACTGACAATAAAGCATTTGTTGAAGTACCTTGGACAGACACTAACATCAGAGACATTAAGGTTAATGACGTATCCATTGGTTCTAGAACTCTTAATATTAAACCTTCTGAAGAAATTCATATAATTAAAGATAATACGAGTACTAACGATGAATACGAAATAGGTTTTGGTTTAAGTTGGTATAATATTTCTACTGGAACCTGGGAATATACTACAAATAATTAATATGAGAATAGCATACAATCCTACGACGGCAGCTGCTTTAACAGCAGCTCCGTCTAATGATGATATAACTTTTGACCTTAAAGGCATAGCAATTTACGTTAAAGGTGTAAAGTTTAAGGGGACAGATACTACTTATTCGGTATTTAAAAAACATACCTCTGATAATAAAGGGGGTTATAATGGATTGGTGCCTGTCCCCTCATATACTACTACGACAACAAGATATTTAAGAGAAGATGGAACTTGGGTTGTTCCAACTAATACCACATATAGTGTGTTTACTGGAGCTACATCCTCTACGGATGGAACGTAGGGATTAGTTCCTAAACCAACATCGGGAAATCAAGGAAAATTTTTAAAAGCTGATGGTACATGGGCTATTCCTACAAATACCACTTATGGTGTAGTATCTTCATCTGCTAATGGTTTAGCTCCTAAAGTAATTAATACAAATACAGCTACTGTAGGAACTGCTTATTATGTATTAGCTTCGACAGATGGATCAACCTCGCCTAGTTGGTATAAATTACCAGCTAATGCTTTTAAAAATGATAATACAACATATACTTTTGTTTCTGGAAACGGAGGTTTTACGGTAACTCCTTCAGGAGGTACCGCTCAAGTTGTAAGTATTGGAAAGGTAGATTGGGATAATATAACAAATAAACCCGATACATTCACATCTTCCGCTCACACACATGCAACTGATAATATTACGAAATTAACAAGTTATACTAAAGCAGTATCTGCATTGGATTTAGCTACTACTGATACTTTAAACATAGCTTTAGGTAAATTAGAATATAAAGCAGATTATGCTTATGATTGGATTATTAGTGTTACAGCTTCAGATACTGATGAATATATTAATAAATGGAGTGAAATTGTAGGATTTTTAGATTCTGTTAAAGAAGATACTGATATTTTAGATGAATTTGTAACACGTAAAACCGCACAAACAATCACGGGTGCTAAAACTTTTAGTGGTGGTATTACTTTAAATTGCGGTTTAAATATAAATGGTACTTACCCAATTACTTGGAATGATGGTTCATACCATCAACGTATTCAAACTACAGATGATTCTACAGCAAATACAGCAGTATTTACATTTCAACAAAGTGCTGACATAGGTTCAACTTGGACTGACTTATTTACTATTAAAGATAATGGTAATGTAATTGCTACTAAATTTATTACTTCCGGAGGAACATCTTCTCAATTTGTAAAAGGAGATGGTAGTCTTGATAGTAATACATATTTAACTTCCTTACCAAGTCACAACCATAGTTATTTGAAAGGATGGTCAGACACACGGTCTGTGGCGACTACTCCTAATGATTATAATGGTACTTTTAAAGTAGTAGGTATTAAATCTGCTGGAACTACTTTAGGATTAACTTTTACACAAACTGGCGATTATGCTACTATTATTGGATGGAGAGGTTGGCATGATAGTTCAGGTGGTTATTCATGGGAAATTGCTTCAACTAATAAAAATCGTTTATATGTTCGTTCAGGTAAAACAACTGAATGGGATAATGGATGGCAAGCTATTGCTTACTTAAATGACATTCCAACAGTAACTAACTACTATTGGGCTAATATTCAAGTGTCTAGTTCTTCTAGTACTACAACTACACCTACGTTTACTAAATGGACTACTTCTGACTTAAATTTAGTATCTTATGCTACAGGAGGAAAAGATTTAGGTATGAAAGTTACAGGTAGTGTTAATTCTATTGGTTTTATTGTAGGATCTAGTAATACTAATAGAGGTGTTTATGATTATACAAATAGTGTTTGGATTTTACAGAAGGATGCTTCTAATAATACCATATTACCTTCTGGAAATGTAGGAATCGGAGTAACTTCTCCTTCTCAAAAACTACATGTAGGGGGATTAGTAAATATTACAGCTAACTCTGGTACTTTAACAATAGGTTGTTAGAATGCTTCATATACGCATTATAGTACTACAGGTGGAACTCACTGGTTTAATAAAGCAGTAGAAGTAAATGGCAATCTCTCTCCTCATGCAAATAATTCATTTACATTAGGCATAAATGATAAGAGATGGTCTAATGTATATTCCGTATTAGGTAACTTCTCAGGAGATTTAACTTTATATGCAGCATCTGGAGACTCTCCACGTTTAGTATTTCAAAGAAATAATCTTTATGATGGTATTTATGATTGGGATCAGTATGTTACTGGAGGCACCTTTAAAATACGTTATAATCCTAGTTAGAGTTCTGCTGCGACGTGGACAGATGTGTTAAGTATGTATCCCAGCATGATTACCACACCGTGGGGTATAACTGCTGCTGGATTTACTAAAACAGGATCGTCTAACTCATATGTATTACTTGGAGGCGGAGGTCATAAAGCTTTAAGTGACTTTTTATTAGAAACTGAATTTGCATCTAAAGAATTGAGTAGTAACTTAACTACTATTACTAAAACACTCGTAGTTAGTAAGGATTGGGTTGATACCGGTATAGTATTTAATGCTGCTACATTCCCTAATGGAACTGGTAGTTATATAGTACAATTATCTAGAGATGATGTGTATTATTGGACAGGATGTTTATCTATCGTAATTTCAAATAATGTAACTTCGGAAGATTCAGACGAAATTGTATTACACGGAGGAGGATTTGATTCGAGTTTTCATTATTATTTAAGAACTGTACATGATACCACTAATAAAGTTGTTAAATTACAGATTGCTCGAAATAGCACATATTCTACTAGTAAAACATATACGTTTAAATTTAAAAAATTAATATAATATGGCGAAATTAAAAGATGGATTTTATAAATAGACTGCTGAAGCTGTAGGAAGTAATTCTTACATGCTTCTAGCCGGTGGCGGATCTAAAGCTTTGTCAGATTTCGCTTCAGCTTCTGGAGTAGTTACTGCTCTGGGTACTAAAGATAATTATGTTACTTGGACTAAAAACGGTATTGTTAATAATTTAACAGTTCCTTATGCTTCTGTTGCAGGAAAATTAAGTATAGGATCTTATGATAAATCTTCCGAAATTAATTTTACTAAAGTTTTTTGGACTGCGAATAATGTGGACGGAGATTCTGTTACTGGTTTTGGGTATGCAGCTGTAATGAATATAGGAAGTGATTTATATAGAGGTTGGCAAATATGGAATAATAGAAATGATCACACTCTTTATTGGAGACCTGCTAAAAGCGATGCATCCACTTGGGCTGATGTACATGCTATATTAGATTCCTTTAACTATACTACGTATACAGTTAAAAAAGATGGAACAGGAGCTTCAGGTACTTGGGATATTGACATTAGTGGTACTGCAAGTTATACTAATTATATAGGTTATACAAGTAGAGCTGATAAAGGAAATGGCTATGCTCAATTTTGTCAATATGCAGGACCAAGTAATAATCCAACTGACGATTGGTATTCTCATATTATAATGAATCATTCGAAATCTGCAGGTTATTATACTGAAATTGCTACATGTTTTCATTCTGATCATGTTTATTTTAGAAGACAAACTGGTGGATTAACTACTGATTGGAAATAGTTTGCTTGGACATCTGATATACCTACTGTCTCAAATGCTAATGGTTATGTTCCTAGATTTGTATCATTTCCGAGTTATTTCCATTTTGGATCATCTACTGATACGTACGATTATCTAAAAAATATTGTAAAATGGATATACGATAATGCTAATTATGGAGGTAAAACTTATTTAATGGGTGTTGGCAATCCTAATAGTTTGGGTATGATGAATATTCAATTATACGGAAGTGATGGTAAAAATAGTGAAGGATACCCAAGATATTGTTCTGGAACATTTTTGAATCTTGGAGATAGTGCGTTTGAAATTTTTGGAACGGTTGATTATAACTATTATCGGTATAGATTATCTGTTGATGGACATGGTCATAGAATAACGAAACTTCATAGAAGAGATGCTAGTGATGATTATAGTTTACAACACCATTGGACAGGTTCTTATTGGTATTTAAGAGGATATTATGGAGATAGTTATCATGCTGGAGTGCAAGTAGATTATGCAGGTTCTGCGGGTTATGCACCAAATTCTACATACTTGTATGCATCTGATTCTCCTTTTAGATACGGTGATTCTGCTTCATATTATATGAGAATGCGTTATAATGTTAATGGTGATAATAGATGGTATTTGTCTGTATATCCTGAAACTCCTAAAACTGTTGCGGTTGATTATGCTTATAGTGCTGGAAATGCTGATACTTTAGATGGATATCACTGGTTATCATTTGTGACTGCTGGTGTGTATGATTCTGGTAATTTTAATACATTTTATAATCGTTCGTTTGTTGGATCTATATATGCAACATCTAATTCTCCTACAGGTAGCGCACTTTGGTTTAATACTGTTCAAATAGCACATCGTAATGGAGAAAGTGATGGATCTAACTACATTAGTCAAATTACTATTGGTATGACAGGATCAAAGAATCGCATGTGGTTTAGAGGTTCGCGAACAGATGCTTGGACTGAAGTAATTTCATCTGCAAATATAGGATCACAGTCAGTTAACTATGCAACATCATCAGGTAATGCAGATACAGTAGATAATTATCATATTTGGGCTGGAAGCAGTAGTTCATTACCAGCTTCAAGAAATAATAATACAATATATTTAGTTTATTAATGATATGGCAATTACAATTTCTTCAGGATATTCTGTGTATAATAATATAATAAGAACTGGTAATGATAAGGTAAGTGGCACTCGAAAAGTATTTGTTGGGACTAACACTATAGGAACCGGAGGTGTGTATGATAGTAGTGCTGTTGCTGGTTATGTAAAAGATTCTAATGGAGTAGAACACGGTATAACGAATATATATATAGGAAATACTTGTGTTTGGAGTAGAGGATCGCAAGGAACTGTTGTAGAATATGCAGAACTTTATTATAAATTTTATAGAAATGGTGTTGGTGAAATAGGAACTGCTGATTCAGTAACTGGATATAAAGCAGGGTTTATGACTCCGCCCAGTGGTGCTATTGCTATTGGTGTATATATAAGACCAATTAGATCTGGTGTAACTGTTAAACTTTATAAAAATGGTGTATAGTTAACAGCCATGCCTCAGGGTAGTTTGGGTTCTAGTGCTAATTTTTATGATAATGGAAATATAGTGGATGCTAATATAGCTCCTGGTGTGGCTGGAAGTCAACCTGAAAGTATTTTTGGAGGACGCGATCCTTATGTATTTAAATTTTAGTACGCAACCAGCTCTAGTTCGTCAAGTTCAGGATCTAGTGGAGGAACTAATGCTTATACGTTTAAAGTATTTTATAACGGTAGTGTTATTGCTACAATGGATGTAAATTTAGAAGGACACGATTATAATGGGTACACTTAATAAAGTTACAGTTGGAATCAGAGCGTATAATGTACAACATTACATAGAAGAATGCTTAAATTCTGTATATAATCAAACTATTAAAGATTATATAAACGTAGTGATTATAGAAGATTGTAGCACTGATAATACCATAAATATTATAGAAAATTGGATTGGGGAACATAAAGATTTCTCAATCCAATTATATAAAAATTAGATTAACAAAGGTGCTGGTGTGGGATTAATGTTATTACAAGAATATATTCAAAATACCGAATATGTAATTATTTTAGACGGAGATGATTTTTATCTTAAAACAGATTGTCTTGAATATATGTATAATTTCATTAAAAAACATAATTTTGATTTTGTAGATTTTTTTGGAGATATACAATTAATTCATACTGGTTACTTAATGAAATACGATTTATATAAACAGATTAAATTTAATCCATTTAGGTTTGGCGAAGATGGATATGGTATATTTTTAAAAAGAATAACTGATAATTGGGTGTCTCATAAATATTTGTTCTATTATTATAGAAATAACGGAATATCGTTGTGTTAGAATAACAAACATAAAAATCCACTATTAGATATTTTTTATGATATTTATTATAAAGGTATTCCTGAAGCAGTTATAAGATTGACGAAAATATAGCCAGAACCTGAATACCAAGATATTTATAATGAAATGCTTAATGTTAAGTATGAAATTCATCCTGCTGTTTTAGTTTTAACAAGGAGATCTGATTTAATAGAATGGATAAAACATTATACAGCATTAGGATTTGAACATATTTTTATTTTAGATAATAATGATCATCCTATTAAATTAGAATCTCCAAATATTACTATCCTTCCATATAATAAAGTACCTTTTGTATCATGGTTAGAATTTCAAAGTACTGCATATGATTACGCATTATCATTTATTAAAAATACTATATACAATTACTTATTAGTAGTAGATGATGATGAATATTTAAATCTTAAAAAACATTCGAATATTATTGATCACATTGAAAAGGAGTTGTTAGTGAATGGTTTTTATAATTGTAGTTTTCAATGGGAAACTTATGATGATAATAACATCATTTATGAAAAAGATTGTAAAGAATCAATTCAAGATACATATACTAGAAAACTGATGGCTCATAAACAATCTGATGTTGTAGACACAATATGGTGTAAAGTACTTTTTAGAGTTTTACCAGAAGTTTATTATAATAAAGCTTATAATCCGGGTCATTTTCCAAATACATCATTATACAATAGTTATTTTTAGGCAAATGCTGCTCATATAGACGTTGCTTCTATTAAACATTATAGAACGTAGTGTTTAGAAACATTCCTTAAAAATAAAGTACTTTAGAAAAATTTTGCAAAAGGTAATTTTGGTAAAACCGGATTATTAACTTCTTATTTTACCATTAATGAGATTACTTTAGAAAAATTAGAGGCATACAAAGAACTTTGTAATAAATATGGTATAGAATATGATTAGGAAGAGTATAATAAGTTTTTAAATTTACTTCCTCAAAAAAATAATAAAAATTAACTTGGGTTATTTTAAAATCAAGTGTATAATTGTTGTAGATAATTTAAAATGTTAATGTAAAAATATGAATATGGTATTAAATGAAATTTTAACAAGACAGAATGTATTTACCAAATTGGTATTGAATGATGGTGAGAAAGAGCTTCCAAAGGCTCTTAAAGTAAAGATTATGCGTATTAGAATGGCTTATACTAAGATTAAGAAAGCTTTTGACGAGGAAGTTCAAGAGTTTACTAAGGAGTTAGTACCACAAGAGCTTAAAGATCTTAATGATAAGCAAGATAAGACAGATGCCGATAACGCAAGAATTGAAGAACTTACTAATAAAGTTAATTCTGAATATCAAGAATTCTTAATTCAGAAAGGTTTAGAGGAAGTATCAGACATGATAGATGATTCATTTACTATGGATGAATATTCAGACATTGTAGATGTTAATTCTGGAAATGATGTAGAAATTAATGGTAATAAAATTAAGGCTGCTGATTTCCTAGAAATTGTTTATGATTTATTTGTTAAAGAATAATTATGGAATTACTTAAGAATAGCGAAAATTTTAATTTTAATGATACAACTGAAAATGGTTGGAAGGTAACTGGTTCGGTAAATCACGATACTAATGGTAGTATTAACATTAATATTAATGTATCAAGTGAAATGGAACACGTAGGTAATTTTTATTATACTAAACCTGCTGAAGGAAATATCCATATGAATCATGATGTATCTGAAGCTAATAGAGATACATTTGTTACTTATACTGATAGTGTTATTGATTTTGTATTGGAACAGTTTTAATATAAAGGGGAAGTAAATGCTTCCCCTATTTTTGTATTATGTTAAAAATTATACGAGGCATCCTTCAAAAATTTATTGAGGATATAGATGCGAATAATACTAATTTAAATTATGAACAATAGTGTCAAATATTAAAAATATTAAGTAATATTGATATTGGACAAGAAAACGAAATGAGTAAAACACAAGCAGCTGATTATTTAGGAATCAGTAGAGCTACGTTTGATAATTATGTTCATGATGGATTTATACCTAAAGGAAAACAAGTTCCAGGGTTCAAAGAACTAAGATGGTATAAGAGCGATTTAGATTTATATCTTAACAGTTAGTAATATGTGTTAACGATGAAACCTTAATTGATTGTTGTTATTTAATTATAATGATGATCAATTAAGGTTTTTTGTTTTATTTTAGTAACGTCAAAAAACTAAGTTTGGCGAGAGTATAATTGAGTAGTTCTAGAACATAACTTTATTTATTAATCTTAAAATTCAAAATTATGAACGAAACAAAAACTACTTACATTAT
>RHMF01000273.1_pt1 | contig 25360 bp, 22 predicted proteins | sample 5365151 | NCBI WGS metagenome assembly RHMF01 (sample SAMN10266501, study PRJNA497801) | feces metagenome | isolation source: feces | host: Bos taurus | place: China: Prairie of Fairy Mountain | collected 2017-08-14 | reverse complement strand
ATTAAATTTAAATGGTATGAGTCCCGTGCAATACAGAACTCATACCGAAATATTTGTTAATAATTAGTCCAACTTTTTGGGGTCAGTTCACAAAATAAAACAAAGAAAAAATCTGAAAAAACAAAGAATTATTTCAAAAAAGCAAAGAAATATTTGAGAATATTGCAAAAAGGAAGATTTTATATTCTTTTCGTGCAGATTGATTTCGCCTTTTTAGAACAAAAAAACTTCCTTTTTCGCATAATCCTATATATGTATATAGAAATAATAAATAATTGATATTTTCTTGATGAATTTATAGCGGATAAGGAATTTTTGTATTTGGACGCTTACATTATTTTATTCTTAACACTTGTCCTATTTTAATCTTGGAGAGTTGTTTGTCGCTTAGATTGTTTAGTTCTTGTATTTGTTTGATACTAACTCCGTATCTTTTGGCAATTTTAGCTACGGTTTCTCCTTTTTTTACTTTATGGTTTACTATATGTTGTACAGGTTTCTTACCTGTTGTGTTTTCTTTTATTTCTTCGGCAGTAGGTTGATTTGTTATTGCTTGATTTTCGGAAGAAACTATTGGCGTTTCTGTATTAAAATTGTTCGGTGTTTGTTGTTCTTCGGTTTGTTTTTCTTTTCGGAAGGCTTCTTTTTTGTATACAGTTAACAAATCGCCTACTCTTAGATATTTTCTTTTACTTGCTTTTTTGTTCCATGATTTTAGCTGAGACACTGTTACTCCATATTTTTTTGCTATTGAGGACCAATTTTCATTTTTACGGATTTTGTGATAGACTATTCTTTCTCTGTATTCTATTTCTCCATTTGCGATTTGACTATTTCTCACTCTACTTTCTCCGAAGTATTCTTCTTTTTTGTAATTAGAGATACTATCTTCTAAACTTATGAAATCACCAATATGTTTTGCTGGTAGTTTTAAACTATAAAGATCCTTACTACCTGGTATTATATCCATTTTATATTGAGGATTCATTTCTCTTAGTTGTTCTATAGATATGTTCATCACTTCTTCTATTTGCTTGAAGTGAATGTCTTTACTTAGCATAATTGTATCGGAAATTAATGCTAAAGGTTTTGATAATGGAGCAACTTCTATACCATGTTCTTTGTAGTAAGTCATGGCATAGACTGCTGCTATATATGCAGGAACATAACCTCTAGTTTCTCTTGGTAAATAATCATACATACCCCAAAAGGTATCTTTTCCTGAACGACGAATTGCTTTATTTACATTGCCTGGTCCACAATTGTAAGCAGCTAAAGCTAAGGTCCAATCTCCGTAAATTTTGTAGAGGTCTTTTAAATATCGTGCTGCTGCTTGAGTTGATTTAATTGGATCTCGTCTGTCATCTATTACAGAATTTATTCTTAAATCATATATTTTTCCTGTTGAACGCATAAATTGCCATGGACCTGTTGCCCCTGCTCTTGAAACTGCGAAAGGATTTAAGGCAGATTCTATTATTACTAAATATTTTAGTTCTTCTGGTACGCCTGCTCTATCTAATATATTTTCAAAAATTGGGAAATAATATTTGCTTAAACCTAACATTACTCCTACCTTATCACCTATTTTGTCTATATAATAGATTATATGTGATCGCACCTTTTCATTATATGTCAATTCTATGACAGAAGGGATTCTTCTTAGTCTTTGTTCTATTATACTATCTGGTAAATCAGCTGCTTTAACACGTGGAGTATAAATTTGATTTTGTGCAGAAAATCTTTGTTTTAAAAGTTTTGAGTTTTGTTTTATATAATAGCTATGCAATAAGCTATCATAATTTCTTTCAAATTGGGTAAAAAACTCCATATCATCTGTTTCTTGTGATGATAAAGAGAAACAACTAAGGACTATAATTATTAGGTTTAATATCTTTTTTTTCATACTTTTTATAAAAAACAGGGTGTAAAATTACAAAAAAAAGAGATATAAGAAAGAATTACTGCTTATTTTATGCAATATTAGTTGTATTTAGAGTGTTTTTTCTCGAAAGATTTTGTACTTTTGTAGCTTAATAGAGTTTAGTTTTTAATCTTAAAAAGTAATATTATGAAAATAGTAATTCCTATGGCGGGTATGGGAAAAAGATTACGTCCTCATACATTAGTTACGCCAAAACCTTTGATTGAATTGGCAGGTAAACCTATTGTTCAACATTTGTGTGAAGACATTAGAACGGTCGTTGGAGAAGAAATAGAAGAAATAGGTTTCATTATTGGAGATTTTGGAAAAGATGTTGAGAATAATTTGTTGAATATTGCTAAACAACTTGGCACAATAGGCAAGATTTATTATCAAAAGGAGCCTCTTGGCACTGCTCATGCTATTCTTTGTGCAAAGGAAAGCCTTTCTGGAAAGGTTACTGTGGCTTTTGCTGACACTTTATTTAATGCTGGTTTTACTTTGGAGACTAAGGAAGATGGAATTATCTGGACTCACAAAGTAGAAGACCCAAGTGCGTTTGGAGTTGTCAAAAAGAACGCAGATCAAACTATTTGTGGATTTGTGGAAAAACCAAAAGAATTTGTAAGTAATGAAGCAATAATTGGCATTTATTATTTCAAAGATGGAGAAAACTTAAAAAATGAACTCCAATTCTTAATTGATAATAATATTACTAAGGGAGGAGAATATCAACTTACAGATGCACTTCAAAATATGCTTGATAAGGGATTGAAGTTTAAAACAAACGATGTAAAAGAATGGTTAGACTGTGGTAATCCTGCTGCAACGGTTGAAACTTGTGGAAGGGTGTTAGAATTGAAGTCTGCTAAGAATGATATATTGAATAAATATGTAAACGACAACTCTTTGATTATTCAACCTGTTTATATAGGAGAAGGAGCAGAAATCAAAAATTGCGTTATCGGACCAAGAGTAAGCATAGGAGAAAACTGCAAAATAACAAATTCTTGCATAAAAGACAGCATGGTAGGAAAAGAAACGGTAATAGAAAATGCAATTTTAAAGGATAGTATGATAGGTTCTTTTGCAAAAATCGAAAATAAAGAACAAGCATTAAACTTAGGAGATTATAGTTGTATAAATTAATTAATAACATGAGAAATAGCGGCATCTTTTTAATTTTATTGTCTATATTTATTTGTCTATCTGCTTGTAAGAGTCAACAGAAAGCTATCTTACAACCAAATGATAATGACATAAAAATGGCTCAAATGATTATTGATGCCGCTATTGAACGTGAAATTGGTAATATAGAGAAATCTTGTGAAATATATGAGAGCATTTTAAAAATAAACCCTGAAAATGCTCTTGCTTATTATCAATTAGCTGCAATTAATTATGAACAAAGAAATATTGCAAAAGCCATTGAATATAATGTTAAAGCAGTGGAATTAGACAAGAAAAACCATTGGTATCGCTGTCAACTAGCCGAAATATATATTCAAACCAAACAACACGAAAAAGCTGCTGAGCAATATAAAGCAATAGTTGAATTACAACCGAAGGTAACGGAATATTATATGGAATTAGCAAGTATTTACATTGATGCAAATATGTATGATAAGGCCATAGAAGTAATAAACTTATTGGAAAAAAGACAAGGAATAAATGAATATTGCTCTATGTTTAAATACAAAGTATATAAACAACTGGAAAAACCAGAAAAGGCTATTAAGGAAATAGAAAAGCTTAGCAAAGAATATCCAAGCAATGTTTCTTATTTATCTATTTTAGCTCAAAACTATCTTTCAAAAGAAAATCTTCCGAAAGCCTTAGAATTTATGAAAGAAATTGAAAAGATTGATTCTTCAAATATTGAAAATATAGTTGCTTTAATGGAGTTTTATTACAAAAAAGACGATACATCTTTAACTGAAACTTATATTGACAAGCTATGCAGAAGCACTGAAATGAATTTTGAAGAAAAGAATCAATTAATTCTTGGCCTTTATAAAGCAAAAGTAGATGAAGACATAGAAACTCTAAGAAATTACATAAAACATTTAGAGTCTATGTCAAATATGTATCCAGAAGAAGGACTTTTATGGCAGTTTCTTTCTATTGGATATATGAGAACATTTCGTATGGACGAAGCATATCAAGCCTGTAAAAAAGCCATAGAATATGGAGTAAAAGATTTGGATTTATATAAGAGATATATAATTCTCCAACAAGTTAGAGTAGAAGATGATAAAGAAAGAATAAAAACTTGTGATGATGCAATAAAACTTTACCCAAGAGAATGTATTTTTTATATTGTTAAAGGATATTCCTTAGTAAACTTAAAAGAATATGAAAAAGCCATTGAAACGTTAGAAAAAGGCTTGAAATACGCAAAGCAACAAAGTGATTACATAGATATTTATTCCAATTTAGCCGAAGCATATTATAGAACAGAAAACAAAGATAAGGCTTTTGAGTATTTTGAAAAAGCCTTAAAAAAAGATGCTAATAACCTAATGATTTTAAATAATTACGCATACTATCTATGTTTAGAAAACCAAGACCTTGACAAAGCAGAAAAAATGTCAAAACAAACTTATGATGATCAATCACATAACATAACTTTTGCAGACACTTATGCTTGGATTTTACATACAAAAGGTGAACACATGAAAGCAAAAGAAGTTTTAGATAAGTTTTTAGACAACAAAAATGAATGGAGCGAAACAGTAAATAATCATTATCAAGAAATTTTAGAAGCTATAAAATAACCTCATCATCTACTGTTATTATTCTTGTTTTATTTTCTTTTACCTCTATTTTTATTTCTGTCATATTTTCTGGCAATAACGGGAGAATATTTTCACACCATTCCATAAAACAATAATTGCCACTATCAATATAATCATCAAAACCTATATCAACAGCCTCTTGTAGATTTTTTATTCTATAAAAATCGAAATGATAAATAGTGCCTGCCTTTTCTGAATAATACTCATTTACTATTGCAAACGTAGGAGAACAAACATTATCCTCTACTTCCAGGGCTTTACACAAAGATTTTGTAAGAGTAGTCTTTCCTGCTCCCATTTGCCCATTTAAAGAAAAATGTCTGCTATTTGAGAAATCGCTAATTATATTTTCTGCCACTTTATCAATAGAAGAAATATCTTCTAATATGTATTGTTTTTTCATTTTATTCTTATTTATTTGTCAATTTTATGAAAGGAATCATTACCTCTTCCATAGAAATTCCTCCATGCTGAAAAGTATTCATATAATATTGCACATAATGATTATAATTCGTAGGATAAGCGAAGAAATCATTTGCACGAGCAAAAATATATGGAGAAGAAACGTGAAGTCGTGGCAAGAAAATATCCTCAGGATTTTTAACATCAAATACTTCCTTCGGATTATAATCCATCAATTTACCTACTTTATATCTTAAATTAACAGAAGCATCTTTTGTAGAACGAATCTTAACCGGATTATTAATCTTAACCGAGCCGTGATCAGTTGTAATGAAGATATTTACTTTCTTATTACTTAAATATTTTATCACATCTAATAACGGAGAGTGTTCAAACCAAGTTTTAGTTACACTTCTGTACGCTTTTTCATCATCTGCCAATTCTCTTACTAATACAGATTCTGTTCGAGCATGAGAAAGCATATCTATAAAGTTATAAACTATGATATTTAATTTGTTTTGCAAAAGATTTGGTAAATTATCTATCATTCTTTTACCATAAGTCGCATTCAAAACCTTATGATAAGAAGTCTTTATATTAATATTATGTCTTGCAAGATGTTTTTGAAAGAAAATATATTCATTTTGATTTTTCAAGCCCTCTTCATCTTCATCTATCCACAAATTTGGATAAGTCTTTTTAATCTCCGAAGGCATCAAGCCAGACAATAACGCATTACGAGCATACTGAGTTGTAGTAGGAATTATACTATAATAAATATCCTCATTCTCTACTCTGAAATATTGTTCTATATCAGTTTGCAATACTTTCCATTGATCAAAACGGAAGTTATCTATTATGATTAAGAAATTAGATTTTTCATCTTCATTTTTTAATGTAGGAAATAATTTTTCCTTTAATAAAGTATGAGAAAGCAAAGGATTATTCTCCTTTTTCTTTGTAATCCAATCGATATAGTTTTGTTGATAATATTTTGAAAACAAATTATTAGCCTCTTGCTTTTGTTGTTTCAAAATATCAAACAACCCAACATCATTTGAGTCTGCAAGATTCAACTCCCAATACACTATCTTTTTATAAAGCTCAATCCATTCGTCCCAATCCAAACGATCCATCAACCTCATTCCAATTTGACGAAACTCTTGCTGATAACTAATTGTTGATTTCTCACTCACAAGACGTTTTGTATCCAAATGCTTTTTCAAAGTCAAAAGAATTTGATTTGGATTGACCGGTTTAATAAGATAATCCGAAATCTTTGAACCAATAGCCTGTTCCATAATTTGTTCCTCCTCACTCTTTGTAATCATTATTATAGGAAGAGCAGGATAACGCTCCTTTATAATATTAAGAACCTCCAAACCACTAAGTCCAGGCATATTTTCATCTAAGAAAACAATATCTATTTTCTCCTCTGCCAATATATCCAAAGCCTCATTGCCATCAATAGCAAGAGAAAAAGCATATCCCTTTGTTTCAAGGAACAAAACATAAGGCTTTAACAAATCTTTTTCGTCATCTACCCAAAGAATCTTTACCATATCTAATAAATTACAATATGTGAGTAGAACGTTATTTTATAGAAAAATGTTATAAAACAAACAAGAAAAAACTATTTAAGGAACTCAACTATTCTTTGCTCATCTATATTGATTGATTTATACAAATCAACAACCTTTCCGTTTTCCATTAAGACAATAATAGGTTGTCTTCCTTTCGTTGCAGCAAGAAATGCCAAAGGAGGGACCTTACCTGTTGGCAACAACTCAGCACCAGTCTCCTTATAAAACAAATCCATATTTTCTTTCTTACCCCAAAACAAAACAACAAACTTATCTTTATTTAAAGCATGACGCTTAATCATTACATCAAGTTTAATTGCTGTTCGTTTACAATGCTTACAAGCAGTAGAATAAAGACAAAGCACTTTCTTACCCTCGGTTATCTTCAAATCTTTAACCTCATCTAAAACAATAAGCTTATTAAAGACTTCCATATCCAACTCTATCTGCTTTCCATAAAGCTTATGCACAATCATATCCGGCGGACGCACAATAAAAGCCGTTGCAAGCGGAGCTATCATACAAGCAATCAATATATATTTTGCATACTTTGTTTGCCAACCCTTTTCAAAGAATAAACCAATAGAAAGAACTAAAAGAATTAGATTCTTAACTATCGTTTGAGAATCCGACAATATGAGAACATCACCAAAACAATGACAATTCTCCGAATCGACCTCAAAGAAATAAGGTTTTAATAAAACATAAATAGTAAAAATACCAAGACTACCAACCGTTAGCCAACGAGACAATTTAGGATAAATGCCAAAAACAAGCATCAATCCCAAACAAGCCTCACAAGCAATAAGTATTCTTGTTACAAAATTAGTCAGATTCCAAGAAAACAACTCATGTTCAAAAACGAACATATCAAAAGCCTCTATTGAAACATACTTTGTAACAGCAGAAGCAATAAAAACAATACCTATAAGTATCCTTACAGCTATTAAACCTATTTTCTTGAAATCCATAACAAACTAAATTTCTACACAAACAAAAGGACTATCTCCAAATTCAGCTTTTGTTAGATCAAAAACTATATCTGAACAACTTCCTGTCCAATCATAATATTGATAAACACCTTCTCCATAAGAACATTCACAATCAGAAGTCTCAGAGCAAGCAGTAAAAAATGCACAACCCATTACAAAAGAAAGTGCTACTAAAATCTTTTTCATTTCCAATTTCATTTTTATTCAAAAAAAAGGAATACCCAATAAGGGCATTCCTTTATAAATCTTTTAACTTTTGATTAGCGTTCTACACAGCTTAAAGTTAATCCAAGTTCTGCTGCATCAGCCCATTCTTCAGGTAGAGTTACATCTTCCCAAGTAGCTTCTTCACAAGGTTTTTCAAATTCTACTATTGTAGCTGCTTCTTCAGTGAAGATATCTACAGAAACCATATTAGCAGATATTGTACAATCACAATCTGATAGAGGTGTGCAAGCTGCAAAAGCTAAGAAAGCTCCCATTAAAACTAATACTTTTTTCATAGCGCAATTAATTTTTTATTTTTTATTAAAATGTCTTACTCTTTTCTATAGGATTTTCAGTTCCTCCTTGTAAGGCCTATAGCCTTATTGTTGGCAAAGTTAAAAAAAGATATTTAACCAACAAAATTTTACAAAGAAAAAATAAAAAAAAGCAAAGAAAAAAAATTTTTTTTCTTTGCTTTTTTTTATTTTTTCTTTGATTTTTAGAACTGATACATCAAGCCTATATTTAGGTAATGATGATATTGTGCATTACTTATTTTTATATCATAGTCAAAAACCTCATACTCACCTGGTCTTATGCTAAATATAGAATAATTATATGTAGCATTTACTGCAAAATGTTTTGAGAAATGATAGCTTAATCCTCCTGAAACAAGCATATTAAAAGCTCTGAATTTCTCATCTTCTAAATTTTCATTTCCCGCCGGAGTTTTTTCGTTACTATATATTAGAACCGATGGGATTAATCCTGCTTTTAAATTGATTTTATCAGTAAATCTATATCCTGCGTATATTCCCCAATCAATGTAATTAGCACTTATTTCCAATTGATCAAAATTTACGTTTTTACTACTTGCAACCTTACTTCCTTTCATTGTAAAGGATAGATCAGTATAAAGGAAAACGTCTTTTGTTATATCTCTTGTTACAAAACAACCTGCTGTTAGTCCTATTTTATTGTAACCTGTCATTCCATCTCCATCAACTTGTGAAGGAACTATTCCAAATTGCAATCCAAAGTTAAAATCTTGTGCATTCACACCAAAAGGCATCGCCAAGATAACTAAAAGAAAAATATAAATTACTTGCTTTTTCATAAGGTTATAATAAGAATGGGTTATGTGTTTTTTCGTAATCTACTGTTGAATAAGGGCCATGACCTGGATACACTTTGGTTTCTTCTGGTAGAGTGAGTATTTTCTCTTTTATGTTAGAGAGTAGTTGGTCTAAATCTCCTGTTGGAAGATCCGTTCTGCCAATTGATTGTGCGAAAAGAGCATCTCCTGTGATTATATACTTCTCTTTTGCATTGTAATAACTTAAACTTCCAATACAATGACCTGCTGTGTCAAGACATTCTATCTTACTATTTCCAAATTCAATAACATCGCCAGGCATTATGGTCTTTATCTCTACGTTTTCAAAATCTCCAAGTTCAAATCCCATCATTGAGGCTTGACTTTCGGCTGTTTGAAACATTTTTACAGCATCTATGCTCATTGTTATTGGCAAAGAGAATTGTTTGCAAGCAAATGCTGAGCCACAAAGATGATCTACGTGAGGATGAGTAAGCAATATGTGTTTTACTTTTAAGGAATGTTGTTCTATAAAGTTGATTATTTCTCTTTCTTGTAAGGCTCCTTGCGAGCAAACATCAACTAAAACACATTCTTTTGTTTCATCAAATAATACGTAACTATTTACTTCAAAGTGATTTTGTGGTATAATTTCTATCATTTTTTTTATTCCTCCATTGTTTTTGCGTTATTCCAAATTGTTTCCATTTCTTCAAGCGTCATTTCTTGAAGTTTTTTATTTTGTTCTTGTGCTATTTGTTCTATGTATTGAAATCGTTTTATGAATTTACGGTTTGTTTTTTCTAAGGCGTGTTCTGGTTTTATTTTTAGAAAACGTGCATAATTTATTAGTGCAAAAAGTACGTCTCCAAACTCTTCTTCTATTTTTTCTTGTGAGTTTTTATTTTTTACCTCTTCTTTTAATTCTTGTAATTCTTCTTGTACTTTGTCCCAAACCTGAGAAGGCTCATTCCAATCAAAGCCTACACCTGCTGCTTTTTCTTGTAATCTATATGCCTTTATTAAAGAATCCAATGCTTTTGGGACTCCTGAAAATACAGATTCTCTTCCTTCCGTCATTTTTATTTGTTCCCAAGTTTTTTTAACGTCTTCTGCATTTTCTACTTTTACTTCTCCATAAATATGAGGGTGTCGTCTTATTAGTTTCTCACATAGGGAATCTATTACTGCTTTTATGTCAAATTCTCCTTGCTCGCTACCAATTTTTGAATAGAAAACAACATGTAAAAGCAAGTCTCCAAGTTCTTTTTTTATTTCTTGTTTGTCGTCATCTTCTATTGCTTGGGCTAATTCATAGACTTCTTCTATTGTATTGGATTTTAAACTTAGATTTGTTTGTTTTTTATCCCATGGACACTTTTCTCTAAGTTCGTCCATTATGATTAGTAGTTTTGAAAAACTCGCTTGTGCTTCTTTGTGTTTGTTTTCTTCCATTTTTCTTATTCCCAATTATTGGCTATTCTTACGATTTCTTCTACGTTTTGGTCGTTCATACATTTGAAATGCTTTTTAGGACATTGTTTATGACCTAATTTGCTACATGGACGACACGATAAATTTTTTATTTCAAAGTTATAGGTTTGAGCTTGTGAGTTTTCTGCTCGGTAAGGATACATTCCAAAATCCATAACGGTATTTCCCCAAAGACAAATTATGTTTTTATCCAAAGCAGAGGCTATATGCATTAGCCCAGTGTCGGCAGTAATTACACCAAGTGAGTTTTTGATTAAGGCACTGCTTTGATTGATGTTGTATGCTCCGCATCCGTTAAAAACTTTTGAACCAATTTCTTTTTCAATCTTATATGCTTTTGCGTAATCTGTTTTATCACCTAAAAGAATTATTGGTTTTTCTAATCCTTTGCATATTTGAGCCAAAAGATTCAACGGCATTTGTTTTGTAAAATGCTTGCTCCCTACAACAACTGCAATATATCCATTGTGAAAGTCTAACGGCAGGGCATCAGGTGATACAAAATCTTCTTCTTGTAAAAAGAAATCTAACCCTTTCTTATCATTTATTACTCCTAATTTACTTGTGGCTTCAAAATATCTATCTACAATATGAATGTTTGGAAGTTTATTGATTTTGAAGTTTACAAGTAGGAATTTTTTTAAATTTAATTTTGGAAAGGCTTTGCTTTTCACTCCAAGCATAGCCTTAATTTTTAACGTACGAAGGTTATTGTGTAAATCGACAATATAATCAAATTTGTTGCTTCTTAGTTTTTTTAGCAAATCTGCATCTTCTAACAAATGTATTTTATCAATATATTTGTTGTTTTGCAGGAGAGAATAGTTTGTTTTTTTTGTTAAGTAATGTATTTCTACGTTTTTTAACTGCTGTTTTAACGCTCTGACAATAGGAGTTGTTAAAACAATATCTCCTATTGAAGAAAATCTTATTACTAATATCTTATAACTTTCCATTTTATCCAACACTATTGTCTAAACTTATGGATAATAATTTTTGTGCTTCAACTGCAAACTCCATAGGCAATTTATTCAAAACTTCTTTCGCATATCCGTTTACTATAAGCCCTATTGCTCCTTCTTGACTTATGCCTCGTTGACGACAATAGAACAATTGGTCTTCTGAAATCTTTGAGGTAGTTGCTTCGTGTTCTACTATTGAGGAATGATTATCAACTTTTATATAAGGGAATGTGTGTGCTCCACAAGTATCCGTTAGCAATAAAGAATCACATTGCGAATAGTTTCTTGAATTTTCTGCTAATCTGTTTACCTTTACTAAACCTCGATATGAGTTTTGGCTTTTCCCACTTGATATTCCTTTGCTTATAATTGTACTTTTAGTATTTCGTCCTACATGAACCATCTTTGTTCCTGTGTCTGCTTGCTGATGATTGTTTGTTACTGCAACAGAATAAAATTCTCCTACGGAATTATCTCCTAATAATACGCATGAAGGATATTTCCAAGTGATTGCAGAACCTGTTTCTACTTGTGTCCAAGATAGTTTAGAGTTATTTCCTTTGCACATTCCTCTTTTGGTAACGAAATTATAGATTCCTCCTTTTCCATCTTTGTCTCCTGGATACCAATTTTGAACTGTTGAGTATTTTACTTCGGCATCTTTCATTACTACAATCTCTACAATAGCTGCGTGCAGTTGATTTTCATCTCTTTGTGGAGCTGAACAGCCTTCCATGTAGGAAACGTAAGAGCCTTCATCAGCTACAATCAATGTTCTCTCGAATTGCCCCGAGCCAGCGGCGTTTATTCTAAAATAAGTCGAAAGTTCCATTGGACAATGTACGCCCTTTGGAATATAACAGAAAGAACCATCAGAGAAAACGGCTGAATTAAGTGCGGCAAAGTAATTATCTCCTATTGGAACAACACTTGCTAAGTATTGTTTTACTAAATCGGGGTGATTTTTAACAGCTTCACTAAACGAACAAAAAATAACTCCTGCTTTACTCAACGTATCGTGAAAAGTTGTCTTAACCGACACCGAGTCCATCACAGCATCAACAGCTACACCTGTTAATCTTTTTTGCTCATCAAGTGAAATTCCAAGTTTATTAAAGGTTTCCAAAAGTTCTGGATCAACTTCGTCAAGACTTGCTAATTCTTTTTTCTTCTTAGGTGCTGCATAGTAAATAATATCTTGATAATCTATTGGTGGAATATTAAGATGAGCCCAATCAGGTTGCTTCATAGTAATGAATTTCCTATAAGCCTTTAATCGAAACTCTAAAAGCCATTCGGGTTCTTGCTTTACCTTAGATATATGACGAATAATATTTTCGTTTAATCCTTTTTCAATAAATTCAGTCTCAATATCGGTAACAAAACCATATTTATAGTCGTTATTTGTTACGTCTTCTATTATATTCTTATCTTTATCCATACTACAAAAGTACTACTTTTGATTTATTTTGCAAATATAAGAAAACTTTATTTCCTAAGAAAATATTTAACAAAGGTAAACGTTTCTTAGAAAACTGCGTAAAAAAGAATATTATGGAACACAACGGAATAAATACTCTTCTAAATAGAAGAACAATCAGAAAATACAGCGATAAGGCTATTGAAAAAGAAACTCTTGACACCATTTTGCAAGCAGGAGTTAGAGCCTCAAACTGTGGAAATATGCAAATATACAGCATAATTGTTACTCAAAATCAAGAAAACAAAGAAGCACTTTGCAAACTTCATTTTAATCAACCTATGGTCAAAGACGCATCTGTTGTTTTGACTGTTTGTGCAGATGTAAATCGTTTTCACAAATATTGTGAGCAAAGAAATGCACCTAAAAGTTATGATAATTTTTTGTGGTTGAATGTTTCAACAATAGATGCTACTATTTGCACACAAGCAATGGTGAATGCAGCAGAAGAATTAGGCATAGGGGCTTGTTATATTGGCACAGTAAACTATCAAGCCAAAGAAATAGCAGATTTATTACATCTTCCAAAAGGTGTTGTGCCTGTTACCACGATTACTTTGGGTTATCCAGCAGAGAATCCTCCTTTGACAGAAAGATTACCTTTGGAGGCAGTTGTTCATTACGAAGAATACGAAGATTATAACAAAGAAAAAATTGAACAACTCTATGAAGAATTTGAACAACTCCCTCAAATAAAAAAATATATTGCAGAGTCAAAACAAGAAAACCTTGCACAAGTATTCACTAACGTAAGATACTCAAAAAAAGATGCTGAATACTTTTCTCAAAAGTACAAGGATTTCTTAAAAGAACAAGAAATGATTTAATCACATTAAATATTTAAGATTTAAAAATGAAAGCAAGAGTAAGTATAATAATGGGTTCAACTTCGGATTTGCCTATTATGGAAAATGCAGCGAAGTTTTTTGAACAAATGGAAATACCTTTTGAAATCAATGCTTTGTCTGCACATCGTACACCAAAAGAAGTAGAAGAATTTGCAACTAATGCTCACAAAAGAGGCATTGAAGTAATTATTGCAGCAGCAGGAATGGCGGCTCATTTACCAGGAGTAATCGCAGCAATGACACCATTGCCTGTTATAGGTGTTCCAATTAAAGCTTCATTAGAGGGAATGGACGCTGCACTTGCAATGATGCAAATGCCTCCTGGAATACCTGTTGCAACGGTTGCAATAAATGGTGCGCTAAATGCAGCAATCTTAGCACTACAAATACTTTCTACAGCAGACGATGAACTAAAAAAGAAAATGATTGACTACAAAGAAAGTCTAAAAGAAAAAATCGTAAAAGCAAATAAAGAACTTGACAACCTATCTTACAAATATAAGGTATGATAATAATAGGAATAACAGGCACAATAGGAGCTGGAAAGGGTACTATTGTAGAATTGTTAATCAAAAAAGGGTTTAAACATTATTCGGTAAGAGATTTCCTTGTTGAAGAAATCAAAAAACGTGGTTTAGAAATAAATCGCGACACGATGACTTCAACTGCAAATTCTCTAAGAGAAGAATTTGGAAACGATTATATAATAAAAACTATTCTAAACACAGCAATAGCAAACGGAGATGATTGTGTGATAGAAAGTATTCGCAATGATAAGGAAATAGAACTATTAAGAAACATTCATAATTTCTATTTATTTTCAGTAGATGCCGATATAAAAACACGCTATCAAAGAATTTCTCTTAGAAAGAGTGCAACCGACAATGTAAGTTTTGAAACCTTTGTTGAGAATGAAAAACGTGAAATGCAATCTGACAACAATAATAGTCAAAATATTGCAATTTGTATGCAGAAAGCAGATTTCACTTTCAACAATGACCAAGATGTAGAATCGCTCTCAAAGCAAGTGGAAGATGTTTTAAAACAAATGGAAAAATTTAAAAGACCTTCTTGGGACGAATACTTCATGGATTTGGCTAATGCAGCAGCAAAAAGAGCAACTTGTGATAGAGGCAGAAGCGGTTGCGTGATTGTAAAAGATAAACAAGTGCTTGTAACAGGTTATGTAGGAGCTCCAAAAGGATTACCTCATTGTGATGATGTCGGACACTTGTTTAAGCAAATGATAAATGAAGATGGAAGCATTAGTAATCATTGTGTGAGAACCGTTCATGCAGAACAAAATGCAATTTGTCAAGCTGCAAGAAGAGGAATTGCACTTGATGGGGCTACTCTTTATTGTAAGATGACTCCTTGTCGCACTTGTGCAATGATGATAATAAATTGCGGAATCAAAAGAGTGGTTTGTCAAATGAAATACCACGCAGGAAAAGATTCAGAACAAATGTTTGCACAAGCAGGTGTAGAATTAGACTTTTTTTATGATGAAGTATTAAAATACGACAAACAATAAGAAAAATAAAACAAAGAGATAATGGATTTTCTTATTAAGATAATGGATTACCTTAATGAGAAAATCCATTATCTCTTTATGGTAATTTGTCTTTTCTTTTAAGGAACGGGATCATATCCACTTCCTCCCCAAGGATGACAACGAAGTATTCTGCGAATTGCTAAATAAAGTCCTTTAAATGGCCCATGCTTTTTTATAGCCTCTATTGCATATTGTGAACATGTAGGAGTAAATCTACAAGAAGGCGGTTTTAGGGGTGAAATCGCTACTTGATAAAATCTTATCAAAGCCAAAAATATAAAAGAAAAAACTTTCTTAATCGTTTTCACTAAATATCTTTTTTTCTATTGTAGAAAGAATTTCTTTAACCTTCTGTTCGGTTAAGGAATAATTCGGCATAGTTTTTGAAACTAAGGCAATGCTGATAAATAATTGAGAAGAAGAATTTTTTATCTTTTCTTGAAGAGAATGTTTGTTTAATCTGTAAGCTTCTCTTAAAAGTCTTTTTGCACGATTACGATTAACTGCTAATTTTTGATAGCGTTTTGGAGCAGTAATCAATACGGATAGTTTAGAATTATTTTCTATTTGTTCTCCATTGTGAATAAATCTAACGCTAAAAGGATAAGCCATAAACTTATCTCCCTTAGCGTATAGATTTTCTATTTGTTTGACGTTATTTAGTCTTTCTCCCTTAGGGAAATTATTCATCTTGTGTTTTAGATGTTTTCTTTGTGGTTGTTGTTTTTGAAGCAGTAGTTTTAGTGGTTGAGGTTTTCTTTGTTGTAGTTGCTTTTTTAGTGGTAGTAGTTTTAGTTGTTGTTGATTTTTTTCTCGTTTTAAATTCTGCATCTATTGCGGCCATCCATTCTTTTCTTTCTTCCATAGTTAAAGACAAGAATTTATCTATCGCCATTATCATTGAAGGAGCTTCTTTTGTAGGAGCAGGAATATAGGTTTTAAGTTTTGCGGATTTTAATGCTGTTTGAGTTGTAGTTCCGAAAGCTGCAATGAAAATATCCTCAGAGGTAATGTCTGGAAAACTTTGAACAAAAGACTTAACTCCAATAGGAGAAAACATAGCTATCATATCGAATTTCTTAATATCTATATTAGTCAAATCTTTTGTTTCAGAGCGATACATTATCGCCTTTGTATAAGAAATTTTTGCAGCATCTAACATTTTAAAATATTCTATCGTAGCATCTTCTGCACAAGGAATGATAAATTTTTCTTCTTTATGCTTTACTATTACCTCTACCAAATCTTTAAATGTAAGCTTTCCATAGAATATTTTACGTTTACGATATTGAACATAGTTTTGCATATAATTAGCTACTGCTTCTGTTATGCAAAAATACTTCATTGATTCAGGAATATTTAATCTCAATTCTTTTGCCAAGCGGAAATAATTATCAACTGATAATTTACTTGTGAAAATAACTGCACTATAATCTAAAAGAGAGATTTTATAATCTCTAAACTCTCTGTTACTAATACCTACTACATCAAAAAACTTGTAAAAGGTAAATTCAACTTCGTATTTGCTTGATAACGCTTTGTATTGATTCTTCAACAAATCTGTTGGCTCAGGTTGAGAAATTAGAATGTTTTTAATTGTTCTTTCTGTCATAAATATTTTCGCTATTTTGCTTAAAAAATCCACCTATAAACTAACAACAAGGGTAGGATTTCGAGGGTGCAAAGATACGAAAAAAGATAGATATTGAAAAATTTATGGAATTTTATAATAATATAAAGCCCTCTAAACGCTCTAATAACAGAGATTAAAGCAAATAAAGAGAAAGAAATTATCAATAATATAAGTCTATATGATTCAGATGTAAACAATGAAACGAAAACAGGTAAAATTATCAATACAGAGTTAAAACCCATATAAACTAAAAGATTGTTTATATATGTATTCACTTGATGATTACATCTAAATAGTAAGCCAAAAAACTTAATCAATAATATTTTAACTATGATAAAAACAACTATTGCAACTAATAAAAAAAGATAAGATTTAATATGTCCAAATTGTTCTATTTCTATCGGAAACCAATTTATCAAAGCAGAATAAAGCAATAAAGCCGTAATTGGGAAAAATAAGAAAGAAGCAATTAAAACAAGTGGATTAGTTGATTTATTTAATACTTCAAAGGATTTTAATGACAAAGATGCATGAATTATTTCAAAAGATCTAAGACGAAAAAATCTAAATCCTATTGCCAAAACAAGAAAGAATAAAACTATTATTGAAAAAGTCCAAGTTTGCGTATATTGCAAATCTGTTTTTTGATGAAGTTTTAATGGCTTTTGTAAATAGTAAGTTTTTTCTTGTAATAAGCTTTCCTCTAAAATTGGTTTTGGTAAAACTTTATTAAGAGTCTGAGTAGTATATTCCATAAAGCCATAATCCATATCGGCATCTGAACAAGCTACTGTGGAATCCTTAAATATATAAATAGGATACACAGTATCTAATTCTACTTTCTTAGGTGATGCCGATATAGATAGACTATCTTGCATTTAACTACTTTGTTATTACTATTTTTTTAGACAATGTGATATTGCCTTCTGTTACATTCAAATTGTAAACACCACTTTCCAATCCAGTAAGGTCTATTTCAACTTGATTAGAAGAAGTATTTTCATAATATCTAACCCTTCCGTTAACATCTGTTATAGTAATTTGATTTTCTCCATTAAGATTACTCAACACCACATAGTCTTTTGCAGGATTAGGATAAATATTAAGATTAGATAATAACATTTCATCTTCCAATCCCACGCAATAAGCTCTGTTAGGTAATTTAACATCATCTATTCTCACACAATCCTCTCCACTTGAAGAAGAATAATCCTTACTATATTCCCATTTTAAAATATGTTCTCCTGCTGTTAGAGTATATTTTTTGTATTTCCATTCTGCACTGCTTGTTCCTGAATCTTTAAATTTTTGACTTCCATCAATATAGAAACGGAAAAAGTCGTAATTATTTTCAGAAGAAACTTTATAATGGAAAGAAATAGAATCTCTTATCATATTATTCACTCTAATTGTAAGAGTAGTTATTCCATCATGGTCAATATTAGCAGAACGAGCAGAGAATGTTCCTGTATTTGAAGTAGTAGAATCTATAATCCAAGGATTAGAAGAATCCATTTCCCAATCAACAGAAGTAAAATCACCGCTTTCAAACGATTCTATTTGAGTAGAAAGGTCTATTACGTATGACTTTGAAATCATATAATGACCACAAGCATAATCCAAAGTAAAGAATAAAGAATCTTGTTGAGCGAATACAGAATCATCAACATTCATTGTGAAAGAAACTTCCGATTCTGCTTGCGATGCCAAAGTAGGAACTTCAACAGAAGTTGTATTCAAAGTAACCCAATCAGATACTTCCATAACACTTAATGTTCCTTGTCCAACCTCAACACTTCCTTTATTACTTAAAGACACTCTAAGAAGTTTTCCACTTGTAACATCTGAAATCTTTATTGATTCAATTGCCAATTTTGGAGCTGCAACTTTTCTTGATATGTCTTTTGTTTTTGAATAATTAGTTCCTGTTACATTTGCAGTAAAGGAAACATTAGTTCCTTCAAACAAACCATCGTTTACTTTTATTTTCAATGTATTTGTTGATTGCATTTCTGAATTTGCTGCAATATTTCCAAAATTTTGTGTAGCTACAATAATATTTGAATTATTTGCATTATTCAATGCAATATTAGTATTTGCCAATGGTTGGTTTCCAACATTCTTTGCAACAAAATTCAAGTAATATTCTTTTGACGGAGTAAGTTTCGTAACCTCTTGCATTGATTCTACATCAATAAACTTTATATCTTTAAGCGTTATGAAAGCTTCCTCGCTTGGAGAAACAAGAATTGAATCAATTTTAGTTTTATAGAATTGATTTGTCAAAACAACTTTAATATATGAGACATCATTTATTGGTTCAAAATTTATAGTTACTACACCATCACTATTTGCTTGTGCAGCTCCTAACAATTCTCCCTCCAAAGACAAACCTACATATGTATATGCAGGAAGATCGTCAATAGTTAATTCATTTTCTCCTAAACTTAGAATTTCTGGTAAATCAGCATTAAATTCTAATCCTTCACCTATGTGTGGTATAAGCGTAGGATCTCCAAGTAAAGTATATATTTCCCAATAATATTCAGAAAGAGAAGAGCCTGATGTTTCAACTGCTAAATTTCCTGCAATCATTAATTCCCCAGCACTCACATAACATTCTCCAAAATCCTCTCCGTGAGTATGGAAAAATCTATCGTAACTTCCTAATTTGTTACTATTGTAAGATGGATTCAAAGTAACACTCTTTGCTCCAACAGCCCAATAAAAATCCTCACTCCAATAAGTATAGTTAGTACCACCTATAACACCTATTGCTCCTTTATCTTCTACTCTTAATAATCTTTCACCAAAACATTCTGAAACATTAAAACGATTTGACAAACAACAGTTATTAATAAAGAAACTATATTTTCCTGTATTAGTCATTGCAGAAACATCGCCTTTAAGGAAAGATGGATTTGCCCAACCTGATTCATCGCAATGTGCAGAATAGTTTATCCAAGCTCTACCTTCATTCATTTTTTGTTTAATTTCAGAAGTGTAACTAGCAGAAGAAGGATTATAATATATAGAAGTATCCATGCCTGCAAAATATTGCTTAACATAGTTTAAATGTCCATTTACACAAGTAGGAGCACTTCCACTTGTTTCCTTTCCTCCGACTAAAAGAACTTTATTAAGATATTGATTATCCTCAAATTCATATTTTTCATACTTGATTGTCTTATCAATTATCTTTCTCATTTGAGCAGCTGATGTAGCAGAAAATCTACCATAAAAAATGTCTGGCAAAATATCTCCTGTATATTCAGCATAATAAAGATCTGTTGGTTGACTATCATTTGAATAATACATGTGCACACCTTCACAAGCAGGCACTTGTCCTGTATCTCCACAGATTAAAAGATAATCTGCAAATGCCTCATCACTACTATTCCAAAGATTATGCAAATAATTCTTTATATCTGTTTCGGTTGCGCCAACCTCATCTGTATATAATTCCACTATTTCAAATCCTTGTTCTTTTTTCCATTGAATAAAAGCTTGCAATTCTTCTCTGAAAATAGGAGAAGAAAGAATTATCATTTTAAAAGGACGATTCATAGGAGAGCTGAAAGAAGAAGCCGAAGTAGCTTTATTGAAATTAATCACTTTCTTTCCTAAAAATTGTTTAAAACTTCTATTTAATTTAGCTTTTGCCTTTTCTGTTTGTTCATAATCAGGATTTACGTATGAAATTTTCAAATCCACTTGTTTTATATGCTCAATTTGAGCAGTTGAAGGATTATATCTCACAGGACAAACACTCAATCTTGCTAAACGCACCCCATTCATAACTCCCAAAACTTCTATCTCTGCAATATCTGTTTGTCCAAAAGAATTAGAAGAATAATATTTTCTATCCATTTCAAATGGAATTTCCTCATTTTGCTTTGATTGAGAAGGTTGTTTTGGATAAATCTTAAATCCATTTTTTAAATTTATTGTTTCTTTTGAAAGGATTTTTTGTTCAATAACTATGTCAGAACAAAAAGGAATCTCAATTAAACAATTATATGTAGGCAAATCTGCTTGACCTACCTTTTCCGAACTCAATAATTCTTCACCCATATTAAGTTTATAGAAGGTTTCACCTTCCTCTGCTATGGTTTCAAGTTCTAAACTATTGAATTGTTGAGAAATTATTATTCCATTAGAAGTTTCTTCTATTGAAGTAACAACATCTTTGTTTGCTTGTCCGAAAACTATTCCGCAACAAAGCATAATAAAAACCGATAAGATAAACTTTTTCATTAGCATTTTTTTTAAATTGACCGCCAAAGGTACAAAAAACCTTAGATTCAGCAAATTTTTTCTTTGCTTTATTTAAAAAAAACTAAGGAAAAACAAAAAAAAATAAAGCTCACCGAAAATTCAGTGAGCTTTATGTACTCCGGGCGGGACTTGAACCCGCACGAAGGCGGGACTTGAACCCGCACGAACGCAATGTTCACAGGATTTTAAGTCCTGCGTGTCTACCAATTCCACCACCAGAGCATCCCCTAACCATAAAAAAAATCCGAATTACCAGATTCTTTGAGCGGAAAACGAGACTCGAACTCGCGACCCCAACCTTGGCAAGGTTGTGCTCTACCAACTGAGCTATTTCCGCCTGATTTGCGTCTGCAAAGATATAACATTTTTTTGTAACACCAAAATAATTTTAAATTTTTTCTAACATTTTTTTAATATCATGCAGTTTTACAAGACATTCCACAGGAGTTAAATTATCAATATCTGTTGAAAGTATATCATCTTTTAGCTGTAATAGCAATGGATCTTCAAGTTGTATGAAACTTAATTGCATGGATTTTTCTTTTTCTTGACTTTTTATAGTTTCTTGTATTGATTGAGTAGTTTGTGAATTATTTTCTAAAATTTCAAGCATCTCTTCTGATGTTTTTAATACCTCTTTCGGCATTCCTGCGAGTCTTGCAACGTGAATTCCAAAACTTTTTTGAGAACAACCCTCAGCTATTTTTCTCAAAAAGATTACTTTTTTACCCTGTTCTCTGACTTTAACATGAAGATTTTTCACTCTTAGAAATTTATCTTCTAAGACTGTTAATTCGTGATAGTGAGTTGCAAAAAGTGTCTTTGGACAAAGTTTGCTATCATGTAGATATTTCCCAATAGCCCAAGCAATAGAAACTCCATCGTATGTAGATGTTCCTCTACCTATTTCATCTAAAAGCACTAAACTACGAGAAGAAAGATTATTTAAAATACACGCTGTTTCATTCATTTCAACCATAAAAGTACTTTCACCTGCCGAAAGATTATCACTTGCTCCTACCCTGGTAAATATTTTATCTATAATTCCTATTTGTGCAGAAAGTGCAGGAACATAACAACCTATTTGTGCCATTAAAACAATAAGTGCAGTTTGTCTTAGATAAGCACTCTTTCCCGACATATTTGGACCTGTGATTATAGCTATTTGCGAACTTTCTTTGTCTAAATAAACATCATTTGAAATGTATTGTGTACCTATTGGTAAGGTTTTTTCTATTACAGGGTGTCTTCCTTCTGTTATATTTATAGTAAAATCCTCTGTAATTGTTGGTTTTGTATATTTATTGTGTTTTGCAACTATCGCAAACGAAAGCAAGCAATCTATTTGCGCAAGTATTTGTGCATTTTTTTGCAAAGGCTCCACCCATTGTTTTAATCTTTCAAGCAATTCATAGTAAATAGCATACTCTTTCTTAGACACAATTTCAGAAGCATTCAAAATTTTTGTCTCCAAATCTTTTAATTCTTCTGTAATATAACGTTCTGCATTAGTAAGAGTTTGCTTTCTTATCCAACTTTCAGGAACTTTATCTTTGTGCGTATTAGTTACTTCTAAATAATACCCAAACACATTATTATAACTTATCTTTAAAGAAGAAATGCCTGTTGTTTCTATTTCACGTTTTAAAATATCATTAATTAACTCTTTGGCATCTGTCCCAATCCTTCTATAATAATCTAATTCTTCATCAACTCCAAAAGCTATTGCACCTCCTTTTGAAATATTATTTGGAGCAGAAGGGGAAATATATTTGATTAATAAATCATTTAATTCTTTACAAACTACTATATCTTGTGAAAGCTCTTGTAAATATGGAGAATTAGATATTGAAAAGTTATTCTTTATTGAAAATATTTCTCTTAAAATATTTGTAAGTGCATATAATTCATTCGGCTGCACTCTCATCATTGCTATCTTAGAGACTAATCTTTCCAAATCGCCAATACAACTCAAAGAATCTAAGGTATTTTCTTGCATAGCAGAATCCATCAAAAAGCTTTCTACTATATTTAATCTCCAATCTATTTCTTGTTTATCTATTAAAGGCAAAACTATCCAACGTTGCAAAAGCCTACTACCCATATGAGTAGAACAATGATTGAGAATATCAAAAAGAGAAGTGCCATTGTGTGCATAAATCAATTCAAGATTCTTTATAGTGAATCCATCTAACCACATAAAGTTGTTATTATCTATTTTCTTTATGCTACAAATGTGATTCAACTCATTATGCATAGTTTCTTTAAGATAATTCATTATTGCACCTGCCGCAATAATTGAATTCTCCATTTTTTCTACACCAAAGCCTTTCAAACTCAAAGTAGAGAATTGATTATTGAGTATCTCATAAGCAAAATCCTTTGTAAAAACCCAATCTTCATAAGTTTTTATGCTTTTAACATTAAAGTTAGAAGCCTCTAAATCTCTTAAATATTTCTTTTGTACGATTATTTCCTTAGGAGCAAAAGAACGAATGATTTTATCTACATCTTGCAAACTGCCTTCACTTACTAAAAATTCCCCTGTTGAAAGATCAAGAAAAGCAACTCCTATATTTGAATTTGTATAGTGAATAGATGCAAGAAAATTATTTCTATCTCCTTGCATAGTTTGCTCAGAATAAGAAAGCGATGGCGTAGCAATTTCAACAATTCCACGCTTTACCAACCCCTTTACAGATTTTGGGTCTTCCAATTGTTCACATATTGCAACTTTTTTACCTTCTCTTAAAAATTTTGGAAGATATGTATCAATAGCATGATGAGGAAATCCCGCCAAAGGATTATCATCTCCACCCCCTCTTTTAGTTAGAGTAATATTTAAAATCTTTGAAGTCTCAATTGCATCACTGCCAAAAGTTTCATAAAAATCTCCTACTCTGAATAATAAGATTGTATCAGGATGTTGAGCCTTTAACTCATTATATTGTTTCATTAAAGGCGTAGTCGTTGCTTTTTCTTTTGCCATATTTAAGAATGTTTTATGCAAAGATAAGGAAATTTTAATATTTTATAAAAACATTGTCATATAAACAGGAATATATTCTACTCCATTTTCTCTTTTGTAGTCCTTTGTATAGATTACATATTTATTCATCACCCTATCCGAATATTTTTCACAAAATTCATCTAAGGATTTATGAGTTTTATACCCTGAGGACTTGACTTCTATTGGGCTTATTTTATGTTTGTCGCTTATTATAAAGTCTATTTCATAGTATTTTTTACCTTCTGCGTATGGAATAGTGTGATAAAATAGTTCCTTGCCCGTTGCTTTTAACATTTGAGCAATCATATTTTCATAAACATAGCCAAGATTGGTGCTTAGTTTGTCATTAAGAAGTTTATTATAGATTATGTTTTCCGTTATGTCTCTATCTTTGAATGCTAAGGTAACAAAAAGTCCTGTGTCTGAACAATACATTTTGAAATATTCTTCATCCTTTGTTAATGCTAAGCCTATGTTTGGGTCATCTGAATGAAAAGCGATATTTGTTGTCATAGAATCTTCCATATCTTTGAGAATATTTATAATTCTATCAATTTTAACTTTATTCCCATTGCTTCCTATTTGATAACGCACCGCATTTTTGCTCAATTGCGAAGGAATAGCATCATAAATTGCCTTTGCTCTTCCTGTATCGTCTATTTTAATGAAGTCTTCTTCGTAAAGAGATAAAATATCTCGTTTCACCAAATCTACTTCCGAAAAATTATTAGTTGTAATGTATGTTGCAACTGCCTGAGGCATTCCTCCAACAAGCATATACAAGCGAAAATCTCTCATAAGCTTGCGACGAACAGCATCTCCCAATGAAATTTTTTGCTCAAATGCGCTACGCAACAAAGGAATCGTTGTTGTATCTCCCAATGCCCAACGAAATTCTTCGTAATCCATAGGATACATATTGATTTTTGTTTCTTCGCTTGGGATTATTATGTTACTACTCTTTGATCTCACTGAAATCAAAGAGCCAGTCTCTATATAGTCGTATCTATTGTCTTTTACTAAATGTTTTATTGCTTGTCTTGCTAAGGGTTGTAGCTGAACTTCATCAAAGATTATTACAGATTCTCTTTCATATAA
>RHMF01000185.1_pt1 | contig 25452 bp, 28 predicted proteins | sample 5365151 | NCBI WGS metagenome assembly RHMF01 (sample SAMN10266501, study PRJNA497801) | feces metagenome | isolation source: feces | host: Bos taurus | place: China: Prairie of Fairy Mountain | collected 2017-08-14 | reverse complement strand
TGACAACAAGCGTAGCTGGATCGGAAAATACAGACTGGCCATTTGCAGAAACCATAAGTTTATACTGAGTCCCATTCTCACTAAATAAAGCTGCATGAGTATACTCAGTCGTTCGTTCATCATAAAGGTTTGTCCAATTTTCCCCCGGAGCTTTTTTCAGCCAAATATATTGTGTGGTCCCAGTTGATGCAACCTCGGCTCTAAATGTCACTTCGGTCCCTTCATCCACAACTTGGCTTAAAGGCTGAGTCGTAATGATTGGAGGCCTTCCAGTAATTGTAAGATGACTAGTATCGGAGGTGGTAGAACCAGAATCGTTAGATACAACACATCGATAATCAGTTCTAGACCCAATTGCAACAGCAAATTTTAGTGTTGCACTAGTTTCACCAGAAATATTACTCCAACTTCCATCAGACATACTCTGCCATTGATAAGACAAATTACTACCAGCAGCAACAACACTTAGCTCAACGAGGTCGCCCTCTCTAACATTCAATGTCGCTGGCGGCTGAGAAATAATTGTCGGTTTACTCTTCGTGACCTGAATCGTAACAGTATTCGAATTCACAGAACCTACACTATTAGACACAACGCATCTAAGATATACTGTCGAATTAGGTGAGAAAGTATAAACAGAATCTGTTGCTCCAGATATATTAGTCCAAGAGTCGGAATTATTTGCTTTAATCTGCCATTTATAATTTATAGGCTGAGTACCAGCAGCAACAACTTCTAAAGAAACAGTTGTTCCTTCGCTTACGGTTTGACTGCTCGGTTGCGTAAGAATTGTAGGAGCAGCTGTATATTTTGTTACAGAAACAGTAACGATGTTTGATGTAGTACGCTCAGAAGTTGTGTGATTATGTGTATATACACCATAAACTTCACATTTATACTGAGTTCCATTATCATTCAGTTGTGCCGTAAAGCTATATGTCGATTGAGTAGCTCCACTAATACTAACCCAAACATTGGATTCTTTTTTATACCATTGGTACGAAAGAGTCTCCATGTTTGATGCTGGAGTTGCCTCAATTTCTAAGGTGACTAGGGAACCTTCAGTTGCACCTTGATTTGTAGGTTGCTCAGTTATTGTTGGAGCAAGTCTTTCAACAGTAAGCGTGGCTCTCTTGGAAGAAGCACTTCCGCCAGCATTTGACACAACACAACGAAGTGTCATTCCAGACAATGCTTGAAATGTATAGGAACTACCTGTTGCTCCGCTGATGTCAATATAAGGATTAGTTCCAATAACAAATTCTTGCCATTGATAGCTTAGATCAGTTCCTTCAGCAACAACAGAAAAAGTAACATTGCTTCCTATATTAACTGTCTGATCTGAAGGCTGAGTCTTTATAGTTGGAGGCGGAACTGTTGGATCAAGTTGGCGAACGGTTAGAGTTGCAGGATTTGAATATGCAGTTCCGGAAGAATTACTTATAGCACATCTATACTGAGTTCCGTTGTCACTTAAAGAGACAGCAAACGTCATTGATGTACTATCTTTTCCAGATAGATTAGTCCAAGATGATCCTTGCTTTTTCTGCCACTGATAAGATAATGTTCCAACACCACGACCAGCAGCTGCAAAAAATGCCATGGAACCTTCATCTACAGTTTGATCTGCAGGATGCGAAGTAACTTCTGGCATACTGGAAGTTACCGTCAAAGTCGCAGCTTCAGAAGTAACTGACTCGGTTCCAAGACTGACAATGACTCTATACTGAGTACCGTTCAAAGCAGACGTAGAGGTAACACTATACTGGGCATTAGTCGCGCCTGAGATATTGGTCCAATTACCATTTGTCGACTTACTTTGCCATTGATAGGTTAAAGTTCCAGCTCCAGCAGCCTCAACTGAGAATGCCACGTTGGTATTCTCGGCAACCGTTTGACTTAATGGTTGGGTTGTGATAGTCGGAACATTTGTAAGCACAGTCAAAGTCGCAACTTCAGAAGTAACTTCAGTATCAGCCAAAGCTAATACCGTTCCAAAACGGACTAGAACCCTATACTGCATACCGTTCAGATCAGATCTAGATGTAACACTATACTCGGCACTCGTCGCACCTGAAATATTATACCATTCGCCATTTGTCGACTTACTTTGCCATTGATAGGACAATGGTCTACTACCAGCAGCCTCAACTAAGAATATCACATTGGTATTCTCTTTGACTGTTTGGCTCAATGGCTGAGTTGTAATGATTGGAAGATCAGCAGCAACTGTTAAAATTGCTGGATCGGACATGGTTGATTTCGTGCCGTTACTAACTTTGACTCTATACTGAACATGATTAAGATCGGATGAAGCAGTAATCGCATACTCTGTGGCTGTCGCACCTGAAATATCAGTCCAACTACCATTTGTCGACTTACTTTGCCATTGATAGGTTAATGTCCCAGTACCAGTAGCTTCGACGGAGAATATCACGTTAGAGCTTTCTTTGACTGTTTGACTCAAAGGATGAGTTACAATCATCGGAACATCTGTAAGAACTGTAAGCGTTGCAGAATCAGAAATAACAGATTCGTTTCCAAGAGTGACTATTGCTCGATATTGAGTACCATTTAGATCGGCAGAAGCGGTAACATAATAATCCCAATTAGTTGCGCCTGAGATATCAGCCCAATCGCCATTTGGAGCTTTCTTTTGCCATTGCCAAGTTAATAAGCCATCATCATAATCCAAATCAGAAGCATAGAATCTAGTAACAGTTCCTTCATTTACAGTTTGGCTTAAAGGCTGGCCGCTAATTATTGGCTTTGGCGGAGTTTGTGATGCAATGACTGTTAAAGTTGCAGGATCAGAAGTTATGGATGTATTTCCGTCACTAACGATTACCCTGTATTGAGTACCGTCATGTACTGACAAAGCTACAAATTCTTCAGTTTCGGAATGAGATTCATAATTATGTAAATTAGTCCAACTTCCGCCAGGCACTTTCTTTTGCCATGTATAATTTCTCTCTCCAGCTCCATTAGCCTCAACAGCAAATGTAACAAAAGTATTCTCATTAACAGTTTGGCTCAAAGGCTGATATCCTAATATTAGATTTCCTGAGTTAACAATACGTATAGTTCTATAATCAGATGTAACTGAGGCAGTTCCGTCACTGATTATCACCCTATAATGCTGAATACGTCCTTTTGCCGTCGACGCTGTAAAACTATATTTAACACTGGTTGCGCCTGAGATGTTGGTCCAACTACCATCATTATTTTGTTTTTGCCATTGATAAGTTAATGTTTTTTTGCTATAAACCTTGACTTCGATTTCTACTCTTGAATCATTAAATACCCCATATGAAAAGTATTTACTTCTCGAATCATATGTTGTATAAGAACTACCACCACCAGAATAAGTATTACTAGTTTTCCAACCATAAATAACAGGGGTGCCAGAATATACAACTAACAGTAGTTCATTGGAAGCTCCTATCACACTTCCGCAGCCAGACCCAACTTCATAGTATTGAAGCTCGCCATTAGCAGCTGAAGCTACAAAACTATATTCAGCATCAGTAGCACCTGGTATGTCAATGTCCATACCAGAAATACGGTCCGAGGATCTTAATCCCCATCTATAAGATGCCAATTCATTATAGTTTTTAACCTCTAATGTTACACTTTCTCCAGCATCAACTATTCTATATTTGTCCCATGTTGATTCGCCAACAGGTTGAAATGCAGCAATAGGTCCGTATGACAAAAGAATCCTCTCCTTCCTAAAAAGTTATCAAAAGAAGGAGAGGAGACATTATTGCCGCCTCTCCCGCATTGCAATTGCGCCGAGTTCTCGGTTCATCTGTTTACCGATCTGGCCTACAAGAACTCCACTATCAAGAACCATTTGCATGTTCTCTATAGCTTCTCCAAGTCTGACGATTTGCTCAGACATGTTCTTAATTTCATTAACGACATCGCGATTTTGCATGTTGTAGCTGATCGCATCGCCATGAACTGTAAGTCCATTAAGACCATTGAAGCCACCAAGCCCGCTACTTTGAACCATGCGCTCAGCATAGTTAAAGTTTTTACGCATGGCATTTATGTCCATTACGGGGCTGATCTGAGGCGAGAAACCACTCGCATCTCTGGAATACTGATCTATAAGATTCATAGCGCCAGTCATACTACTAGCTAAGGAATCTGTAATACCAGTTTCGCCATTTTGAATTCCACGAGCAATTCCCATCGGGATGTACTCAGCGAGTGATTCGAACACTCTCGATGGAGACCGAATGGCAAGAGAAACAGTAAAACTACGTTGCAAAGCTGATGCTAAACGTGTCATAGCGTTAGCTGCTTCAGCAGTTCTACTGGTAATACCGTTGGCAATGCCGATAGCAATATTGCCACCAATAACATGCCAGTTATTCTTTTGTGCTTCACTATTGACTTCAGAGCTCATTTTCCAGAGCAAGGTCTTAAGTGCATTGACAGCGATTATAGTATTATCTTCAATACCAGACTGAATGTTCATTGGAATGTGCCTGGCATTTACTGAAAATTGACGAGACCCTTCTTCAAGAGTCCGATTCAGAGAATCCAACTCGTTTGAAAGTGCATTAGTAGCAGCTCCTGAATTGTCTTCAAAAGCCTTACTCAAAGCCGAGCCAAGATTTGACAGAATTGTTACTTGTTCATTTGAGAGACTACCAAGAGCAGTTGAAATCTTAACAAGATTATCTGAAAGATTTGGCAAATAGTTTTTGGTACCAAAATACGAACCGTTACTCAATTTGCTTACAGCATCGGCTAAGATTTCAATTGTTCTAGCAAGAGCTTCAGGATCACTTACTGTTGCAAAAGCATTCAGTCCTGGAGTTAAATTTTGGAGTCCAGCTCCCAAACTAGTTAATGCAGGGCCTGCTCCAAGCAATCCAGCATTACCAAATGCTAAACTACCACCCAAGCTACCGAATATTCCAAAGAAATCGCCGCCAAATGCTTCTCTTAATGCTTTAGAAAGCGCAGGAAGTCCAGTATGTTCATCTGCCAGTTTAGCGATATCAACATCTTCAAGGACTGTCATTGCCGAACCAAGAGCAATCAATCCATCAAATGCGTCTTTTTTGCTAAACAACATAAGAAAACCAGCGCCAGCTATCTTAGCTAATCCACCGGCTACACTACCGAGACCTTTGCCTATAGTATCTAGTGAGCCATCTGCAGGGAGCATGTTCAACCCACCAGCTAATATAACAAGCCCTTCAGCAAGCTTTACAAAAGCATCGCACATCAGTTTTATTGCATAACCGACGCCTAGAATTGCAACAGCAGCAATAAGAACTTTGGGTCCGAGAAGTGAAAGAACCCCAAGTGCCACACCTGTTGCAAGTAGAATGCCGGCAATGGTAGCTAGTACATGCCACCATTCTTCGCTCATCTGCATAGCAACTGCGAATCCTATAGCCGCTGCTGCAACTATGAGAATAGCTCCGGATAGAAGGACCATTGCCGCTGCTACAGCAAGTATTTTGACTATTGGAACTTTAGCTAGCATAGATGACAGAAAAGCCAGAGTACCAGCCATACCTATAAGCATAACGCCTATGGCCACAACCGCTCCAATCGCAGGCCATACGTTGCCGAGACCTTTAAATGCGTAAGATAGGCCTACAACAGCTAAAGCTAATAAATCTATAGCCACAGCCATAGCAACCATTGCTGTTCCGATTAGCAGAAGTTTAAGTCCGCCTGTTTCTTTAGTCCAAGCACTTAATACAACCATTGCTCCAACTAGAGCACCCATTAAAACGATTACTGTTCCAACAGCACCGATGATGGTTCCAACGTTAGCCTTACCAAATGCTTTTGCCAATCCAGCTACCGCAAGAGCTAATAAATCAATAGCTAATGCCATACCGACGAAAGCTGCAGCAAGTGCTAAGAACTTAGTTGAATCGAACATTCCAACTTTTTGAGTCGCTTTAGTAATCCACACTAACATCCCGGTAAGTAACACGGTTAATGTAACAATGGTCGCAACAGCCGAAATAATTGTGCCAAGACTAAGCTTACTGAATGCAAAGCCAAGACCTATTACAGCTAAGGCCAAGATACCGACAGCAACTGAAAACAGCATCATAGCTGAAGCTGTCTCTTTTAATGCCAAAGCGTCGAAATACTTAGCAATAGCATTCTTAAAAACATCGAAAAGACCTTTCCAGCCTTTAGCAATATCTTTTAATAAACCGCGACTGGTAATTGCTTTAATAGCCCACAAAGATGCTATAAGAAGACCCATAGTCATCGCAAGAGCTGTTAAGGCCGATGCTAGATGTCCACCTTCAGCGACATGCGCAAGAATTGTCAAACCAAATGCCAAAGTAACGACAGCTCCGCCAATAGCGATTAGACTTTTAGCATTCAAATTATCAGAGAATGCTCTTAAAGCACCAGCTGTTCTACGAAGAAGTGTCTCAATATCATCAGCCCATTGTAACGGGTTGATTGCTCTAATTTTATCGTATACTCCAGTTAGAAGTTCTTTTAAAAATTCTACAGCCCTTCCGAATCGGCCAAAAGCAAAGTCTTTTGTCTCCAACTGTCTATAGCCGATAAGAGCTGTGTAAAAAGCAGCTGCTATTTTTATTGCTTCCTTACCGATTCCGCCTTCTCCAAATGTTTTCTGGAGAATATCACGAATCCATCCAAAGGTATTACGTATAATGGTCCCAGCAAATTTGAAGCCGCTTCCAAGTTTTGTAAATACAGTTTCGCCCTCTTGGAGACCCAAAATATAACTGAGAAAAGTGCTTATGCCGTTAATCGCGCCACCGATAAAATTGCCAGTAGTTTCGAAGCCGCTAGCGATTTTGCCCAATGTGCTTTCGGTAGATGGCCCTTTCTCAATTAACTCAGACAGTTTGTTGATCCATTCGGTAAGTTTGTTTATACCAGAGGTTAAAGCGTCAGAAAGCTTCCATATACCATTCTGATATGCTTTAAAAGTTTTCTCTTTGTCTATTTTAGAAAATGATTTGCTAAATAGAGTTCCGATCAGATTAACAACCGAAATACCAAAATTCAAAAGAGCTCCAGCAATTTGTCTCAATGCAACTTCTGTATTCAAAGCCCCATAGAGAATATCACCGAGAAACTTACTGATCTTTGGCGAATGCGATGCAAACCAATCAAGAAATCGATTGACATATTTAAGTCCACTTTTTACAATATCACTAAGACCCAATAAGGCGTATCGAGCCCATGTATTAAGTCCCAAGCTTTTGAAAAAATCAGAAAATATGTCTTTTGCTTTTTTTAGAGTCGGAAACAGATCTAATAAATTTTTCTTAATATCAAAGACCCATCCAAATTTATCATCAATTCCTTCTCTACCTAAACCTCCGCCAAAAAGACGTTTAGAAATTTCATTAAAGTCATAAAGTCTGTCAATAAACCAATCAATCGGCTTTGTCCAAGAATTAGACTTTTCAAGAAAATCACGAATTCTTTGTAGCCAACGTAAGTCAAAAGAACTAAGCCAGCTGGAGATTCGATTGACATAACCGTCAAGAACTTTAGCAAATCTCCCCTCAGCAAAAGGTTTAGTAATTTTACGAACTCTATCAAAAAGTCCTCTTGCTTCGAGAAAAATCTTTCTAGATCCTTCATGAGTCCCAGCTACAAAATCCGCACCGATTCTACTCAAAGCTGCTTTCATGTTTCGAAGAGAACCAGTGTAAGTCTCATTAGCTGCGGTTGCATGCTCGCCAAAAGCTAAGTCCATTGCTTTAGCAAAGGTTAAGGCATCCATACCACCTTTTTGAATCAATTCACGAAGCTCTTTTTCAGTATATTTAGCATCGGAGCCAACTTTTTTAAGAGTGCCATTCTGAGACATCTCAGAAAGTTTAGCTACAACGTTCAAGCCACGAAGCTCAAAACGCTGTAATTCGCCATTAGTAACTCGACCCATGGCGAAAATATCACCCATAACATTCGCGATATCTTCATAAGAGCTGTTAGTCATAGCAGCAATACCCGAGATGGAACGTAATACATGTCCCATATCCGATACTTCACCAGCAACATTTTTATACTGAACTTGAGATGCTCCAAGAATAGCGGCAGCTTTGGCAGCTTCGTCTACACCATAGGCAGTACCCATAACTGCATGGTCAATATCGTCAGCGACTTCTTCCCATGCGATGCCTAGTCCTTTTAACTGAAACTTAGCATTTTCAATATTTAGAGCTCTTGCCGTACCACCAGATATAATTTGCTCTGGAATAGCTGTGAGAATATTAGATGCCAAGCCTATAACTTTTCCAGAAATCCGTTCAATGGCAGCTGCACCAGCTATACCAAGTCTGGAAAATCTATATTCCATAGCATCTAAAGCTGAACTTAGATGATCCATCCCACCGCCAGAGCCAAGCATGTCGAGAATACTGTCGAGTTTCTCAAGAGTTTTGAGTGTCTGTTTTGCGCCTTTTTCAAACTGTTCATTATCAAAGCGCATTTCAACAATCCGTTGTTCAACCTCAGGCGTCATACACGAGTAACCTCCCTCCATGCTTTCTCAGCGATTTTGTCCATAATTGGTTGGATAGCTGGATTGATGAAATCTCGTCCTTCAACCCAGCTACCATTTTTCGTGGCGTGTCCGTATTGAATAAGAATAGCAATAGGCACACCATCTTTCATATTGCTATTAATCCAATGAATACGAGCCTTGCCTTTACCGTATTCAATTTCATAACCCCAGTCATTGGCAGTTTCGCCAGTATCCTGAGGCGTAGCTAAAGTAAGGGCAGCGACACCTTCTATAGCGTATTTTTCAAGAATTCGTTTAAAGTCGCAGGCTTCGGCCTTTTCAAGCATCTTTTTTGTGTTTTTAAAACTACCTTTGACTTTAATCCGAACCATAATTAACGCCTCCTATATGCTGCTCTTCTTGAATGATTAATAGATCTTGTTCTGGCAATATGGTCAGCTTGACTCATTTTCTTAGGCTGTTCATTCTTAGCGGAACCAACTTCAATAAGTTTTAGTAATCTGCTAAGATGCCAAGTCTCACAAGGTCTGAATGGTATTTGTAATGCAGCCATCCAATAATAGATAAGCTCACTAGTTACAATTTCTCGACTAGGGGGCTTTCCGTCCATGTGAGTTACTTTTGTAGCAGTCATTTGGTCATTAATGTAATCTGAAATCTTCTTAGATTCCTCATTAGTAAGGACTTTATAGACATTTGGATCTACATTTTTGCTGCCAATCGTCATACAACGTATATAGTCCATCTCTTCGGCTGGTGTTTTAGCATTTGCTTCAGGTGTCAAAACTTGCTGTCGGAGATAGGGTTTTTTCCATTTTGATTCCCAGAGAGAAACACTCAATAATGAATGTTCCAAAACCAGGGTCGTTCGCGGCGTATAGAGAAACCGGGACTCTGCTTCGTCGAACAGTTCTCTCGCCGGTATCTCAAGCTGCAATGGCATGATTTACTTCACGCCAAGAGCATCCTTCATCTGAGCTTTCTTAGCATTGTATTCAGCCATGTCAATCTCAGAAGTCGGAAGAATACCCATAATCAGAGGTTCGATGTCCTTAAGACCGTCCTCGCTCAGAAGACTAATGAGTAAACTCGAATATGCTTCCGAAGTCTCAAACTCATCAGCAAGGGGCTGACCATACATCTTCTTAACAAAGCGACCGTCTTCAGTCTTACGACCGTAAGCAGACAGAATGAGAGTCTCAAGTACCGTGACAAGAGGCTTCATGAACATGTCGCCATCTTTAACATCGGTAAGAAGTTTGCGCATGTAGTTGATGAGCCCGCCATAGTCTGAATACTTCAGATCCATCTTAAGGAACTCAGCCTTAGTCAGGTGCAGATACACCTTTTCTTCGATATCGTCGCCATCGAAACCTTTGTACTTCACAGTTTTAACAATCATTGTTGTTCTCTCCTTTTCGAAAAATAAAAGGGCTGCCATTTTCGCAGACAGCCCTTGGATTAATATGATTATGCTGCAGACTGAATAAGCTGAATCAGCTCATCAGGCAGAGGCAGACGACCAACAGTGGCTTCAGCGGGAGCGACATAATCGTCGTCACCAACATTTCCATGGCCAGTAATAGCATCGGTACCATAGAGAGTGTTCTCCAGTACCTTGACCTGAGCAGGCGTCATCTCAGAACAATCAAACTCCATATGAGCAGTCGGTTTATAACCATTCACATTTACAGGAATGGTGTCAATGCCCCAGCTCAGATTCATGACATCGGGACTGTCATTAACCGTCTGATAAGCTTTCTCAGTCGGGTCAACAGTAGCCCCATAAATTACATGAATGACATAGCCATAGTCATTGAACTGCTCGGCATTACCTTTGATAGTACGCCAGCTAAAACCGAATGGTTTACGAGGCTGCTGGCTGATTCTAACGCCAGCGATAGGGGAAGCTGTGCCATCGCACTCATCAAACTCTTTAGGGGAATAAAGAGCCTCAATGGTTGCTTTATAGTTCTCTGCCGATCGAATAGACAGATACTTGATGTTATCTGCATAAATATCAGTGGGATCGGCACCTTCGGGCTGCTCCGTCACACCTGTCAGACCGTTCCAAGGAACAGCTTCCGGGTAAGCGCCGTTGACCTGTTTATACAGAACGCCGCGATCGCAACCGGTCTGATAAAACCTTTTACTGGTTTCATCCCAAGTAATTCTACCAGGATTAGACATAATAAGGTCTTCCTTTCTCAATAAATGATCGTAAAAGGGTAATGATAGAGATTGTCCGCCGTATACTGACGACCAGGCCTGCAATACTGGAATTTCTCCTGTATCATTCGGGGTATCGGACTGTCAGGATCACGGGTAATCACGATGACGTTATACTCGGATTGGACAAGATATGCCTTATTGTCAGCGTGGCAGACATTCATCGTATTTTCGGAGTATCGGATACAGTCATACTTCATCTTCACAGACTCCGGGGGCTGAAAATAGATGTTCTCTTTTCCAGTTGGTTGATTAAGTGCTTCTCGGAGAATCCCCCTAAGCTCTTCATCAAGGACTAGTCGTCTCATTTTCCTCGGGTTCTGGTCCATTGTAGACACCTCCGATAGTAAGATATAGACGAGGAAATCTTGGCTCAACGCCAGTTACTTTCCAGCGAGCGCCATATATCTCGACGTAACGAATCGTATGGAAGTGATTAATGGCATACGGGTCAGCTACAAAACTGATCTCGTTAGAAAGGCTGATGTCATCATTTATGCCATTACTCTGAGGCGAGACACGCGTATAATCACGCTCAGTCTGCCCGGAAAAGCACCGTTCAACGATGGTCGGCGTATAGACGCTCGGACTCGTTTCAGACAGCTCTTCATAGCCGATTTTTCCGTAAAACTTGCTCATACTTAATCACTTCCATTTTGATTTTACTCGCTCAGAAGCGTCAGGCCGCTGAGCGTGAAGACCTTAGCCACGCTGTCGTAGCCGTTCTTACTCGCCACAACCTGGATCTTCTGGTTCGTGTTCTTGATCCTGCAGATGCAGAGGCCGTCTGCATCGAGGGTAGACGCGCCGTGATTGCCGCCGATAACCTTCACCTTGATGGTCACGCCTTCAAGGTTTGGTACCTCAGAGTGAATCACGAGGAAATTACCGCTCTGCTCATCGCCGGTGTAGCCGGCAGAAGAGTAGTCACTGATGTACTTCAATGTACCGCCGATGCTGGTAGCTCCCACCGTCACATCGCTCTGGAGATCAGACGGAATCTTGCCGAACAAATCTTCATCAGCTGCGATGTCGACGTCAACGGTGAGAGCGTTTAAGGGTTTGCAGTCTCCGCGTCGGTGTCACCGCTGAGGTTGGAGTCCTTCAGCACGACGATAGCGGAGTAGGGCTTGGTCAGAGCGCCGCTGCAGCGGGTCTCGATCAGGTACTTCATCTGGTTGTAGTCGATGTCAAAGTCATCGAACAGGCTGACTGCTCCGCCCTTATCCGCGCCGATATTATAGTCGCCGGGATTCACGATGATGGCGAGCACGTCCATGCCCCTATACTTCAGGCCTTCCATCTGCTCGACCTCGGTGAACTTGCGTACACGGCACTTGGTGGCAAGCTCGCCGACGCTCTTGAAGAGGTCGCGGCCCATCTGGTCGGTCATCAGCAACATGTCGGTCAGGACATCAGTGCTGACATAGGCGATCGGGTTGCCAGAGCCGCGGTAGTTCTTGCGGGCCTTAATCATAGAGTTGATCACGCTGCGCGGGGTTCCGCTGGCATAGTGGCGAATGGTGAAGAGCTGGTTGTCCGTCAGAATCGGGCGGATGTGATCTTCGCTGATCTTGTCCTCGTCAGAGCCAAGGCGGCCATCACCGATGAGACAGGCACGGGCGATTTCCTCGTCCAGCTGGCCTCGCATTTCGCTCTTGATCCAGGCCACAACGTCAAAGTCGGTGATGTCAATCACGTCATCGCGGTCAAGCTTCTGCTTTTTGTAAATAGTCTGGGGATCAGTGGTGCGCTTGAGCAGACTGAAGACCTGTTCCTTCTTCAAATTGCCTTTGATGTAACCCTTGGCACGGGCCTGGTCCTCGGTCAGATCCGCAAACTGGCTCTTGATGCGGCTGAAGGGGGTGCGGTGAACATTGGAGAAGAATTCGGAAACCCATTCGGTCGGGCGGCGAATCCACTCAGGCGGGTTGTTCAGGTTGCGGAACTCGGGGAACAGCATTTCCATGTCATTGATGCCATAGGTCCCGTTGCCGGAGGCATACTCCATGCCGGCGCTGGTATCGGTGGTGTCGATGGCGTGCATCAAGACACCGCTCTCCATATGGGCATCAACGGCGTCACGGAGAGAACCAAGGCGCTGTGCGTCACTGAAAATCACGTTCATGTCGTCATGGGACAGGAAATCGCCAGTCTCGTAGTCGCCTTCGAAAACATTATGTCTCATATCTTCATCCTCATCTTCGTCGTAGTCTTCATCGTCGAGGTCCTCGTCTTCGTCCTCGTCGAACTCTTCGTCGTCCAGATCCTCTTCATCATCAAGAGCATCCTCATACTCGGCAGCCTGGTCCTCCAGGGCCGCGCCGACGACGTAATACATGGCGTCCTGCTGCTCAGGAGTCATGGTTTCAATAATGTCCTGTACGCTCATATCAGAAGACATTTCGTCATCCTCACTTTCATAATTGTCGTCGGCGTCTTCATCATCGTCGAAGTCGTCGGCATGGTAAAGCTCAAGCTTGGAGTCGGAGTAGATCACAGCCTCGGAATAATCCGGTTCACTGAATTCTTCCTCCGTTCCTTCCCCATGTATCAACATCGCGTTTTCGATGTATGCACCGGGGTTTGCACCGGCCAGAACAATACTCACCTCGCGAATAGCACCGTGAAGTACGTTATTCCCCTTCTGCACCAGTTTATTAGCATAAATACTCAGGCTCTGAAGATCGCCATGTTCCATCGCAGCTTTCACATGCTGCGCGGATTCGGTATCGTTGAAAAAGCCATATGCATACACGCCATCCGGACGATTCTCAAGCTCGCAGTGGCCGAGAACATTCAGAGGGTCATGATGCTGGTGCATGTAAACGAGGGGAACCGTCTGACCATCATTATCCTTGAAGGCGTTGCGGCGGATAATCCGTCCATCAGCGCACAGCAGGTCATTCTTAGTGGCATAGCCGCCAAAGTCAGGTTTCCTGCTCATTTTGATTTTCCTCCTGCAAAACCCGCTGAGCTGCTGTTCGGCCAAGTTCAGTGGGATTTGAAACTATCTGTTCCTCAGGTGGCTGGTTCAGATGCCGGTTCCGAAGTTCATCAGAAGCAGGATCTTTACTCGGCATGTAACCAAGCGCACGGCGCACCTCGTTCGGCGTCAAGATTTCGCTGGTCACAAATTTGTCACCAACGTCGGCCATCAGTCCTGGAGGAACAAGCTTAAATGCATCACGGAAGAACATGACACTCTGCCCTTTGCTGCGGGCAGATTTCGTCAGGAATTTCCGCTTGAATTCATTGGTAATAACACTCAACAGCGGCTCAACAATTCGGGCGTAATAATTTGCCATAGTCGCCTCATTTGCAGTACCATTTAAGATCTCGTTCGTAATACCCAACTGGCTCATCAATGTCTCAGTCAGGTATTCGATCTGCTTCATTAAATTGTTCTCAACGGGTCGATTAAGCTGCGTAATACGCTCTGTGCCATCGGTGTATGCGATACCGTATTTGCTTCCCATCAGCTGCTCTTCAATATCCTTGCGCCGATCTTCAGCCTGCTTTTTGCGGGCCTGAGAACGGATGGTATAAGGCAGCTGAATAATGAGATCCAGCTTTCCAGAGCTACTCTGCTCGTCAATTACGTCAAGGAGATTCAGCTTCCGGATCAGACGCTGGAGAATACTGTTCGGCTCATTCATGATAGAGTAGAAGGGGTTCTCCATGATGGCGACCATCGATTTGGGGAGAACCAGCTCCTGCTTCCGGCCGAACTTTTCGTTGTAGATCTCCACTCTTACATACTGCGGGTACCACTGCTTGATCTTGCCCGTTCGCATCGTGAGAATATCGTAGGCATTGTTAGTCTTAGGTGAAAAGTTTGTGTCAATCGGCACGGCCGCAACAACACCCTCGTCAAACATACTCATCACAATATCCTGAATGAAGTTGCGGGAAGACTGATCAATATTCGCTTCGACGGTGAGGACATTATTGAGACCAGACTTGACGGGCTCAGTGAAGAACCCGTTTTCGTCCGTCATAACATGCTGAATTTCCGTCTGCGCTACATCCTCAGCAATTCGATTGTAAATCGAGTTAACGATGGATCGCTCGTGCCCGCGCATTAGCCGAAGCCGGTCCGGGCGATAAGAATACCCGCCGTAGTAAACAGTGGGCGAAGTGGGATCTTTATTATTGATGAAGGCATTCCAGCCGTGCTGGAGCCTTTCGACTAATGTCGGCATAGGAATGCTCCTTCGTTTATAGATTACTTACGAGACTTTTTACGCCTTGCTCTGGCTCTCTTGGCACTAGGACTGTTATAGCGCTTAACTGCTTTATAAGCAGTTGTACCAACTGCATGAGCACCACCGGCATACATACCAGCGCGAATGCCGCCGAACGTTCTGGTAGCCCCAATAGTCGCTGCAGAACCCTTGGATGCCCCACGCCTACGTGCATGTTTGTAATAAACTGCACCAGCACCGACATTATAAGCAGTATTTGCAGCACGGAGCCCGGCAGTAACCCTGTAAGCCTTATTGTTCTTCAGATTATAGGCCACTCTCTTGGCATTGCCCGGAATGTTCTTCGCATTTCTGGCAGTATTTTTAGCCCTTGCTGCTGTGGTCTTTGCCTTACTGCCAGCTTTATAAGCTACATTTTTAGCTGCAGTTCTATCCTTGCTGGCAGCTCTCTTGGCATTACCCTTTACATTGCTGGCCATATAGCCAAGATTCCTCGCGGCATTCTTAGCCTTAGCACCAGTCCTGCGAGCATGATAGCCAACACCTCTAAATGCGGTACTTGCAGCGCCACCTACAGCACTCCCAGCTTTTCTGGCGGCCGATTTAAATGCAGAAGAGCCGCTAGGAACACCATTCAGAGTCCGTTTAATTCTTTCATAGCCTTTACTGCTGTTGCGGGCAGCTCTACGAGTTCTGGCATCAGCGACAAAGCCCCTTGCTGTATTTTTAGCCTTGCCAAAGCCAGACTTAACGTTCTGTCCAAGATGCCGTGCATTGACAACGCCTTTTGCATAAGCAGTTCTAGCTTTTACGCCAGCTTTTGCTCCAAAACGCATAGGAGCTGATTTCACATTATATGCAGTCCGCTTGGCAAACCCTTTTACGCCAGGAGCAGTCCTAGAAGCGAAATTTCTGGCAGCCTTAGCTGCAGTCTTTCCATACCTCTTGTTGAGATAAACGGCACCGGCAACTGCAGCAGCCGTTCCAACGATAGCAGCCGCCCTCTTCAGATTTCTCTTGCGATTAGAATTCGATTTTCTACCGCCAGCACTCTTTACGCGGTTTGCCTTAGCAGTCAGCCTATTGGCTCTGCCAGTATAATAGCGTTCATTAACGCCGTAAATACTTTTCATTATACGGCTTCTAGACTGACCAGCAGCTCGTCTATTAGCTGCAGCCATACCAGAAGCTCTACTGGCTCGGCTCATATAGTTGCCATATCTCGCCCTACCAGCTGCGGTAAGGGAGCCATCCGGATTCTGATACCGGCGCTGGCCCCATTTCATACCCTTAATACCATGGTGAGAGAGATGCTCACCGACGGGCATGGTACCTACATAGTAAGTCATTTTGATTTACTCCTCATAAAACTGTCGTCGCCATTATTCGAATGCATCTTTGTTTGCCTTATAAGCAACATAAGCATCCATCATGGCGGCGACATTATCGATCTTTTGTTCCCGGCGCTTTTTCAGTAGCTTTCTATTTCCGTTGGTATCCTCCATTGTAATGCAGTTACCCATTGTAAACTTCATCAGCTCCTGGTCGAAGCGCAGCATTCGTTGCTCCGCGTAAGTCTTTAACTCGCCAAGCGGAACAGATTCTGTTCTGGAGCCCTGGATCACTTTCTCGATTCCGAAAGGTCCGTTCTCAGCTTCCCATCTTGCCACAAATTCCTTTGCATTGTATGGGTCAAATCCGAAGCAGCGCACATCATATTCGGATTCAATAATAAAGGCATCCAGATCCTCATATACCTGGATCATGTCCAGGACCGTACATTCCATGACAATCAGGCTTCCTTCTTTTAGGAAGTCATTGTATTTTTCTCTCAGTGCCATTGGCAGCTTAGCCATAGTCACGGAACTTACATAGCTTCTGCACTTCACCCCGAAGCTTCCGTCTTTTAGTGGAAACAGGAAAGTGAAGGCACAAAAGTCATCACCCTGGCTTAAGTCCGCTCCGACCGCGCATGGCATGCCCCAATAATCACGCCTTCTGTGTGGCAGCGTCTCTTCATATGTGAAGAAGTAGGTATAGCCCTCCATTGGAAGGTTAAATCGTTTAGCCAGGATCTCATTGCGCTGCGCCGGGAAATTCTCGGCCTTCGCTACGGCTTTCTCGTAGGCAGCATAGGTTACAGTGTGCCCCAGATTCGGGTTGGCCTTAAGCCACATGGACCGGTCGCCGACTTCGCGAATATCATCAAGCCTGTAGTACCAGATACTCGTGTCATCAAAAGCGTTGCGATCCTCATCATCGTCAAATTCATCGCGGAGAATTTTCAGAAGTTCCAGCTTAATATCATCGCCAGACCCGTTTCTGACAGTTCCTTCTGAACTCATTGCAATAATGAGATAGTCATCAACGCCACCTTTTGCACAGCCTTCTTCGATAGCATTGATCGGGTTTTCACGCAGATCACCCGAAAGCCATTCGTCAACGGTAGCGCATTTGACGTTAAGTCCCTGTAGCTTGTCGATACTGAGAGGACGCACCTCCAGCAGGGAGCCGGTCATGAAGTTCTCTATGCCCTTCTTTGTCGAGGCAAGCTTCACCCGATTCGCCTTAGATCCGGTCGTGTTTTGCAGCGATCCGTAAGTAAGGAGCTGGAAATACGGCCCCGGTGCCCGAACAATGGAAGTTTTGATCGGAGCCAGTATCTCATTGGCCTGAATCATAGTGGGGGCCACTGTAATTTGGTGTGTGGTTGAACCGTCGACATTCAAGAAATAGTTTTGCCAGAGCGAGCCATACATACTCTTGGCCGCGCCTCTGGCAATGATAAGATACTGTTTCTTTGTCAGCCGATTCTTAAATCGCTTTGTGACATAGTGTCCGCCGTGCCCATCCGGATTCGGTTCATAGACGGATCTCGTCTCAAACCAGTACCAGCCGAGCACTTGTTCCGCCCACAGCTTAAAGGTGTCAAGTAAAACCAGAGGACGACCGTCACGCAACGTGCATTCGGTTTCACAAAATTCCACCCAGCCCTCCACGGCTTCATCGTCGTAGTAGTACCGTGGGTTTGCGATTAGCTTATCAATACGCCACATCTCCATCTCGATTTCTCGACAGATAGGGATTTCACCACGCAAGACAGCATCGCGGAACATACCGTAATACTTCGGTGTCGCCGTGTTACTTAGTGCCATTTTGATTTTTCACTTAAGTCCTCGTTTTATTTGCCAAAGAGTAACAGCCAAAGCACCAGCTCCGACAAGAGCTTCAAAAGCATCTAAGCCAACATCTATTCTGTCATGTGCTGTCCAACGACCAGAATCAGTTTTATATGACTTCAGATCCACATATTGCTTCTCCAAATTCATACGATTAATTCTTGCACGAAGATCTTCATCAGACATTTTTGATGCTTCTTGACGCAATATTTCTCTGGCTTCATAATTTTGCTTTGCAGCTTTTTTGGAGGCAAACTTATCTCCAATTTTTTCAGCATCGCGAGCAACTTTTACGGTTTTTTTGGCAGCCTGTTCAACTCTAGATATTTTCGGCTTGTCTTTTCCGTCAGCCTGATCAGCCTTAAACAGAAAGTCTTTCTGCTCGTCGGAAAGATTCTTAAAGTTTATATGCTTCTCAGGCTTACCCTTTGCTTCATTGTAAGCGGCTCTGGCGAAGAGACCGCCGGCAACTGCAGCAGCGCCGGCTGCGACTTTTCGAGCTTTGCCCAAGCCTTTTCTCTCTCGGCGCTTTCCGGCTTCAGTGCGGGTCCCATCTGGATTCTGATACCGGCGAACCCCCCACTTCATGCCGAGGATGCCATAGTGGTAAAGTTCATCCGTTCTCATCACGAATTTCCCCTTTACTCTTTCGGCTCGTCATCAGGAACAGGACCATTCTTTATCTCAAGTATGACCTTATCTTTACCGATGATATCTTCGACAGTTTTATTACCGAAGTTCATAAACACGCCATAGGCGTCAGGATCAGACTCGTCGATCACAAGGCTTCCATCTGGAGTGAGATCCGGTTTTTCAAGCTCTGGAAGTTTACCAACCATACTCATAAGAAATGAATAGATCATGGACACCAGAACAACAGAAAAAACCTCTTTCCACTCAATGTCAGTCATTGCTTTGCCAACAGTTATCATACCAAGAGCAATCTGTGCGCCAGTCCTGAGAGCTCTTTCAAGGGCGGCCATAAACCATTCTTTTGTGAACTTCATGTAATGACCTCCATTTCCTGAACTTCCTTATAAATTTTATCGATGAAACTATTGCCTTTCATCGCTTTATACGCCTGATACATCAGTACAAAATTTTCATACTCATGTTGACGTATTCTTCCGTCATGGTCCATCCCATCATAATAAATAGACAGCATTCCAGAACGGAGCATGCACTTTAGTCCCTCTCGTAGGTCGCTTATGCCAAACAGCTTTTCACGAACCGATTTCGACAGGAGAGCAATCACTGCCGACACATTCAGAATCAGACTGCAAATCGATACCAGTCTGGTTATCAGTTCCATCATGGCTTTCCTCCATTTTGATTTCTTCAACTGGAGGTACAGGGCTATTCATTTGCTCACGCTGTTCCTCCCTGTATTGTTTATAATCTTCTTTTTGCCACTTACGTTCCTGCTTACGCTCTTTTGTAGTTTTTATCCATGCTAGAGCTCCATACTCGGCTCCGAGGCAGCCATAGACGCAAGTACATAAGGTATCTGGGATGGCATAACATTTATTAAATGTAATCACCATTGTGATAGTGAAAACTATTAGTAAAGCAAAGACAGCAATGACATACAAATCCATGTCTTTAAGCTTTTTCATTTGTATAATGCCTCCCAGGTCTTCTGACCACATATTCCATCAGATGTAAGACCATTTCTTGACTGAAAAGTCTTTAGAGCAGATGCAGTGGAGGGACCAAAATCACCATCTACGCCAGATGGACCAAGAGACAGTTTGTTAATCTTAAGCATACTTTGCATTGAAGCAACAGCACTACTTTTTGCACCAATTCTTAAAACTGGAACTTTAATAGTGACATATTGCTCGGCAGAAGATTTACTAGCTGGTTTAGTAGGAGATGAGGTTATTACTGTGCTATTACCAGCAAGAGACCAGTTTGGACGACCGTATCCGGCAATTGATGGATCACCACTTCTGTAATTTCTGGAAGATACAGCATCTGAAGAATTACCCTCAATCGTGCTAACGGTTCCTCCGGAAACTCTCATGACGATCCCCTGATGGTTAATGTCTCCTCCAGAATAAAAGAAAACAATGTCTCCAGGTTCCGGAGAATTCGTAAAAGCACCATGATCCTTAAAAAACTGAGCGCTTGCCCTGCACAAAGCACTGCCCGAGCCAATCGTTTGATAAATCATTGCTGAACCAATCTCCAGCCCAAACACGCTTATAAATGCTGCATTGCAGAAAATGTTACACCAGGGCTGATTCTGTGCATACCAGCCTAGAAGCTTTGTCATGTCCGGATCTTCAGCATATTTGTTCCAGTTGTTTCCGCTTTCTCTTGTACCAAGCTGAGACTGAACCCAAGCCAAAAGCTTCATTTTAGCTTGATCCACGGTCATAACCAGCCCTCCTTCATTTTGATTTTCAGTAACCAACTTCAGCTACAGAATTCAGTAACCATTCAAGCTTCTCTATCTTTTTATTCAGAGCATCCATAAGGAAACTGTTCTGAGGCGGATCAAAGTCATGTTTTACGTTCAGATAGATAAACGTCTTGACATCTTCCATGTAGCCTTCGTCGCTGATGAAATCTGTCCATTTATCAGTTTCGTCAGTTATGTGAAACGGCTCCTCAGGTCCTACGCCAAGTTGACACAAACGGGAGAAAGCCGTGTTAATATGGATGATCAGATCCGTATCGAAATAGTCATAATCTTCGCTCGGACCGATCATATGGCTTATAGTTTTTAAGATACTCTCCATGAAACCAGTCCTCACTACGGAAATGAGGAGCCCTAAGATTACCCCTAAGGCTCCTCCGATAATTTACTTGTCTGCTTCGCGCTTAATCATACCAATGAACTTACGAAGCTCTTCTTTTTCATAGGCAGAGCCAGTAGTATCCATCAGATGCTCAAGCTTTTCAACGGCGCGGTCTCCAATACTGTGACGGCTGTAGCCATAGTCTTCATCATAGCTTCTATGTCCATCATTATACGGCATACCGGGATAGCCCGCGTAATCATCACGCATACCATTCCTCATGCCATAAGCAGTCATAGAATAATGACGGGGAAAAGCACGATAACCGCTATATTCCTCACCATGTTCCTTGGCCTCACAGGCTTCGATCTCGCATTTCAGCATGGCACGAAGCTCCATGCCGTCTTTACAGGATTTGGTTTCCGTAGCATTGTGTGTCTGTTTCTTAGACATCTCCTCAAGACACGTCTCCGTAATCTCAAGGATTTTCTTCATTTCATTCATTCCGAATGCCATTTTGATTTTTCCTCCTGATTACTGATCAATGTCAATGATGGCATTCTCAACAAGAATCGGAATAGGACTCGTATTGCGAATACCAATCTCCATGCAGCAGTCTTTAAAAATCGGCACTAATGAATCTCTCGACACATTATTGAATTCTTCAACAGCAGTCGGGGTACTTTCCATTTCAGTGCCAAGAAGTGTCGCACTACCAACTACAATTGCAACCGTAATCGGTCCAACCGTCTGTCCAGTAGGTACTGCTACATTAGCCCCGAACTTCACCTTATAATTTACAACACTATTGCCACCAAGACAAGGGCAACGGCGCTGTAACGCCTGAGGTTTGATAGCTCTGCCTTTAAGCATGAAGCCTCCACTTCCGGCCTGGTGAAGAATGAGCCCAAGTGCGCACGGCTGATTCACCTCATTGAAGAGAATGAACTCACCTGGCTGGACAGTCTGCTGTCCTACATAGACCCATTCAGCCATAACGGGCACCTCCCGTCAGGCTGCGCAACCGCAAGCCGTCTGAGACTGGCAGCAGTTCGGATTCTGAACGATCCAGGCCGGACGGGGAGTGGGCAACACATACTGCTCAACCTCATTTGCAAGAGTCCGAAGACCAGACATGATAGTTGAAGTCTGCTCGTTCAGACCACGCTGACGATCAGAAGCATTCAACTGACGTTCAAGATCGGCAATACGCTGATCCTTAGCCGCAAGTTCGAGCTGACAGATCTTGCCCATGACGCCATCGATCTTTGCACCAATAACATCAACAAGACGCTGCGTGTTATTACTTCCGGATACGAGAACGTCACGAATACCCTCATTGAACGTAGTACGATCAGCACAATTCTCAGTGGCAATAGCATACTTCACATCGGCCAAACCAGCTCGATTATCGCTGCTACTCTGCTGAAGACCGAGAGCCAATGTATTCATGCTCTGAAGAGTAGCAGCATGATTAGCATTCAGAACCCCAAGCAAATTCGCCTGCATATTACAACGCGAAACCTCAGCAGTAGCCTGACCCTGTGCAACTCCATTGATCGCATTAATCAGAGCTGCCTGATCAAAGCCTCGCTGAACAGCTCCGCCATTACCACCATCGCCCTCCTGAATAATAACAGGCGCTGCATTTCCGCGGGCTCCACCCCAACCATTATTGAAGAACAGCAGCAGGATGATTAGCCACCAAGCGCCATTTGCTCCGCCAAGGCCGAACATGTCACCGCCATTGCCATACCCGGAAGGAACCACATTCATGGAGACAGGAACTCCACCACCGTTTTCAGACCAAGACATAGTCTTGTCCTCCTGATAAAGAAATATTTATTCTACCTGCACGGCATGTCGACCTGTCGGGCAGGACGAACATCGCCGAATTAAAAGCGCAGACCCTGCATCAATTGAGAAGCCATCTGGCCAAGCTCCTGAAACTGTGCCTGCGTCATTTCACCATTTTGAATTTTCTGCCTAACAACCTGCTCGGCACTCATACCATTCGGAACGATCTGCTGTAAAGTCATACCCTGCGGTATCAGACGTTGCACAAGACCTTCTAACGTGTTTTCGACTGGATTATTCTTTTCCTGATAAGATTGAAACAAAGGATTCATAGTTCTCTCCTTACTTCAATGAATTATAGATAGATTCCACCATGCCACGCATAGATCGGACTTCATCATAGAGCCTCTGATGCTCTTCCTTAGTCACAAAATTTGCTTCAGGACCAAATGGAACCTGTTCAGCTGTAAAGGTAAGCCGAGTCAGAGGATTCTTGATGTTCCCGTTTCCATCAGTCTCGCGAACCCAGATAATTGGCCGATTCTTTTCGGCAAAATATAACTGTTCATTCGGACTCGTCGGCTGATCTAAAACGGACTGCATATTGTCAGTCCAGTACATATTACATTTACCCTGCGTGATTGGTGTTCCAGACTGTGCACCATTGAGATTGGTAGGCATAGATTCTTACTCTCCTTTTGTCCAATAATACCTGGGAATCTCATCTCCAGGATCTAATGTATCGTAGTAGTCTCCATCCGCCATGGTTACAACATGTTCGTCAAGCACCAGCAAATACTTTCCATGTGGATGATCTTTTGCAAAATCCCGGACGGTGTATCCTCTCATATAAGCATTCGGGATGATGTGCTGCGTGTAGCCCATTCTCTCCAGATAGGTGCCCCACACGCTGTTACCGGATGGCATGTTCTTGTGCAGAAATCCCTCGAACACAGTTCCAGCATAAACAGAATCCCAATCCTGGTCAGTAAGTTTACAGATAGCTCGAATCGTGCAGTCGCCTACAAAACGATGAAAAGGATTAGGATTATAGTATTGATATGGCATTGTCAGTATGAAGTATTATCTCCGCTCGGAATCTGATTCAATACAGTCTGGACTATTTCGGCTTTATCAGCATCGGTAAAGTAATCAGTTCCTTTCACAGGCTTATCACCTTTGTCGCCTTTTGGACCAACTTCACCCTGAGGGCCTTGTTCTCCGGTGTCACCTTTGTCTCCTTTTTCGCCCTGAGGACCTGTTTCACCTTGCGGCCCCTGAATACCCTGAGCACCCTGAGGACCAACCTGCGGATCGATTTTGATTTCTGGTCCGTCAAGAAAAGTAATGTTAATCTCCATGGTGTCTTCTTGTCACATCTCCAATCAGTCGAATTGTTCCCATCAGCGGCGTAATGATCTCGGCTCCAATACCAAGTTGGAGATCATACTGATACTTACCAGGTTCGGCGTCTTCCGTATCTTCCGGAGCGACGGTCACACGATAGGCAGTTTCGCCGATCTTCTCAACGCCATGCTCAAAGCTTTCGTGAAACAGATAGTTCTCGTCTGAAATTTTCTTCTTTGCCGAGAAGTCAATGCTCATAATCGACTCCTCTGTAAGTCCGCCGAGGTTCAAATCAAAGGAGAGCGAATCCCCTCTGACCATTTCCAAGTTCTGTATTTTTGGCGTCATTGGACCGCTCTCCTTTAATGTATTTTTTGAAAAAACTAAGAGAAATGCACATTTAGCGCCTTCCTCTCTATTATAAGGTATGTATTTTTCACGAGACTAGCTTTTCCATGGACAAGTATCGTTTGGTTTTCTCTCAGGAATCATGTCGCAGATCAGCAGACTCTCATCGCCATAGTGAATTGCATTATGTGTCTGATGTGACACAGTAATTAGATACTCTGAATTCATAAGGATGTCTTCACGATTCACGATGTCTTTGTCTGTTATCGGATTCATATGATGAACAAGCAATCGTCCGGCGATAGGGTGGTCGGGATGTGCAAGATCAAATGCATTATCTCTCAGCAACACTTCCTGCCGAACTGCTTTCCACTCCGGAGATCGGTAGAATACCTGATTCAGCCAACGATCAAATCCGAATGTATCTTCTCCGACTTTACCTCGCAACTGTAAATATCGATAACGCTCAAGAAAAGTTGGAAGTTGGATAAGCTCAGTATAGTTTTTTTTATTCAACGTCTTCTCCCTCTTCAAACTGTCCATTATAGCGTCTATACTGCCTCATAGCATTGTCAAAGAGCTCTTCAATTCTCTGAGAAGATTCAATAGCCATTTTCTTTGCTTTCATAAGTTCTATTTTTGTCTCATTGAGCTCTTGTTCAAGTCGTGACTGCTTGGAGCCCCATTTCATGAGCTGCACAACTTCGGCTGATGAAGCTGTACCATCTCTTAATCTCTGCTCGGCCAAATCATAGGCAAGTGAGATCAGCTGATTTTCTCTGGCATCTGGAGTCCGTGCTGGTTTGCTGCGGGAAGTATCCAGAGGCTGAGCTGGAGCTTTTCTCCGGCCCATGTTTGTCACCTCGACTTTCTATTTGCAAATATAATCTAAACGCCTTTTACAGAAGCATGGGTAGGAGAGTGGGCAGCTCGAAAGGAGAGTAAAGAGCTGGAGAGGAAGGAGGAAAACATCAAATCGGCATCATTTGATAAGACCATTGAAATATCACGACTATTTCGGTCAGGGAAAACCCATGCTCCTGTAAAAAGCGTTTGAAAATATCACCCCCGGAGAATTTTTAAAG
>RHMF01000184.1_pt1 | contig 25459 bp, 16 predicted proteins | sample 5365151 | NCBI WGS metagenome assembly RHMF01 (sample SAMN10266501, study PRJNA497801) | feces metagenome | isolation source: feces | host: Bos taurus | place: China: Prairie of Fairy Mountain | collected 2017-08-14 | reverse complement strand
TTCATCCAGGCCGGTCATTCCGATAATCAAGATAACGACAATCAGCAACGAAACGCCTGCAATGCTGGCTGCAGACTCAATACGGCCTTGCACATTTCGAGCATATGACCTGGCGTTTTCCAGACCGATACGATCGCTGACAGCCATCATATGACGATCGAAAAACCTTTCAAGCAAAGTTATCTTGTAATCTTCCTGCATACTATGTAAAATAAAAGGAGATGGCTGCTTACCACCTCCTATATCATGATAAGGGTCTTTATTCAGCGGCCTTGAGGCGCTCAGCATTCTCGGCGATCTGGAGCTGGTCGATCACATCCTGGATCGCTCCGTCCATGAAGACCGGAAGATTGTACATCGTGTAGTTGATACGATGGTCGGTCACACGAGACTGCGGATAGTTGTATGTACGGATCTTTGCAGAGCGGTCACCACCGGCAACCATGGTCTTTCTCTTTGAAGAGATCTCCGAGAGATACTTCTCATACTCAAGATTATAGAGTCGTGTACGAAGTTCGGCAAGAGCCTTGTCAAAGTTCTTGAGCTGAGACTTCTCGTCCTGACACTGAACCACCAGACCCGAAGGTATATGAGTAAGACGAATCGCAGAATATGTGGTATTCACTGACTGCCCGCCAGGACCAGACGAACAGAAGGTATCCTTACGGATATCGTTCATATTGAGTTCGATATCGAATTCATCTGCCTCAGGAAGCACTGCTACAGAAGCTGCTGATGTATGCACACGGCCCTGTGTCTCGGTCTGAGGCACACGCTGTACACGATGAACACCTGACTCATACTTGAGCACGCCGTAAACGCCGTCACCTGAAACCTTGCATATGATTTCCTTGAATCCGCCGGCAGCACCTTCTGCCTGGCTGGTTATTTCCATTCTCCAGCCACGAGTCTCTATGAACTTAGAGTACATACGGAAAAGGTCACCGGCAAAGATCGCAGCCTCGTCTCCACCTGAACCGCCACGGATCTCAAGAATCGCGTTCTTGCTGTCCTGAGGGTCAGCAGGAATAAGCAGAAGCTTGATCTTCTCCTCCCACTCAGGAAGAGTAGGCTCGATCTCAGCAATCTCCTCTTTAGCCATCTCGCGAAGATCCTCGTCCTTCTCAACCGCAAGGATTTCCTTCGCCATCTCATAATTCTCAAGAATCCTCTTGAACTCGTTTCCTGCCTCAATGATAGGTGTGAGTTCCTTATACTCCTTGTTGAGCTGCACGAATTTCTTCATGTCTGAAATCACGTCAGGATCAGCCAGCTGTGCCTGAAGCGCCTCATATTTCTCCTGAAGGCCCAATACCTTCTCCAATAATGAATTGTCTGCCATATACTTATTTATTTTATCTTCTTTATCCAGCAACGGCGACGCATCCAGAGCTCATGCTCATATCGTGCCCAGACGTTCACCGCCGTATTAGTCTCTATCTGAGGGTTGGCCAGAGCCCACTTTGCCCCACAGTCTTTATACTGTTTTGCCATCATACTGTGGAATACAGATGAAATGCCGGTATTCTGCCACTTTGGTGCAGCGCCCTGTATCATCAGGTCAATGTGCTCGAAATTCTTCAAAGCCTTCATGACATGATACCAGCCGAATGGAAAGAGTCTGCCCTTCGCCTTCTGCATCGCTCTGGAAACACATGCAGTAGATATTCCGAATGCCGCAACTTCCTCATCTTCATCCATCAGGACACAGCATAGCCTGCTGTCAAGCTGTCCGATGATCTGCTTTACCTCCTCCTCTATCTCCTCATCTGTAAACGGTATGAAATTATGCACTATACCGTCAAAACTTTCATTATATGCCTTGAAGAATTTCCTGAAATTCTCTGGTTTCTTCTTCAATTCATCAAAATCAGCCACATGTATCTTGTAACGGGCCATCATTCTCTCCGCAATTGCGGTCATCCTCTCATCCACACCCTGATCCGCAGGCATCATGTACTGTATCCAGTCGCATTCCTTCTCGAATCCGAGCCTGCTGACTATATCCACATAATAAGGATAGTTATATATGCATGAGAACGGCGCCAGCTTGTCAAATCCCTCGACAAGCATTCCCTGACGGCCCAATGTATTGTAATACAGAGGTCCGTGGATCTCATCCATTCCTTCCGCCTTCGCCCATGACTCGGCCGCATCGAAAAGCATCTCAGCGACTTTCATATCGTTTATGAGGTCGAACCAGCCGAAACGAACACGCTTCTTTCCATACTTTTCGTTGTACCTAGGATTGATCATGGCACATATTCTTCCCACTATCTTTCCTCCGGCCTCCTCCACGATCCACATCTTTCTGGTGCAATACTTCAATGGAGCGGCATGCATGAGTTCATGTTCCTGACCCTTGAACAAAGGCGGCACATACTGGTCACAGCCCTTATAAAGTTCAAGCGGGAATCTGATGAATCTCTTCAGATCCCTGCGGCTTTCCACTTCCCTGATTGTATAACCTGTCATCTTCAATGTTTTAAGCCGATAGGCACAACAACTTGCAAATATAGCAAAAACATTGGATTATACGGCATATTCCGCCATCAGATGCTGAACAGCAGCCTGAGCACAGACACAGCCGAAGACCGCAGGTATATATGAGATAGTACCTACCTGAGATTTCTTGTTTCTATCCTCGCATGGGACTATCGAATCCTTGTCAGGAAGTTCTTCTGAGAAAACCACCTTGAATCCCTTGTTTATACCCATATGTCTCAGGCGTTTACGCACAATATAAGCGAGCGGACAATTGAAGGATTTCGAAACATCAGCAATACGTACCTTTGTCGCATCAAACTTTGCACCCGCGCCCATCGATGAGACCAGAGGAATGCCATTATCCATGCAATACTTGATAAGATGGAGTTTGGGAGATAGCGTATCTATCGCATCTACCAGAAAATCAATCTTATATCCTCCAAGGACCTCACCTGCCTTCTCTGCTTCCAGATATTCCTTTATTACAATAAGGTCCAGCTGGGGATTTATATCCATCAGACGTTCAGCCAACACATCACATTTGGGCCTGCCAAGAGTCGAATCCAGAGCCAGAAGCTGACGGTTCTTGTTTGTAAGGGAGACATCATCGCTATCCAGGATGATAAGATGGCCCACGCCGGCACGCACAATCATCTCAGCGGCATATCCTCCGACGCCACCGACTCCGATCACCGCAACAGTGGAATTCCGGAAATGCTCCAGCATCTCCTCACCCACCAGCATTCCTGTCCTTTCCTGCCAATCGTACATATCAAAGTCCTTTAGCCTTGCCTTCGTCCCAGATTGCATCCATCTCCGCCAGAGTCATATCAGTCAGATTGCGTCCCTGACGGATGGTATGTTCCTCCAGATATGTAAAACGGCGTCTGAACTTGGCACAGGTACGCTCAAGAGCAGTATCAGGATTCAAGCCATAAAGCCTTGCTGCATTTACCGTCGCAAAGAGGAAATCTCCAAGCTCGTCTTCCGCTCGGTCATACGCTGCAGCTCTTTCCTCATCAGTCTGAGCCACCGCCATCGCATCAAGTTCCGCCTGATACTCGCCCATTTCCTCCTTCACCTTCTCCCATACATCTTCTTTCTTTTCCCAATCAAAGCCGACTCCACGAGCCTTGTCCTGCATACGGTATGCCTTGAGAAGCGGAGGAAGGCCATCCGGCACTCCAGAAAGTACACGTTTGTTTCCGTCCTTTTCCTTGGTCTTGAGCATTTCCCACTGCTTGATCACATCCTCTGCATCTCCGACTTCCGCAGATGAGAAGACATGCGGGTGACGATATATGAGCTTATCGCACAGGAAATTGATCACATCAACTATATCGAAATGCTGCTTTTCCTCCCCTATCTTGGCGTAGAAGATCACATGCAGGAGCACATCTCCCAATTCCTTGGACAGTTCATGCTCCTCCCCTTTGAGAATCGCATCGCTAAGTTCATACACTTCTTCCAACGTCTGAGGACGAAGCGACTCATTTGTCTGTTTCCTGTCCCAAGGACATTTCTCTCTCAATTCGTCAAGGACGTCAAGAATACGTCCGAAGGCCTGAAGTTTCTCCTCTCTTGTATGCATAATGCTTTAATATATTTTTCCTATGATTCTTGCTTTAAGGAATGACATGCAAAGTTAGCAATTCTATAAAAAATAACTATCTTTGGCAAGCTAATCACATAACCATGCGTAAAGATATCACTTTCGTTTCGGCTGACGAAGCCGTCAAGGTCGTAAAATCCGGCGACCACATCCATCTAAGCAGCGTAGCAAGTGCACCGCGCATACTCATCGAAGCCCTCTGCCGCAGAGGAGAGGCAGGTGAACTTCAGGACGTACGCATCCACCACCTCCATACAGAAGGACCTGCTCCATACACTGACCCGAAATTCAGCGGTATTTTCTTCCATCAGGCATTCTTCGTAGGAGGTAATGTACGTAAAAGCGTACAGGCAGGCTACTCGGACTATATCCCGGTATTCTTGAGCGAGACTCAGAAACTGTATAGATGCGGAGCTCTCAGATGTGATGTAGCCATGATTCAGGTATGTCCGCCGGACAAACACGGATATGTATCTCTCGGCACATCAGTAGATGCCACCCTTGCCGCCATAGAATGCGCCAAGACCGTGATTGCAGTTGTGAATCCGAATGTCCCTCGTGCATGGGGAGATGCCATGATTCCGATGGACATGATAGATATATTCGTAGAAGGAAACGAACCTCTTGAACCAGCGCATTTCAGCGATCCTAACGAGGTCGAAATCGCTATCGGAAAGCATTGTGCCGAACTGATTGAAGACGGTGCATGTCTTCAGATGGGCATCGGAGCCATTCCTAATGCAGTGCTGGCGCAGCTCGGAGGCCACAAGAACCTGGGAGTGCATACTGAAATGTTCGCAGATGGCGTACTCGAGCTCGTCGAGAAGGGAGTGATCAATGGCTCGAACAAGGTTACGGACAAGGGAAAGCTTGTATCGACATTCCTCATGGGATCGCAGAAGGTATATGACTTCATCGATGACAACCCTATGGTCGCGATGATGGATGTAGGATACACCAACGATCCATTCGTGATTGCAAAGAACCCTAAGATGACAGCCATCAACTCTGCCGTACAGGTTGACCTCACCGGTCAGGTATGTGCGGATTCCATCGGAACAAGATTCCACTCGGGAGTAGGCGGACAGGTGGATTTCATATATGGAGCATCACTCGCTCCTCAGGGCAAGGCCATCATCGCCATGCCGTCATGCACGAATAAAGGCGGTAGCAAGATCGCCCCTGTCATCATTGAAGGTGGCGGAGTCGTGACCACAAGGCCACATGTACACTATGTTGTGACAGAATATGGAGCTGTAGATCTTTATGGCCGTTCTATGCAGGAAAGAGCTAAGCTCCTCATCAGCATAGCTCATCCGGACCATCGCGAATCGCTCGACAGAGCAGCTTTCGAGCGATTCGGCCCGCATTATAGAGTATTCGGTATCTAAGGTATGTTATTCAGACGCTACCGGTATTGAATCAATTCGACTGAAGACCTGGATATAGCTTGGATCGTCCTTGGCAATCCAGGTCATTTTTGTAGCCGTGAGGTCCTTGATTATATAGCGATGGTCCCAATCGCCGGAATCATGGTCATAAACGCCTCGGATAATTGCTCCCAGCTCAGGATCCGTATCCAGATTGTATGAGCCGGTCATGATTCTTGCATCATCCATGAAACCATTATGGTTCTGATACAGGGTGAACGTCCTGTCATTCCTGACAATCTCAAGATAGACGAACATACCCTCAACCAGAGCAGAGCCATTGGCCTCCACAAGCTCCCATTTACCGGAAATATTGTTGGCATTGACCTCAAGATATACTTCCTGAGTATCATCAAGACCATTCTTATCGCAAGATGAAGCCAGACATACGGCCAACATCAATACTCCGAAAAACTTTATTCCTTTCATATGTTTACTTTTCAATTATTACATTTATAGATGATTTCCCCGGAGGTAATCCAAGGCCTTTGAGAATGACCTTATGGGTCTCCCGGAGAGACTCTTTCGACGGATCATATGATATGACGATCTGTCCCTCAGATCCTTTATCCACAACAGAAGGTTCTGTCCTGAAAGAAAGGCAATCAGGCAGAAAGGCATCTTCACACTGAAGTGCGAGGGGTCTCTCGCCAAGATTTATGAAGCGCAACTTCTCAACTGCCTTGATTCCTTCTTCAAACCTCACATGAGAACGGCGAAGTCGTATCTGTCCCATCTGCACAGGCCAGTCTCCTGAAATATCAGCCCCGACAGAGACATCGACTGAAAGTCTCAATACAGCCGCCGGCAGATCTTCCCCGACAGTATAGACAAAGACCTTACGTTCAAAACGTCCCGGATGTCCCTTAGGATTATAACGGAGCCTTATCTCAGCTCTCTCTCCGGCAGGAACAGACATACGTTCCATTGATGCAGATGCACAAGAGCAAGTGGAAACAAGCCTCTTGAAACGGATAGTATCGTTCCCCCGGTTGATGAAGCTGTAGATGAAATCTACAGGCTGATCGTCTTCATTCATGGATTCAGCAATGATATGCCTTGTATCGAAAACCAGTGCAGCTGAATCTTTAGACAGACGCGGAGCTGAAACCGCCTCAAGCTTTTCCCTTGAAACGATCTTCAGCTGAGCATATGCATCAGCTCCAAAAGCCCACAAAAGGCATGACATCACTATGAATCTGAATAATCTCATCGTTAAAGCCAGCCGTCAGTTCCTGATGTTCTCTTGACAGTAATGACGAATCTGTCTGTCCTGCTTCCGGTCACAGTCGCCTCTGTCTGTCCGACCTTAAGACCATGGACTACCATCTTTCCGCCAACGATTTCAGCAGTAGCAATGCTTGTATCAGCAACAGAGACAGTAAAGCTGTTTCCCTCCATATACATCGACGGAAGAGCAGTAGCCTGCTCACCAGCCACAACGGTGATATTCGGGAATGTCATTTCCATGCCCGCACCTTCTACAGCTTTAAGCAAAGCATAAGCATTGATCTGTCCTGCTCCCATTCCGCCTCGACAATTCCTCATATCGATCTGCATCATAGGTGCGGATTCATAAAGATCTATCACGTACTTCTTATACTGCTTCAAAGTATCCAGATACTGGTCTATAGGAGTAGCAGTCGCATAAAGAAGCTGCTTGAACTCTTCCGCCTTGAAATGTCTCTTGAGCTTTGCTGCATATGAAAGACCGAGGGCGGCTACACCTGAAACATGAGGGCAAGCCATCGAAGTTCCTTCCATATATCCGTAACCGGTCTCGCTGATATGAGATGGAAGCGTTGACAGGATACAGCCGATTTCACCGATCTTATGTGATTCATCGACATAATCCCAGTAATAATCCTGATCTCCGCCCGGAGCTGAAATGGTTGTACCAGGGCCATAGTTGCTGTAAACTGCCGGTGTAAAGTCACCTGCTGTCGCTGCTACAGCCACAAAATCAGGGTATGCTCCCGGATAGCTGGCAGCTGGCGCAGCTTCGTTACCGCCGGCAAAAATCACAAGACCTCCATCTATGACACCATCAGGCGAACCTGCATTATGGACAAAATAGTCAAGGGCCTTCCTCTCGAGCACGTTATATGTCTCCCACTCCTCGTCAGTCGAATACTGAGGTGTCCATTCGTAAGGATTTGCAGCTCCCGAAATATATCCCCAGCTGCACTGGAGGATCACGGCTCCGTTATCAGCCGCGTATTTGATGGCTCTGACCTCTTCAAGTACTGTACCGGCATATGCTCCGGAGAAAATCTGGCATGACATGATCTTTACTCCTGGCTCTGAAGCGTTTCCTCCTGCAATCGAGCTTATGCCCACACCGTTATTGTTGACAGCTGCAATGACACCTGCGACATGAGATCCATGTCCTGTATCAAAATTGCTGTTCACTGTAATCACACCATGTTTGCCGACGAAGTTATATCCATGCACATCACCGATATATCCATTGCCGTCGTTATCCTCATGCGATTTCCAGATTTCACCTTCATTGACCCACATGCTGGCCTTAAGATCAGGATGGAATACATCCACACCTTCATCAAGCACAGCTACGATGATTGAAGGGTCGCCTGTCGTCAGCTTCCACGCCTGCTCGACATTCACGTCAGCTCCTTTGACGAATTTGGTCGGACGAAGATCGCCATTGTTCACCATATGCCACTGCTCGGAAAGAAGAGGATCATTGAAAGCGCCTGCTCTAGGAGCGAGTTCACGAAGTTTCTCAGCTGTCAATGGCACAGCCTTCCTTTCAGTAGATCTTTTGAGTAAACGGTTATATTCGACGCGGCTTACTTCACCAAGCATCGAAAGATCCGCAGCAACCTTCTCGACTGAATGCTTGTCGCTGAAACGAACCACATACCAAAGATGAAGTCCATCTTTACGCGCCTTATCCTCAGTACGCACATCGACAGGAAATACTCTCTCGATCTGATAGCCATCGACAAGGTCCAGAATCTCATCCACAGTGAGGACACCTGAACGAGTCATAGGAGACGATGGGCCGCTCTTGGTCACACCCGCCTTATCCAGAATATCACTCACGCGTTCGTCAAAGCGGACAAGAAGCTGTCCCTCCAAAGCATCGGTCACCTCCTGCGGTGCCTTAGGCTCCTCAGGGGCGTTTCCGCTCTGAGGCTGCTCTACCGAACATGCTGTCAGTCCGACAAGGACCGATATCCATATAAATATTGTTTTTCTTATTGTCATCTTTATTCTGCTCTGTTATTCGGATTAGACTTCTTGTTCGTGTAGTGTTCGTAATAATAATCCAGACTTACCGGCTCGTTGGAGAATCCGGCATTAACTCCGTCCCTTGTCTTGCCTTCCTGTGAGAACACCAGAGAATAAGGGATCCACAAATCAAGTTTCGGATGGAAAAGGAGCCATTCAGGGAGTTCTCCGGTAAGTCTGTTGTAATTGATAGCAAAGAAATCTGTGTCAGGAAGCACCTTCGGCAAGCCGATCAGTATCTCCGGAAGTGTATCACATGCATGTACCTCTTCGGCAGTCCACTTAGGGACACCAGGCTCGTGCTTCATGTCAGGAAGTTCTCCGTGCAGATAATTCACTGACAGCCTCAACGTATCAAGATTATTCCATTTGAGTATCCTTACCGGGAACTTAGGCTCATCTATGAATCCTCCGATATTCTCTCTGGTATCATTGCTCAGGTCGTAAATGGTATTACGCTGATTTGCATTCAGAATCAGAGCATGAAGATTAGGGAAATTCTCCGGTGTAAGAAGCTCTGGAATGGTCTGGAAGCAGTTCGAGCTCAAATCAAGATATTCCAGATTCTTGAGATTCTTGAAATCAGGATGGAGGCTCACAAGGCCGTAGGCTCCTATCGTAAGTCTCTTCAGATCAGTAAGCTTGGTGATATATTCTCCTGTATCCAGATTGCGAAGGAACTGGTTTGCATTTGAAAATATGACAATCTCTTCTGCTGCAGTAAGGTACTGTATTTCATAAGGGATAGGCTCCTGAGTAGAGAAAATGAAGAACTGCACATATCTGACTCTACCTTTATTAGGGCCATCCTTCCAGACTCTTACATTATTCCAGTGTTCCATTCTTTCGGCTGTATCAAATTCCATGAAGCAACCGAGAGCACGGCTCACAGCCAAAAGAGCAAGAGAGTCTCCGGCAGGAGTATTCTCCGGAATCGGAAGAGCAGCCTTCTGAACGACTTTCAAGCCATCATGCTTGCCCATTGAGACCTCCTTTACAGGCTGGAATACGACATCAGCAATCCTTTCCACATCACGTGAATTCACCCTCCAGTCAAAACGAACGACTGACTCGCGAGGCCTTGCACCTCTATCAAGATTCAGATCTGTCTTCTTGTAAGAGAGCCATGACTCAGCCCCTTCCGGAAGCCTTACCTCATAATCGACATTGGACTTCACCTTCACCTCAAAATGGCGAGAGCCATATTCGGCAAAGTCTTCGACATCAACAGCCTGATCATCAAGAATGATCTGATAATCAAAGCCTTTCTGATCAATGGTAAAATCTTTTGTAATATCAGAGTCAAGGAGACTGATGACACGCACCTCTCCGGTCCTCTGCTCGACATAAAGAGTCGAATCGATCATTACCTTACACTCTACAGAGCCTCTTCCGTTAGCAGGAGATATGGTGATCCACGGTTCTTCTGTAACTATAGTCCAATCGCCGGAAGAAGTCACCTTGATGGTTCTCTCGCCTCCCTCAGGACCGACTGCGATAGTTCCACTTTCTGTACCTGTATCAACACCAAATATATCCTCAACCGGATCGACGCAGGAAGCCACTGCAAGAGCACAGATTGACAAAATTGATATAATGTATCTTTTCATACCTTTCCTTAGTCCTTTTAATTCAACATATAGTCACAGTTCCTGATATCCTGAGTCTTGTCATAGATCAGATAATAAGCTCCGACCTGATGAGCGTAGCAGATGTCAGAAGCATCAAACACAATCTCAGGATTATCACTGATATCAAGATAGTAGATAAGGGTCGAGATGGTATCCTCGATCTTTCCAAGATTATTGGAACCGATATAGAATCCTCTGAGGCCTCTATGGTTATAAAGTCCGGTAGGCCACTCCGACAGACATCTTTCTCCATTATCGTTACGCTGTCCTCTTATAGCAAAGACAGTAAGATACTGCGAATCAAGAGGTTCCCATGGGAAGCTTGAGAACTTGTTGTATGAAAGTTCCACACCATAAAGATATGGCATATTGCCTGCATGCATGTCCCATGGCAAATCATCCAGATCATTATATGACAGATCCAAAGATTGAAGATAAATTGAGTTCTCATACTCGAACGCGCCTGACGGCACCTCATCGATATTACAACCCCTGAAATTGATATTCATGATCTTCGAATTCGATTTCGCGATCTCGATAGGATACTTTGTAAACTCCGGATTATTGGCGATCGTCAATGTCTGGACATATACACCCTTGAAATCGCTTGGGAAAGAGCTGATGTGGTTGTATGAGAAGTCAATGGATACGATTGCGAACATCGCTCCTGCGTCGAAGATATTTGGGAATTGTGTAAAGTCATTGTTCTTTACCGAGAATGTCTCAGTATCCTCCATGTAACAGAAAACTCCCTTCTCATCTACAGGGAATGCAGACAATCTGTTGTTGTCAAGATATACCTGAACCGGCTTGATATCGTTGCCCCAGGCCTCTTCGATAGTATGGATCTTGTTCGATGAAAAGTCGAGAAGGCCGAGCTTCTTCATCTTCTTGATTTCCTTCGGTATCACCTCAAGATTATTGTTGTTAAGATACAGCAGCTGAAGTTTCTCTGCTGAAGGACCGTTTGCAAGCGCCTTCAATCCCTTAAGTACCTCCTCTGAGCTCCACTGGAGGTTATTGGCTATATTGAGCGTGATCAGCTCCGGCATCTGTGCCACTGACATAGGGAAGCTCTTCATATTCGGACAGTTGTAGATTTCCACATCCGTACATGAAATAAGATTCGACAAACTCTCTGGAAGAGTCTCGATCTCACTGTTCGCAATAAAGAACTGCTCAAGCTTAGTAAGATTGCCGATCTGCTCAGGAAGGCTCTTCAATCCATTGTTGACCTTTCCTGCAATGCCATCTTTAAGACCTATTCTCATAGCTCCTGTAGCCTTGTCGATCAGCTGGCTTTCAGTCATTGTCTCATAGAGGTCCGTCTCCGGAATTACGATATCATGCTCGGCAAATGCTCTGGCAACAGGCTCAGCCATCTGTGTCGCAGGATACAGATGCTTCAGAAAAGCCTTATGTCTTTCCATTCTTCTTGAAGTTCCCTTACCCGCCTCGGCGATAGGGTCGTATCCGATAAGATTCAAGTCATTGTGCGATCCCAAATAAAGCTCCACAAGTTCTGTAAGCTGGCCTATGGCAGGCGACATATGTCCATGGAAGCCGAAATCACTGAGACTTATCAATGCTACTCTTCCGTTTGAATGAAGAGAAACTCCCGGCTGATCACCCCACAGATCAGGATCCTTGTTGAAATCCCAATTGGCACCTCTATGGTAGCTTTCTCCCACATAATACCAGTCTGGACCATTCAATGACTTCCAGATCTCATAAAGTGCATAATAGTCCTTGATATAATCATCACTCTCATGAAGAGTAACCGGCACATCCGCATCTGTCACTTTATTGTCACTCACGACAAAAGAAGCCTTTACCTTATCGTTGGTCTCAAGAAGCTTCTTTCCTGAATCAAAGACAGAATACGATTCGATGCTGTATTCTCCCGCCATCAGGGTAAGAAGAGTGTCACACTCGCATGAAGAAGTCTGATAACCGTCTTCAACTCCATCGTCAGTAAAGTGGACAGAGAACTCTGCCGGGAGCATCTCAAATGGAGGCAGCGTCGTGTTTCCTGTCCTGACAGTCAATGACACATACTCGATCTCATCAAATGTATATTCGTCAGAAACAGCCTTGGATTCAGGCATTTCTGTAAACGACGACATATCCTTTACCAAAGTGAAACGGACCTTGCCTCTTTCAACCGTATTTGCAAGAAGATCATGCACGCACAGACCGCCTGCAACAACATTGAATGTGGAATGCTCTGCTGTCGGGGTACTTTCATATAATGGATTGTCCATCTTGTCGAATAAGGTGAAAGTCTGAACCTGATACTCACCAGCAAGAAGCTTGAGCTTGTCACTTCTCAGTCCGAATTCTGCCGCATCTTCATTGGAAGAGTTCATAATCAAGGTCTGAATGACATCTTTGCCTTCATAGCTCATAGTGACTTTCATCTTGCTGACATCCTTCAGATAGTTGAGCTGTGACACGACAGCCCTTGTGTCTTCATATGATGCCGCCTTGTAAAGCTTGAACTGCACATGACCGTAATCTTTCTCAAGATATACAGGTTCCTGGACCTTTGAGCAGCTCTCAAAGGCCAGAAATGCCAGAATGGTAATGCACAGGACATTTATTCTCATGAATTTCATATCAATATATTTCTTTTCCATCAAATTTATTCAGATATATTCAGTCTGCAGAAGATCACGATTGTCGGATCCTGAGTACTCATATTCTTATGAAGCAGAAGCTTGACACCGCTATTCTTCTCAATCTCTTCCTTATTGGAAGCTACTTCCTGCATCATCTTCACTTTCACGACATCCGTAGCTTTGCCCATAATACCGCTTGTCTGAGAAACAAGCATACCATTGACAGACACATAATCCGAGAATGTGTACTTCATCACCTGGAACCATGATATAGGGGAAGGTACCTTGATTTCAAGCTCTGTATCGGCAGAAGTATATTCAAGCATGATGATAGGACAGCCTACCTCCTTGTACTGATCATAATAAGGGCCAGAATTTACCATATACATGGCAGCACCGGCAGCCTTGGCAGCAGAAGGGCTGGTAAAGAACTCCTCTGTCGGAATGAACACATTTCCATACTCATCCTTGACTGTGCCATCACCCGGCTCAATGACAGGCGGTTCGACCACGTCCTCCGCTTCCGGAGATATACATTCTACGATCGCCAATACACCTCCTGTAGAGTCATAGAATACCACATAACCGGTCTGAGGTTCGTCAGGAAGATCGAATTCCTCTCCATTGTACATATCAATGACTCCGAAATTATTATTATCACTCGCACTCACAAACTTGAGCCAGTAAAGGTCTTCATATGTCATATCTTCCTTGAGATTGTCGAAGATTCTTACAGATGTATATGGGCGTGCCATGGTAAAGAATGCCTCATCCCTTGCATAGATATTGTCATATGTCAAAGTATATACATATTTGGTCTGACCGAATGCGGCTGTGAGCTCTGCCTTCTTTTCCTCTGTAGCAGAGGTAAATGCAGCTCCGGCTTCAGCCATGGCATCAGCAGCAGATGACGGAGTAAGATACTCGGTATCATTCGAATACTGACGCACCATAACAGCGTATGGGAGATACTCTTCCTTGACCTCAGCCGCTCCTTCAGTGAAAAGGGCTGTAAGATTGCCCCAGTAGCTGGTCGGAAGGAAGAAGAGCATGGCACTGCGCTCGTCACCGCCATTCTCCGTTACAGAAATCTTCACATCACGTTCCTGCAGCACAGAAGCTCCGTCCGCCGTATTGTAATTGCTCAAAGATATTTTGATCCAATCAGGATCAGCAACAGCATTGACAGCATATTTTCCACCTACGTTCTCTACAGCGAAGACAGACACTTCCGAAGTACCGAAAACTGAAGCCGTTACCGGGCCGTCCATAAATCCGGCAGAAGTCCTGATCTGACCTACATAGCTGAAATCCAGTTCTGTAAGGCTCATACCTATAGAATATGAATGCCTATTCCTGCAACCTGGAATTTTCACCGTAAGTTCGTATATTACCGATTCGTCATATTTGAAAAGGATCTTTCCTTCAGTATCATCAAGAGGATACTTTGACGGATTGCCGAGAAGATTGAGGCTTACAGAGCCCGAAGTCTTCTCAGGGACATTGACATCAATCCATTCAGGTGTCTCAACAGTCCACTCACACTTCGAATCGATCTTAATAGGCATTCTGAAGTCTGAACCCAGCCATTCCAGTGTGACAGCATCAACAGCTTCGGAAGTCCAGGCATAGTCACCGTCATTGCCATACTCGAATTCTCCATCAGTAACAATAGCCGAATACACATTTATATCGCTGCATGAAGGAATTGACACTGGAACTTCCTTAAGTACGGATCCGCCGGCCTTGAAGACTATGGTTCCTGTTGCATCTTCAAGTGAGAGACCTGTGAAGACTATGTCAACTATACCTGTCGTAAAGACTGGGACATTTGTATAAGCCCACTCCGGATACTCGACTTCCCACTCACAATTGGACTCGATACGTACAGGAGCCCTGAAATCCGCATCAGCCGCTGACCATGCAAGCTCGATCGTCTCAACCGGTTCCGAAGAATAGACATATGATCCGTCAACGACGTCAAGTGAATCGGTCTCAGCCCATTCCGCCGCATAGATCTCCAATGTCCTTTCCTTTGCAGGAAGCATATACTTGGCAATGACCTTTGATTCTGTACCCATCTTCATGGTCACCTCACATGAATAGCTCTTGTCAAAGTCGTTTGTCTCGGTAACACCTATCTTTACGGTCACCGGGCTTTCCGAAGCCTTCCCCTTGAAGTCAGTCCTTTTGAAAGAACCATCTGCGATCCAGAACCACTGTCTGCCTTCAGAAGGAACAGACACTTCCCAGTCCATATTAGGAGTAAATGTAAGCTCGAGAGTCTCTCCCGGCTTGACCTCATAATTCTCTACGAGGTCCGGGAAGATAGGTTTCACGCCCACGCCCCCATTATTCGGATCATCAGGCTGGTCCGGTTCAGGACGTTCGCATGCTATGAACATCATTCCGGCAGAAAGAACTGCCGCAGCTATCTTATAAATATAATTCTTCTTCATAGTATAGATCTGTTAAGTCATTTACATACCTGCTTCCTTCTTAAGACGCTCTGCCTCCTCATCGCTTATCCATTCCATTACATTATAGAAATGCCCGACAGTTCCGACAGGTGTTCCAAGATTCTCGACATAAATTTCCGTCCATACGTACAGATAACTTCCGCATGGATAGAAAATCGAATCATACAGCGCACTGTTCCTTACGAGAATCTTGTCGTCACCATGAACAGTTCCGAAAAATGATCCTTCATCACTGGCCACCTGTCCCTCTTCCATCGTCACAAAAGGAAGCATAGGATCATCGTCATGGAAAGTGATCGTCACATCATATCCGTCATTGATCCAGTTACGGCATATGATAGTGTTTTCTTCTGACGGATGTTTCTCAGTATAAATAAGTCTCTGATATGAACCTGAAATACTATAGTTATAAAGGAACATCGAAGTGAGCACACAATATCCTGTAAAGTCATTGATATCAAAAGGACAGCTTTTCATAAGCATCACCTTTGTCTGCTTTCCGTATAACGGCATCACAAGCTCATCTTTCATGACAAGCTGAAGCTGGAAACCAAGTGATTCCGTGGCTTCGATATTGTCATATACGCCATGTACCAATACATCAGCACGGTTTTCACCTGCTTTTATCGTGATTGTATTTGACTTAAGACGATAGTGATAATTTTCAACGGCATCGCTGCCCTTGTCAATGATCTCGACACCGAATGTACGGTCATAATCTCTGACAACTGTCGATACGACAGGGACACTGAAATACTCAACATCCTCCTGCACCGGATATGTTGCCAGAGTATCTGCGAACATGACATATTCCGCATCGTCATATGTCACATATCTTTCCTGGCAGGCAGCTGAAAGTACCGCGAGGAGAGGAATTGCAATATATCTTAAAATATGCTTCATATATCTATTCTTTATCTGTTGCTTTCATTAGGCTGGATCTGTGATCCAGGTGATACGATCTCATGGTTAGGGATAGGCCATACAAAGAGAGGATCGTCAGCCTCGATCTTCAAGGAGCTTCCCTCCGACTGGGTCTGTGACTGAGGGGTACGCTCAAAGCCCTTGCCCCAGCGCTTGAGGTCATGAAGGCGGAAACCTTCCATATAAAGTTCACGCACACGCTCATCAGAAATCGTCTCCTTCCAGTTGCTCGCATTGACTGAAAGATTGCCTCCGGTAGTATATCTTGTCTCTCTGAGGGCGGTAAGGTCTGCTGAGGCAGAAGCATAGCTGCCCTTTTCACAATACGCCTCAGCACGGATAAGATACTGCTCTGCAAGGCGGAGCGGCTTAGGCATATTCACATGATAGATAAGATTCTGCATCAAAGCTTCATTACCATAATACTTCACAAGAAGAGGCCATGTAAGCTGATGCGAGTATCCTGTCTGGAGAGTTGCGAAATAAGCATTGTATCTTGCATCACCTGAGCCATAAAGATCAAGCACCCACTGTGCAGGCACATAATCAGGATAATAGTAATAATAATCCGTTGTGAAGTTCAGGAATACAGATCCCTGGGCTCCGCCATATGATGTTGTAGTATATCCGATACGCCAGATGTTCTCATATGAAGTATCATTTGTCCAGAGATACTGGAGGAAAGACTGAGAGCTGTTCACATTGCTTCTGGCTGTAGCAAGAGCAAATGCATCAGATTCGATAAGTACTGTAGAATGTTCGATGGCCGCATCCCAATCCTGCATATAAAGAGCGACACGTGCATGGATTGCATGAGCCGAAGCATTGGTAAAATATGGGGCATCGAAAAAATCATTCTCCTCATCAAGCATCTCTTCTGCCTTCTTGAGGTCATTTACAACAAATTCATATGACTCCTTCAGACTTGCTCGCTTCGCAGGTTTCTGTCCGAAATAAGTATCAGCGAGTACAACACCCAGTTCGGTATCGGCTGTAGCCGGATCATATGCTTTGCAGAAACATTTGATAAGTTCTGAATATGCCAAAGCTCTTGCGCAATATACCTCACCTGTATAATAGTCAAGATACTGTATTTCAGCGTCATCTGTAAGACCGGAACGGAGTTCGTCAACCTTGTCAAGATAGAAATTGCAACGGCCTATGACTCTATACAGAGCGGCATATACAGCCTCAATCTCGGAATTAGTCGAACGGATATCCCATAACCAGAGCATTCCGTAAGTATTGGAATTTCCCTGTACCGCATACACAAGGTCGGACTGAATGTCAGGGCAGAGGGTCAGGTAGCCGCTATACAGGGCACTGCTCATATATGCGGTATATATACCTGTCAAAGTCTGCTCTGCATCAGAAAGTGTCTTCATGCCTTCCTCCTCAAGGATATAGTCACCCGGAAGTTTCTCCAGGCAGGAAGTCATACTGAAGGCAAGGGCAATCACTGCCGCCAGCTTCAATGTTTTCATGTATATATTCTTCATCTTCATCATTCTTTAGAACATAAGGTCAAGTCCGAAGGTATATTGGCGTGACATTGGATACTGGGCAGCATATAGATTCGACACGCCTTCCGGATCAAGGCCGGAGAAATTGGTAAAGGTCAGAAGATTCTGTCCCTGAACATATACTCTTATTCCTCTTATGAAACCTGTCTTCTTGAGAAGGTTTGCAGGAAGGTTGTATGTAAGATTCAGATTCTTGAGACGGAGGAAAGATGCATCTTCAAGAAGACGGCTGTCAAACTCGGTATATTCACCATGACGCGGAATATCAGTGATGTCACCAGGCTGCTTCCAACGGTTAAGAAGTCGGCGTGACTGGTTGTATGTCATGAATCGTCCGTTTGACTCATCGAAATAGCGGTCATTGTTCAGCATCCATCTGTCGCCTACCCAGCTGAACTGAGCACTGAGGCTGAGGCCTTTCCATGAAAGGGAGGTTCCGAAACCACCTTGCCATGGAGCATGATATGTCTTGCCGATCATAACTTTGTCCTCGTCACGGAGCTCATTGGTGATGTTTCCATCCTTATCATACCAGAGAGCATCTCCATTTGCCGGATTCACACCTGCATAACGGTTGATATAGAATTCTCCGACAGGATGTCCGACAACAAGCTTCGTACTGGTGTTCGATGTTTCATATTCATCTACTCCATTGTAGAGCTCTGTAAGTCTGTTGTGGTTATATCCGACATTGGCATTCACGTTCCAGACAAAATCCTTGATCTGAAGAAGAACAGCATTGATATTGAGTTCCACTCCCCTGTTGACCATAGCTCCTACATTCGACCACTTGTATCCGTAACCGTTCGACTGCGAATAAGCAAGAGGAACGGACATAAGCATATCTGTCGTCTTCTTGTTATAGAATTCAAGATCCACATTGAGTCTGTTCCAGAAACCGAAATGGAATGCGAGGTTGGTAGTCCAGGTATTCTCCCATGTAAGATCCTCATTACCCGGCTGTATAGGTGCAACTCCTGCATCACCCACATAGTCAGAGCCGCCTCCGATCAACGCAAGATGCTCATAATTAGGGATTTCCGAGTTACCTGAAGTTCCGGAGCTGAAAGACATCTGGCCCAAAGTAAGCCAATCACGGACTCCGGACATGAAGCTCTCGTTACGCAGATTCCACATGAAACCGACAGCACCGAATACACCCCAACGATTGTTCTTACCGAAACGCGAAGATCCGTCTGTTCGTACCGATACTTCTGCGTAATAACGGTCTGCATAATTATACTCTCCACGTCCGAAGAATGAAACACGCGAATAATCGGAAGCAGACATGCTGGTCCACGACGTAGCTCTTGTTCCGTTAGAGATATCTGTCAGCTTGGAATTGGTCTGCCCTGCTGTACTGACACTGAAAGACTCCATGTGATAGTCCTGCCACTCATGACCGAGCAGGAAATTGAAATCATGCATATTGTCAATATCAAAACGGTAAGTCAGGGTGTTTGTAAGATGCAGGCCAAGGCCGTCAGCCGAACTTCTTGCAGCCGAACCTTCTCCAAGATTAGGCTTGTAATCCGGGTATGACTGGCTGAAACCTGTGGTATGAGAAAAATCCACCGCAAACTGAGACCTGAAGACGAGATTCCTGTATAGTGTCAGGTCCGCAAAAACAGTAGATATCATCTTATACTTCTTGTAGGCAAGAGGATTGTTCTCAAGCCATTCCAGCGGGTTCTGTCCCTGTCCGGTCCATGAGCCGTCGTTGATTGAAGCAAGACTTCCGTCCGCCTTGAAAGGATTCCAGTAAGGAAGCATGAAGCGGGCTGCAGAGATTGGAGTCACGAGCGTATAAGCTCCTTCGTCTGCCTGTCTGATGTCCTGATAGTTGAACATTGTATTGGTACCCATCTTCAGCCATTTTGCCATCTGATGCTCAAAATTGAAACGCATCGAATAACGCGTAAACTGAGATCCCGGAGCAATACCCTCCTGATCATAATATCCGCCGGAGAAATAATAGTTGGTCGTCTCATTTGCGCCGGATACAGCCAATTCATGACTCTGAAGCATCGCAGCATCGTTAAAGACAGCATTCATCCAGTTGACATCAGTCTTGGACAGCCAGTCATAGTTCTGACCGGCAGTCAGGCCCAGTTCTTTCTCATACTGGATACGTTCCGAAGTATTCATCAGGTCCCAGTTGCCATGAGCCATCGCAGACCAACCCATCTGCATACGGTAATTCACATTAGGGCGCTCCATATTGCGTCCACGCTTGGTTGTGATCACGATAACTCCATTTGCAGCACGGGCTCCATAGATTGAGGTAGAAGAAGCATCCTTAAGAATGGACATGCTCTCGATATCCGCAGGATTGATCGTATTGAAATCCGACGCTGAAATAGCGACTCCATCAAGAATATAAAGCGGAGCTGTTCCTGAGTTGATAGAATTAGTTCCACGGATAGTCATTGTAGCCGAGGCACTTGGCTCACCTGTACTTGAAAGAACAGTGAGACCTGCCACCTGTCCCTGAAGAGCCTGGTCAAAAGCCGCAGTCGGCGTATTCTCCAACTTTTCAGACTTCACTGTTGATACCGATCCTGCAACGGTTCCCTTCTTCCTTACACCATATGCGATAACAACAGCATCATCGATGCTCATGTTCTCAGTCTGCATCACCACATTGCATGTAAACTCTTCCACAGAAGGTACGATCACCTTTTCATCAGTAAATCCGATACTAGAAAATGTCAGTTCCGTGCCGGGAGCCACCACTATCTCATACTCTCCATCCAGAGAAGTGATGACACCATTGCTCGGATCGGCCATCACAGCCACTCCGATCATCGGCAGACCGTCGTCAGCGGAAGTAACGACTCCGCTCACCTTAACGGAATTCTGCGCATGCAGCAGACTTCCTCCAACGGCTGACATCAGCAGTGTCAAAATAAGCTTAAAGATTTTTTTCATCAGTATATTTAAATATAAATTGTGCTAACATACAAGGTTACGCTTTTTTTTTCACTTCACAACCATTTGCTCCGCCAAACTGATAAATTGCCGTCTATGGCGGATAGGATGCCGGAAAAAAAAGATGAACGGCAAAGCCGTCCATCAGCTAAAATGAAAAAACGCTATAACAGATTTATCCAGCCTCCTGTTCGAGGTTCTACCTCTTCAAGAAAATGGATCACATGATATCCGGCTCCTCCGGAATCCACATATTCAGGACAGGACGAAGGAGCAAAAAAGTACGGACTCCTGGAATTGACAATATTATTATCCATGTCCTTCCCCAGATTCATATCATGAATACTGAACTGCGGAGAAAAAGCCTGTGACGCCCTACCGGTAGCATCAAGATATCCGAAGAACCAATATGCACGATCAGACTCAGATACCTGATAATCATATGTCTGCATACGCAAAGCCCTATACAGCATCCTGCCTGTTCCGGCCCTGACGCCCGATGCTTCTCCTCCTACGCTCAAACGTTCATCCGGAGATCCGCAGACAGAGTAGAGCAGTCCCGTATTAGGATCAGAAAAGCCGTCTTCCGTTTTCGGACGGACGAAGTCCAGTGCATCAAATGTACTTGAATTAGTCAGACGGTCAAATACAAGCACTCCAGACACGTCATGAAGCCACTCCAGAGAAACATCGATATAATGAATGCAATCCGTCGATACCGGAGCATATATTTCATATCCGGCGATGGAATTATAAAGCCCCGCGAAGGTGGTACCATTGGCACTAAGCGAATGGTCACATCTGCTGACGCCGAATGAAGCATAAGCACCCAGCAAAGCATGGACATATACATCGACACTTCCACAGACATGTGCAAAGGTCTCTCCGGAATGCATATTGCTGACTTCCAATACTATATCATGCCGTCCTGCTCCATGATCCTCATCGCCGGCAAGCCTGTTCACAGCAACAGAAAACGAAATATTTCCATCGGCTACATCATATTCCAGGGAGAATGCTTCATTACGGTTGCTGAATACTCCTGCCCATGCCGGACTCATCGATGCCGTCACACAAGAAGGATCGGCTTCAGGAGAAGATACGTCAAAATGCAATTCTGAATTTTCTGACATCATTTCCTTGAATTTATCCTTTATGCCATCAACAACACTTCCTGTACACAACAGCGTATAGTCATCAATTCTTCCGAAATGACGGTAACCGACATTCTCAAACGGATCCGGCACTATCACGTTCATGGTTGCATGCCTGACCTCAGGACAACCGGCGGCCTCAAGTTCCAGTTCGTATGAAACCCCTGTTCTTATTGAATCTGAATCATACTCAAGACATGCCACATATACTTCAGCCGAGGAGCGTTCAGAGGCAATTCCGAAATATCCCTCATCAGAAAGACGAGGAAGCAGAAATTCCATAAACACCTCATCATCAACATGCTGCAATTGTCTTCCCGAATCATCCACATACCAGTACGGCACACCTCTCACAGTACCGTCAAGACTCAGGGAGACATCATAATCAGGCAAGGTCATATAAGGAGCCTTTACATTCATCTGAAGCCTGACAGTCTGAGAGCCATCGGAATTCCTGAATACAGCCTCCGTCTCACCGGGAGACAAAGCGACAATCCTGAAACAGTCATCACCCGCCGGCTCTATCCTTACCACATCTTCATCAGACACCTCCACTGTCAAAGGGAGGCGGTCAACAGCAACATCCGCAAACGTTACGATTCCATACTGAGAAACATATTCAGGATAAAAATCCCAGACAGGCACCATATCACCGATTTCCGCAATCGATATAGTGGTCTCTTCCACCAGATATCCGTCCTTTGTCATTATCTTCAACGGGAACGATGCCCCTATTTCCGCATTTTCAGAAGCGGAAAAGGAAAAGCGGAAATCTTTCACATCAGTATCCGGCCGCATGAATTCATACACAAGGCCTGCCGCCCTCATACGTTCTTCATCAAAGATATAGGTCCACTCGTCCGGAAGATTCTGGGAGCCTGAAGAAGCTGAAGACCTATGATATCTCACATCGACATCACAACCGCCTCCATTATAGACGACATACGGAGATTCAAGGAATTTCAAGACCCTTGTATCCTGCCAGTCCTCCCCTCTTGTCACCTTCCAGCTATCCACATAAAATCCTTCTTCCGTAAAATCCAGGACTATGTCATAACGATAATTTCCCGTTATGCTGAAATCCGACACCTCATCTTCTCCAAGATAATATCTGTACATGACACTCCCATGATACCCCTGAGCCGTATTCTCTCTTTTTGCATTGAATTCCAGATAGGTACACAAGCCTGACATATCCTTTCCATTCACATCTGAAATGGCGGAACTCTCTTTCCGGAACGGATCCGAATTGCCGCTGAGCAGCCTGCCCTGAATATTTTCCGGAACATAAAAGACAAAGGTCGTATCCTGAAAATAACCAGGTCCCGGCCCCAGCTGAGATTGGCTCAGAGAGCCCTTGTAATCAGTCCTGCTGTTCATATCAAGGCAATGATCGGACATATTCATCATATCAGAGGGTGACAAGGCACGGCTTCCCTGCTCCGCAAAAGGTGAAAGCGAAGAATTGGCCTGCCTTATGAACATGCTGACATTCTTCATATTATAGGCGAACAATGCTCCGGAAGAAGAATTCTGAAGTCCTGAATGGAGGACACGCACACAGAACTTTGCGAAAAGCCTGTCAACCGGAACTATCCTTAATGAATTATCAGGCGACACACCCTCCAGTACTCCGCTCATAGGGATACCTCTCTGCTCAACAGCCTCATATGACTCGAGACGATAGTCAAGCGAAGCCATCTCAGATTCCGCATCAGGGATCTTATGCGTAACATCCCCCATATTTACCACAGCATATACATTGCTCAATCCTTTGCTGCTGATGCTAAGCTCCATAGGACTCATGTTTCCCGAATAATATCTGGAATCTGTCAGACGGCCGTTTTCATCGAATGATGCCAATGTAATTTCCGTGACTTTGGTTTCGATGGTTCCTTCCGAAAGAATACTGCGCGTCACTGCAATCTCCTTCTCACCTTTTATCATCATCATGAACTCAGCCTGCGTTGTTTCTCCATCTGCACCAGTCCTGCAGATTCCCTTCCCATATTCCGGCATTACGCATGACGCCGAGACGAGCGCCATCAATATCAGACATTTAAGTTGCCTTCCCATATCTTTTACAATTTCTATCATACAGCCGAAGATCACTGAAGTTCATATTCTGTAATGTTCTTGATACCCGGAATCCCATAATACGATTCAACGACATCACCTCTGACACAGACCTTTCTCCCAAGCAACTCAGGATTATCCACAAGATTCAATGACTCCCTCAACTCTCCTGAAGGCAATTGCACAGACATGCACGTATTCCTGTCCCGTGAAGACGTCCTTGGCCCTATCAGAATATTGGTCCGCGAAGAAAAAGGCTTGTCATACGAAGCCGATGACGAAGTCAGGTCCCCTCCGACGATATATCCGGACACCCATACATCCATGCTGCCGACCGATTTCAAAGCTTCCCCGACAGTCATGGCATCGGATGAACCCGAGCCTCCGGGAGAATCTTCACCTATCACATAAGTGTCATTCATCCAATTCCTCAGCGTATCCAGAGACACCGTAATTCCGTTCCCGGTTTCCGTAGAAGATTCCTCCTTGCCACCTCGGCTCACATTCACTTTCAATTCAAGCACATCACACGCCTCCAAACTCCTCACCAGCAATGTCTCATCAAGACCTTTGTTACTGAGGATCAACGAAATATCGCCAGGTTTGAAATATGCCACACGTCTTTCGGAATATCCATACACAAGGCGGCCGAAAGACGACTTCAACAGAAGCACACCGTCCGGATACACCTCCAGGAAGTCTGGAGATATCTTAAGACGTATCCCCGAATTTATCTGCTTGCATAACAGTCTCAGATTGACTGTTCCTCCAGCCGGAATGACCACATACTGCTCATCACCGAATTGAGGAGACGAGAAAGCCGGCTTATCAAAATACTCGGAAATGATGCTGACACAATAGGTCCCGGCTGACAGACGCATGGATTCCGGAGAATCTCCATACCGTCCTTCATAACAGATCTTTCCTTTGGAATCCGCGACCTTCAGAATGAAGTCTGTGGTATCCGGGATATTCAGACCGGCTCTGGTCATGTAACTGCCGTTGTCCGCAAAAGATATACGCAATTCTCCTTCCGCCGTATCTGAAGGCAAACCGAGCATTTCACATGAAAGCAGACAGATTGCAGCTGTCAAAAAGATTAATGTTTCCCTCATAAAAATATTTCCTCATTGCTTTTGCGCCCGCAACATTACGGACAGCAGCAAAAGTATGAGAGAGACAGGAAACGGTCTTTAAGAAAAAGAAAAACTTTTTATTTCTTTTTTTGAAAGTCGGTTTTTCTCTTTTTTAAACATTTATTGAGATTTTTTTATAGACACGATTCTTTCAAAATGATAAAAAATCCATATGAACGGATAAAAGATTCACGAG
>RHMF01000366.1_pt1 | contig 25470 bp, 24 predicted proteins | sample 5365151 | NCBI WGS metagenome assembly RHMF01 (sample SAMN10266501, study PRJNA497801) | feces metagenome | isolation source: feces | host: Bos taurus | place: China: Prairie of Fairy Mountain | collected 2017-08-14 | reverse complement strand
CCTTCTCTCATGTTGTTCACCTCTTTCTCGTAAGCTAAAAGGGCATAATTACCCTAGCAATCTTTTAATCGCCCGGATATCATAACATATTCCCTTTTATATTGCAAGTCTTTTTTTCTAAAAATTCAAACTTTTTTCAATCAAAAAGCCCAGTTGCCGGCCCGGAAGATAGGCACTACTTTGCCGTCACGAGTGATGGCATCAATATTCATCGTATCGCAGCCAATCATAAAGTCCTCATGGATCATGGAATCGTTCACGCCCAGTTCCTTAATTTGATCCAAAGTCAAATTCTCGCAGCCTCTGATGCACTCAGAGAAACCACGACCCAGGGCCAAGTGGCAAGCAGCATTTTCATCAAAAAGGGTATTATAGAACAAAATACCACTCTGGGCGATGGGGCTGGCCTGCGGCACAAGAGCGCATTCGCCCAGATAGGCCGCGCCTTCGTCCATAGCAACCATATGCTTCAGCACATCTTCACCCTTTTCAGCCTTTACTTCCACAACCTTACCGTTTTCAAAACGGACAGAGAAGTTCTCGATCAACTGGCCATTGTAGGAAAGGGGTTTTGTGGAATACACGATGCCTTCTGCCTGGCCTCTCATGGGAGAACAGAATGCCTCTTCAGAAGGAATGTTGGGATTGTAGACAACGCCCTCCCTGGTGGTATCTGCACCGGCGCAGAAAATGCCCTGCTCAATCAGGCCAACTGTCAAGTCAGTGCCGTTGTCAGCGGTGTAATGCAATTTCTCAATGCCCAGGCTGTTCAGGTACTCGCAGCGGGACTTCAGGTTCTTATTGTGCTCCTCCCAGGCACCGATGGCATCGCCATTGACACGGGAAGTAAACAAAATGGCTTCCCACAGTTTTTCCATAGCCACACTGGTACGCATACCGGGGAATACTTTCTTCGCCCATGCTTTACCGGGAACTGCAGCAATACACCACTGCTGATGACCATCCATCTTGTCAATAAAAGGCTTCAGAATGGGATAGCTCATGCGGCGGGCCTTCATAACCTTGCCCATATTCATACCCTTCAAGCCATCGGGATCTTCAGAAATCAGATGAATGCGGGCAGGCATAGTCTCCACCATGTGCTCCCGGCGGGCGATCTGCCACTTAGGAACAGTGCCCAGGGTCTTTACAGACTGATAGCGAACATTGATCTTTGCCAGAGGCTGGTAGCTCCACTCCACAATAACCTTCTTTGCCTTGGCCTTGTAGGCTTCTTCCACAACCATCTGTACAAATTCAGGCTGATCCAGGTCAGCATAAACCATAACTTCCTGGCCCTTCTGCACATTCACACCTGTACGGACGATGAGCCGGGCATATTCTCTTAATACGGTCTTTTTCATAGTATCTCTCCCCTATTTTTTGTAAGATACGCCTATCATAGCACTTTTCATTCCATTCGTCAACGGCAGTTGCAAAATGAATAGGAAGCGTTTATAATATAGGACAGAAAGGGGGCATTCTATGCTCACCAAGTTGGAATTTCAAGAAAAAATCGGTAGCAGCACACTGCTTTTGGACGGCGCAACCGGCTCTAATTTAAGAAAGATGGGTATGCCGAAAGGAGTATGTACAGAAAGTTGGATTTTGTCCAATCCGGAAGTACTTGTTTCTTTGCAAAGAGCCTATGTACACGCAGGCAGTCAGGTTCTGTATGCCCCTACCTTTCAGGCACAGCCTATTGCATTGGCTGCAGAGGGTCTTGAGAACCATACAGAGGCCATCAATGCCCACTTGGTGGCCCTTTCCAAAAGTGTAGACCCAACTGTGCTGGTAGCGGGAAATCTTACCACCCTGGCCGCCTATACAGAAAGTTATAAGGAAGAAAACTTTGACTTACTTGTGGAAAACTACCGCAGACAAATTAAGGGGCTCATAGACGGTGGCGCAGATCTATTGGCAGCGGAAACGCTTTTATACCCTTTGGAAGCGGAAGCCATTTTAACGGCGGCAGAATTGGAAGGGGCCGGAGCGGCTATGTACAGTTTTACTATGCAGCCGGATGGTTCATTGTTCTCCGGCCGGGACGCAGGCCCTATTTTGCAGGAACTGGAAAAGGCCGGTGCGGCTGCAGTAGGCTTTAACTGTGTAGCTGCCAATGAATTCACAGCCGGTCTTGCGGCCAAACTGCGCCGGTATGTGAAAGGGCCGCTCCTTTGCAAGCCAAATGCAGGTGATCCGGTGATCGATCAAAACGGTATTGCGCAATACTCCTTAATACCGGAAGAATTCGGAAGAATTCTTGCAGATTGCCGACAGATGGGCGCCAGTATTTTAGGTGGCTGCTGCGGCACCGACCCCAGTTATATTTCCGCACTAAAGAACACCCTATAAAATTTGCCGGGTGGCGATGCCACCCGGCGTGTTTTCACTCTAAGATATTAAAATCAGTACGGACAATTTGAGCTTCTTCCGGTGAAAAATAATCGGCCAAATTGCTGCTGAAGCCAGAGGCCCAAAAGGCATCGTCAAATGTCAGGTCCTCCCGATTGCTCAATACCGTAAATTTCCAAACAGTGTCTGTACCAGGCACTTCTCCAGAAAGCTCCAAACAATACTTATAAACATAGTTGTCTGTTTTCCAAGTACCATCGCTTAATTCATAATATGTCGTCCAAATTCGTTGTTCCTCAGTTGAACTCTGCTTAAAGGTGTGGGTAACTATTGGTTTTTGCAATCCAGAAGTCGCATCTTTATGTGTACAAGCGCACAAAGCAATCATCGCAAAGGCAAGCATTACAGATAATAGTTTAGTCATAGCATATCCCTCGAGGCATTTCAACTCAATGTCCAATAATCAATTGATGCCGTCTCCACAATATATGGGTTATTGGTTACTCCATGCTTAAATAACCCGAGCTTACCCCATTTAGAGGTGATTTCTCCATTTCCTGTTACTATACCTGAATGGCAGTATGTGCCGTTACCCCTTTTATATGTAATCTTATTATTTACTTCCGCTGTAGAACGAGTATAACTCCCATCCGTAGTATATGGTGTTGGATCCTCCATCCAGTAAGGATTGTTAGTGGCAGTAGAGTGCCAAGCATATGAGTGGCAATTATAGCTGCTATCAGGATTTCGAATCATTGTTACGCCATATGCTTCCTCCATATCCAAACTCACACTATATGCTTCATCGTATGTATACACATCATCCCAGGGTATGCTAACATACACCAATACTTCTGATTCATTCGGTGTGTATAAATAGGTCATACGATACCCAGTCTCTGGGTCAACCAAGTAATAAGGCGCGGCATCTGCCATACTAGATAGATATCCGTATATTCTTGTAGCAACATAATATGATGTTGTATCGGTAATGCCCTGGTCACGACAGGCCTGTAAATAACCTGCCACAACCGCTATCGCGTCGCTCCGACCAATCAATTCATCTAACGCAGGACAATACAGCCTAACTGCTTCGATTCCTTCGTTAATATCATCGTAAACATATATGTTTATAATGAAGGGGTAGTTCAATGCGCTTAACAGCACCGCATCTGTAGTCATTGTCGCAACATATGCTGCATCAATAGAAGTAGCCGTATATCTTTCATGAATGCTTAATTCATCCCAGTCATCCGAACCGGGCTGTATTGGGCTCACATAGTATTCTTCAGAAACCGGAAAAGTCGATTGTATATTTTCATCCACCTGCATATTAATATTTTCTGCAGAAGCAACAATTACGCCACAATTAAGCAACATAGTCATCGCCAAAATAACAGTTAATAATTTTTTCATAGTGTACCTCCATCAGACTAATTATACTTGTTATGTGATTATCGAAACGCATCAATTTATAAATTAGGCGCATTGGCATCAATTGCGCATTTCATAGGGGCACATCGGAAACACCTCCTCTCAAAGTGACAGATTATCCTTAAATTGCAACCGCATTAGTATATATGTTAAAACAATAGCCCGTCCTTAATTCTTTTTTAGTTTTTTTATATAAATTATTATACTTAACGACTACTGAGAACGCAATAGATATACCTAAACGTTTTGTAAATTGTTTGTGAACTTTTTTCTTGCCAAATCTGTCGATATTTGCTATACTTACCGCGTATGGAAAATAAAACAAGACTTTATGTCAGCAAGAAAAACTTGCTGACCTGGCTGATGGTGCTTTGCATGGTCGGCTCGGCAGTGGCCCGCATCTTATTGGTCGGTAAGGAAGGTACCGACTGGTGGAGCCAAATTTTCCTGCCAGTAGCAGCCGCCCTGCTTTATGCCCTGGTCACAATCGTTAGCGGCAAAGAGCGGTTTTATAAGACCGCAATTCCCGTCTGGCTGATCGCACTTTATTTCTTCTTTGTGTTTTCCGCTGTGGATTTTGGGTATTATGATGCTATGGTCACTGTGCTTTATGCCATTGTGATGATCTTCTATGCATTCCTGTACACCCAAATCACTTCTGAAAAGGCCAGTTTCGCCTGGCTCCTGCCCATTGTTTTCCTGGTTCCCATCGGTGCTCTTGCTTATCTGCACCGGCTGGATCTTTTGAACGGCAGAGAAGCTGCCCTCTTTATGGGTAAAGCGTCTCTTGCCCGTCTGGGCTACTATCAGGCCGCACTGGCTGACTGTCTTATGACTATGGGATTGCTCTTCACCTGCTTTGCTATTAAGCGCCATCCCCTTGGAGAGTATCATCCCACCTGGGGTGATCGTCCCGATGGCCGCCGTATTCGTACCGAGCCCCCTATGAACCAGGTTTCTCCCTACATTATGGTGCACCGTAATGATGCCAATAATCTGTTCTCCGAATCTTTCGAGATTACCAATGCGGAGCGCTACATCCGCCAAAAGCGTCGGGAGGGCTTTACAAGTTTTGGTCTGACCCACGTGCTGCTGGCCAGCTACTGCCGGGCAATCTGCAAATATCCCCGGATTAACCGTTTTATCAGTGGTCAAAAAATTTACTCCCGGGGCACCGATCTGCAGTTCTGTATGACCATTAAAAAGGAAATGACCTCTGATTCCCCCGAATCTGTCATCAAGGTCCACCTGACCCCCTATGACACTGCCACAGACATCTATAACAAGATGAACAAGGCTGTAGAAGAAGTAAAGAATACACCTCTGGATTCTGACTTTGATAAGACCGCCCATGCTTTATTGATGATCCCCGGCATTTTCCTGAAGTTCACCGTTTGGCTTCTTAGAATGTTGGATTACTTCGGTCTTCTCCCCGGTTTCCTGCTGGAGGTCAGCCCTTTCCATGGATCCGTGTTCTTCACCTCTATGGGTAGTTTGGGCATTCCTCCCATTTACCACCACCTGTACAACTTCGGCAACCTGCCCATCTTTGGCTCTTTCGGTTGTAAGCGCCGGGCCCTGGAAGTTCAGGAAGACGGCAGTGTGGTTCAGCGCAAGTACTTAGACTGCAAGTTCACTTTGGACGAGCGGATTGTAGATGGTTTCTATTACGCCGCATTCTTTAAGCATTTTAAGCGCATTCTTTATCATCCGGAAGTGCTTGACCAAGCACCGGAAGAAGTGCTTTCTGACATCGAATGATATGAAAAATGAAATTCTTTCCATTCTGCCCGGGGATCATCCCTGGGCAGAATATCTACACGTTGAAGATTGTCTGCCCTCCACAAACCGGACGCTTAAGATCTTAGCCCAGGCCGGTGCGCCGGAAGGCACAACGGTTATTGCCCGGGAGCAAACTGCCGGGCGTGGCCGTATGGGCAGAAGTTTCTACTCTCAAAAAGATACGGGTCTTTACTTTTCTTGCCTTTTGCGGCCATGCTGTGCACCCACAGACTTAATGCACCTAACCTGCGCCACCGGCGTAGCCGTATGCAAGGCTGTGGAAAAAGCCACAAGTATGAGGCCCCAAATGAAATGGATTAACGATTTAGTGCTGGGCAGCAAAAAACTGGGCGGCATTTTAACAGAACTCTCCATTGACCCACAGACCGGCCTTGTTTCGTACGCTATCATCGGCATTGGCATCAACTGTTTGCAAAAATCCTTTCCGGATGAACTTTCTCAAATTGCCACTTCCCTGCTGATGGAGGACAATCCCTGCGCGCCTACCCGTCTTGCCGCCTGTATAATAGAAGAACTTGAAAAGCTTTCCCACACCCTGCTCACGGAAAAGAACAACTGGATGGCAGAATACAAGGCGCTTTGCATTACCCTTGGCAAAGAAGTTAAGGTCATAGCCGGGGATAGCACCTATACAGGCACTGCAAAAGACATTACACCCGATGGAAGTCTTAGCGTTTGCTTGCCTGATGGCACTGAAAGGTTGGTCTCTTCCGGGGAAGCCTCGGTACGCGGACTTTGGGGCTACCTTTAACGGCAATTAATTTACAAATTTGTCAATAAATTTTCATTGCTTTTTGTCTCTGCATTGGATATACTAAAGATAGATAATAACCTAAGGAGGGCAATCTATGAAAACTGTGGGCTTTGTTTTGAAGGTTCTGGCTGCTCTGGCTGTTGTCGCAGGTGCCATTTATGTGGTTGCCACCTATGGCGACAAGATCGTTGCCTGGGTGAAGAAGGTATGCCGCATCCCTGAAGAGTGCTGCTGCGGCTGTGAGGACTGCGAAGACTGCCAATGCGACTGTGAAGACTGCGAAGACTGTGAATGCGACTTCTGCGACGTTTGCGAAGAAGGCGAAGAGGACTTCGAAGCCGAATAAAAGAACATAGAAAATCCGACGTCAAAAGACGTCGGATTTTTATTTATCTTGGATTTGTTCTTGCAAATAAGAAAGCGCTCCAGGCTCGTCCGTCTGTAAAATAACGGCAATTTCCATACACAGGAGACGTTGGGCATCCCGGAGGAAATTTTCATCACACAAATGGAATTTCCTTCCCGCTTCCTGCTGGGCAACTCTGTGGGCCTGCAAAGCCAAAATCATAGAAAGTAAGGATTTTCGGTCGCCGCTGGAAATGAGTTCCCGATAGTATTGCTTGCGTTGGTTCTCTTCCGGAACCCATACACTCTTCCAATCCTGTAAATCAGAAAATAGAGCATCTAATTCCTTCTTTGTAAGAACGGGGCGCAGTTTCGCAACCGCGACAGGATTACCGGAAGGCACATAGAAGCATGCGCCCGATTGGCTGACCGGCTCTACCACATAGTATTCTACTTTTTTCCGGTCCACGTTTTTAACTTGTGTGCCTGCAATTTTACAGACGCCGTGAATTCCGTAAACCACCAGTTGACCCACTGAAAGCAACTTCTACACCTTCCTTCCCTAACTACTTATATACATTATACCACGTTTTTTCATTTTTTCACGTAGTAAAAATACCAAAATTTTGTGTTTTTATCTGTGCAAAACTCTCACAAATGGCCGATTACCTTCTGTAATCGGCCATCATTTTACTGAAATACACGAACACGAATGGTCTCTTCAATGGACTCCAGTTCTTCCACAATATGCGCATCAATCTTACCATCCAAATCCAACATTGTGCAGGCGTACTCCCCTTTGCTTCGGTTAAGCATATCGGAGATGTTCACATTCTCCCGCGCAATGGCTGCTGTGAACTTTGTAAGGGTGTTGGGCACATTCTTGTGCAAAATCAGTACGCGGCTGGGCTTCATACGAGGGCCCATATCGCAGGAGGGATAGTTCACGGAATTGACGATATTGCCATTTTCCAAGTAGTTCATAATCTGGCGGACTGCCATCCTAGCACAGTTATCTTCGCTTTCCTGTGTAGATGCGCCCAAGTGAGGAATTGCAATGACACCGGGCATACTTGCAGTCACATCATTGGGGAAATCCGTAACATAACGGCTAACCTTGCCGGTCTGAAGGGCCCAGGCCATCGCCTCATCGTCTACCAGTTGGTCTCTTGCAAAATTCAAAATGATAACGCCATCTTTCATTTTGCTAAGAGCTTCCTTGTTAATCATCCCCTTGGTGCTTTCCAGCAAGGGTGTATGCAAAGAGATGATGTCACAGTTTTCATAGATTTCATCCCGGTTATTGACCCTTATGATATGGTGGTCCAGATGCCAGGCAGCATCGATGGAAATATAGGGGTCGCAGCCGTAAACTTCCATATGGAGTTTTCTTGCCGCATTGGCAAGAGGGCCGCCCACTGCGCCCAGACCGATAACGCCTAATTTCTTATTCACGATCTCATGACCCGCAAATTGGGACTTGCCCTTTTCCACCTGCTTGGCAATATCTTTGGTATCCTTGATGCTCTGCACCCAGTTAATACCGCCAATCACATCCCGGCAGCCCAGAAGCATACCGCAAAGGGCCAGTTCTACCACGCCGTTGGCGTTCGCACCGGGCGTATTAAATACGACAATACCTTCCTTTGCGCACTTATCCAGAGGAATATTATTGACGCCGGCGCCTGCCCGGGCAACACCCAGAAGGTTCTTGGAAAACTCCATTTCATGCATATTGGCGCTACGCACAAGCATAGCCTGTGCACACTCTGCAACCTGTGTCAAAGAATAGTCTTTCGTCCAAAGGTCTGTTCCCTTTTGAGAAATACTGTTTAGATAGTGTATCTGATACACAGAATATTCCTCCTTTAGCGATTGTCCTTGCAGAAGCGGTCCATAAACTCTACAAGAGCCTTAACCCCTTCCATAGGCATTGCGTTATAAATACTTGCACGCATACCGCCCACACTGCGGTGGCCTTTCAAATTCAGGAAGCCCGCCTTGGTAGCCTCTGCAATAAACTTCTTTTCCATCGCTTCGTCGCCAATGACAAAGGGAACATTCATCAAAGAGCGGTCCTTGGCTTCCACAGTGCCCCTGAACATGGGGTTGTTATCCAGGAATTGATATAGGATGGCAGCCTTTTCTTCGTTGCGCTCCCCAATTACCTGCAATCCGCCCATATCCTTCAGCCACTTAAATACCTTGCCGCAGATATAAATACCGTATGCAGGAGGTGTATTATACATAGAGCCGTTATCAGCATGGGTTTTATAGCGAAGCATGGTAGGTGTGCCGGGGAAAACATCATCCGTAATCAGATCTTCCCGAATAACCGCGATCACAACGCCGGCGGGGCCTACATTTTTCTGGGCGCCGCCATAAAGCATAGCATACTTGCTCATATCCACCGGTTCAGACAGGAAGCAGGAAGATACATCCGCTACCAGGTCCTTACCCTTGGTGTTCGGCAGAGTCTTAAACTTTGTACCGTAGATCGTATTGTTTTCGCAGATGTACACATAATCCGCATTGGGGCTGATGGGCAGATCGGAGCAATCGGGAATATAGCTAAAAGTCTTATCTGCAGAGGATGCAACTACATTAGCCTGGCCGTACATAGCCGCCTCCTGGCAGGCTTTCTTTGCCCAAACGCCGGTAACAATATAGTCGGCAACCTTATTCTTCATTAGGTTCATCGGCACCATAGCAAATTGCTGGGAAGCGCCGCCCTGCATAAACAGCACTTTGTAGTTATCAGGCACGCCCATCAAATCACGAAGGTCCGCTTCGGCTGTGTCAATAATTTTTTGATAGGCATCAGATCGATGGCTCATCTCCATAACAGACATACCGAGTCCCCGGTAGTCCAGCATCTCATTGGCGGCCTCCTGCAAAACGGCTTCCGGCAATACCGCAGGGCCTGCAGAAAAATTATACACTCGTCCCATAGTGATCCTCCTTCATTGATTGTATGTCCACAATACGCGCACATTTGTTGTTCCTATAGTATCACTTCTGCGTCGGGATTGCAATAAGTCCCTTGCAATTTCGTATAGAATGTCATATTTCCGTTCCTGTGAACCGACAAAATAAGTCACATTTCCCATAGAAAAAGCGCCCCGACAGAGCCCTGTCTGCCGGGGCGCAGTTTTTGTAGATGTTGAGGCCGGTTTTATAGAAAATTCTGTCCTCACAACAGGCGCACATTGTAATGGCGAAGCCAAAAATCAAGCTGCAGCATATAGGCTGCCGTCTGGGGTTTTCGCATCAGTTGGCCATACCAGGGCCAAGGGGTTTCTTCCTGTAAATACCTTTGCAAGTTGCCCCTGTCCACCACGTTCCAAATGGGCGCATCCTTATTTGCAAGAAGGGCTTGCAGGCGCTTTTCCATATTCCTGGCATAGGCTGGATCATAGGTTTTGGGGAATGGGCTCTTCTTCCTGTAAAGGATCTCTTCCGGCAAAAGGCCCTCTGCCGCTTTCCGCAAAAGCCCCTTTTCCCGCCCTTCGTAATCTTTAAATGCCCAAGGCACATTGTAAAGATATTGGGCAATTCGGCGGTCACAGTATGGCACCCGCACTTCCAAACCTGCATACATACTCATTCTGTCATTTCGGTCAATCAGGGTTTGCATAAACCATTTATAATTCAGGTTCATCATTTCCTTCATCCGTTTCTCTTCCGGGGCGGTTCCCGGCAAGATATCACACTGCACAACGGTATCATTATATCGGTCCATCACAAAAGATTGGGGCTGCAATTTCTGCAAGTAATAGGGTGAAATAAGATTTGCTCTAGCAGCGGTGTTCTGCGCCCAAGGGAAGCCTTGCAACGCCCGAATCTGCGGGTCCCGATACCAAGGGTATCCGCCAAAAAGCTCGTCAGCACATTCTCCGGAAAGTGCCACCTTCACTGTAGAAGAAATATCCTTGCAAAAGCAAAGAAGGGAAAAGTCCACATCGCCCATCCCTGGTAGATCCCGGGCACAGGTTGCATCTTCCAGTGCCGCCTCTAAATCTTCCGGTGTTAACACTGTCCAGTGGTGGTCCGTTTGCAGCTGCGTTTGCATTAAATCAATAAAGGCTTTGTCGCTGGTAGGCTGGAATTTTTCCGGCACGAAGTATTTATCGTTATTTGCGTAGTCCAAGGAAAAGGTTGCCAGTGGCTGCGTCAACTCCCTGGCGCACAGGGCTGTAACAATACTGGAATCCAAACCACCAGACAGACAAGTGCCAATAGGTACATCCGATATCATTTGTCTGGCGATGGCATCTTTGACGAGGAAGCGAACCTTTTCCACCGTTTCAGGAAAGGTATCTGTAAACGGCTCATCTTTCAGTTTGAAATAGCAGTGGCTTTTCCATTTTCCGCCTTGGAAGTAGCCACAATGTCCCGGCTCTACTTCCCGTATATTACGGAATACACCGCTGCCCGGTGTTCTGCCCGGGCCTAATAGAAGCAGCTCCCCTACCCCCGTTTCATCCAGCTCTGCTTTCGCATCCGGGTAGGTCAAAATTGTCTTAATTTCCGATGCAAACAGAAAACCATCCTGCAGGCACATATAGAAAAGAGGTTTTACTCCCATTGGATCACGAGCAAGAAACAGCCTCTGGGTACGGTTTTCCCATATAGCAAAAGCAAAAACGCCATTTAGCTTGTTAAGGCAGTCTCCCCCCCATTGTGCATAGGCATGGAGAACTAACTCTGTATCGGACTTCGTTTCAAACCGGTGGCCTAAGGCAGCCAGCTCCTGCCGAAGCTCCCCCATATTGTACAGTTCCCCATTATAGGTAATGGTGTACCACTGGCCATCGCAGAAAAGTTGCATGGGTTGTTTGCCCTTAGCAATATCAACAACGGCAAGGCGGCTGTGTAATAAGGTGCATTGTCCTTCAGAGAACCAGCCTGTTCCCTCAGGACCTCTTCTTTTCATTGTAGATAGCATTTGAAGGCGCAGATCTACGGAATTGGGCAATGCAATCATACCTGCAATGGCACACATAGTTCATCCCGTCCTTTCTAAGCCATCGTATGCACCCACGCCTATTCGGTGCTTATTTTTTGTCACCGAAGAACCTTTAATGGCATACCATACTGTGAAAGGAGGAATGCCCTCTGGCAGCCACAGGAACAATTCAGGTAAATGCTTACACAAGCTACGCGCAAATCCCCTTGGAAGGTGCTGCTGTCACCATTTCAGATACAAACGGGCAACCCATCGCTATGCGTCTGACAAATAAAAGTGGGCAGTTGGATACACCCATATCTATTCCCGTGCCGGATCTTTCTGCAGGTCTGCGACCGGATACAGGCGTAATTCCCTTTGCCCGTGTGAATATACGGGCAAGATTAACTGGATATGAGGAAATCGAAATTGAAGATGTGCAAGTATTTCCCAATACGGTAACCAGTCAAAATTTAGAGATGATTCCTTTAGCGGAATTGCCTGCAAAATGGAATAAGGCAGAAATCTTTCGGGTGCCTGCCCAAAATCTGTAAGGAGGGATACTGTGCCGCCGGTTGTGCCTTATGTACCCCAGCAAATCACCGTACATTTGGGTCCTCCCTCATCAAACGCCGCCAATGTAACCGTAGATTTTGCTGACTATGTAAAGAACGTAGCATCCAGTGAAATCTACCCCACTTGGGACGAAAGCGCCCTGCGGGCCAATATTTACGCCATCGTATCCTTTGCCCTGAACCGGGTGTATACAGAATTCTACAGAAGTCGGGGCTACGATTTTGATATCACCAACAGCACCGCCATAGACCAATATTTTGTAAACGGACGAAATTATTTTGACAATATTTCCCGTATTGTAGATGAACTTTTCAACGATTATTTGCGCCGTCCCGGTTTTGTGGAGCCCCTTGCTGCAAAGTTCTGCAACGGCACCACAGTAACCTGCGAAGGGCTCAGTCAATGGGGCAGTCAGAATTTGGCGCAGCAGGGATATAACTCTACACAAATTCTTCGCAGCTACTACGGGAATGTGGAAATTGTACCTAACGCACCCATTCGGGGTCTCACCTCGTCCTATCCCGGCACCCCTCTTCGCAGAGGCTCTTCCGGTCCGGCTGTTGTAACATTGCAAGTAGCCCTTAACCGAATTGCTCAAAATTATCCCGCTATCCCCAAAATTGCAAATGTTGACGGCATCTACGGCAGTCGTACAGAGTCAGGTGTCCGGGCTTTCCAGCAAATCTTCAATCTGTCACCGGACGGCATTGTTGGGCCTGCTACATGGTATGCTATCGTGCGACTATACACCGCTGTGACCCGGCTTTCCGAGCTTCGCAGCCAGGGCCAGCAGTTCTATTCCATCAACTGGTCCCCTCCCAACGCCTTGCAAGTAGGAAGCACCGGGGATAAAGTCCGGCTACTGCAGTATATGCTCTCCATTTTGGCATCCTATATCTCCTACATTCCCTCTATCACCATAGATGGCACTTACGGCCCTGCTACACGGTCTGCCGTTTTGGCCGCGCAAAGGCTTTTCGGTTTGCCGGAAACCGGCGTTGTGGACGCAAGAACCTGGGATGAAATTTATGACCAATACTCCGGTATTGAAAGCACCTCTTTACGCTCCGGAGAAACCTTCCCGGGACAAAATCAGCTTGCTGTACCTGCCGGTAATTTCACCAGGCAGCGAAATGCAACGCCCTATAGCCGCGCTACCACAATGCGGCAATTCCCAGGCACAGATCTTTCAATGGGAGCCCAAGACCCCATCAAGCAGGAGGTGGTACGGTGAGACCAAATGAATCCTTTGTATCACAGCCAGTAAGAAGTTTACAAACAATGCTCCGTGTTTTGGCTGAAGCAGACCTAAGTCTGCCTACTGTTGTACCCGATGGCATATATGGGGCCTCCACGATGCAGGCGGTTAGCGCCTTTCAGCGAAAAATGGGGCTTCCTGTTACCGGTGTAACTGATGAACAAACCTGGTATGCTATTGTAGATGCCTATGAGCCAGCCCTTGTTATTGTTGGTCCGGCCGAGCCCATAGAAATAATTATGGATCCAGGAAAAGTCTTTATCTTAGGAGAAAAAAGTCCATATATTCTATTGGCGCAAAGTATGCTGATTTTCCTTGCTGAGGACTTTGACAGAATCCCGACCCCTAACCATACCGGTATCTTAGACCGAGAGACCGCCCGTTCCCTGTCCGGCTTCCAGGTGTTAAACGGTTTGCCGGACACAGGCCAGTTAGATAAGATTACCTGGAAAAATCTATCCCGGCAGTTTACACTTCATGCCCATCACACGCAAGCGCAACATCTTGACAGAAGTAAATTGTGAACGATTTGGAAATTCTTAGAAATTAAAACGAAATTTAGAAAAACAGGGGAAAATACTCTTGATTATAGCGCAAGAAGAGAATATAATGTATACATTATATGAAGGTATAGACCTTTTGGAGGATAACTACACCATGCGCATTCAAAACTGGAAAAAACAGATTTTCACTATCCCGAATATTTTAAGCCTGTTCCGCTTACTTTTGATCCCCGTATATATACACATCTATATGAATGCACAAAGTACTGCTGATTACCACCTGGCTGCTGCCATTTTGGCTGTTTCCTGCCTAACAGATGCAGTAGATGGGCAAATTGCCCGGCGTTTTAATATGATCACTGCCGTTGGCAAAGTGCTGGATCCCCTGGCAGACAAAATTACCCAGTTTACGCTAATTATCTGTCTTACCATGCGTCACCCTGTTCTTTGGAGCATTATCGGCCTGTTCGTAGCAAAGGAACTGTTCCAGTTGGTAGCCGGCTACATCATCGTGCGTCACGGTCGGATTTTGAAAGGTGCCCAAATCTCCGGCAAAATCTGTACCACCGTCTTGTTCGTCAGTTTGACCTTATTGGTTCTTGTGCCTGACATTCACCCCAACTGGGTATTAGGCATTACCATTGCCGATGGTCTGTTTCTACTGATTGCCTTTATTGACTATATCTTCGTATATGTCCGCAAGGCCGATGAATTAACAGAAGATTTTTCTCTTGAGGATAAAGACAAATAAGTAACGACCGAGTTTAGAGCAGCGCTCTGAACTCGGTCTTTTTTATTATTCGGGTAAGATTGATGAGGGGTCAAACGGCACGCCGGCATCCTTCAGATTTTGAAGCATTTTGCTCCAATCAAGGCTTTGCTGCCATCTTGCAATGGCACCTTCTTTGTTGGCAGAAATGCTAACAGCGGGCACTTGAACCGAAAAATCTTTGGCTTTTTCTTCCGTAAATCGCAAGCCTAAATAGTCAACGTTTCCTAACATCAGCATTAAAGAATACACATCCCCGCCGGATACCCTATCCTGGCTGAGTTTCAGTTTCAACTCTTCATTAGGATATTCAGGCACAAGCATCCGCATGACTTTTGACGGAACAGAGAAAATCAAAGAGCCGTTAAATCCGTTCTTATTGACACAAAACGCTTCCAGACTGCAATTTACGATTGTTTCCCCTTCAAAGGTTAGTTGGCACTGGCCTGTTTGCTTCCCATCGGAATACAGCCCCTTTGCAGAAAGGACCAATTCACCGCAAGTAAGCAGGGTTGCAAATTCGCTTTCAGATACAGTCCTTGCCCAGAAAAACAACGTTTCCCCATCTTCGTCCGCAACTTCTAATCCGGTTAGTTTATTGCGGTTATCCAGGTAAGCAACCAACTGAAAACGCCAATCTGCTGCTTCTGCATATTCCTCCAAGGCTGCCACCATTTCTTCGTGGACATCACTTGCGTACCCTTGGTTCATCAGTCTGCGAACAACCGCATCTTCTTTCAGCTGCTTTGCCATTTGCAAGAGAGTTCGCCGGGCATCCTCCGGTTGAATAACCGCTTTCAATTGCAGTACATCCTGGCTGACGCCCTCAAGTTCCAATGTGACATTCTTTTTCGTTGCCCGGTGGATACTATCAAGTAAAATGCTTCCATAGGTACGAAAAATTTCTGTCATTTCCGTGCTTGTAAGCAGTTCCTCGTTTGGGCTATTTGTGTCAGAAGGGTACAGATCCTCTTGGGTGAACTCTAAATACTGTTTGCTTAATTCCGGAAAACCTACCCACGCTTTCTGGGCATTTTGGATGACATCCAGGCTGATAACAGATTGATCCTTTACAAACAGGGACATCTGCGTCTTTTGCAAATCATCCTCTTTGCCCGACACAATCTGTAAGTTTAGATCTGAAATCCAGGCGCCGTCTTCGGCTGTATCAAAATACAATTCCTGCAGGCTTTGATCCATATATAGGCCAATCTTATATCTGCGGGGCGTTTCAAGTGAATTGCCGCTTGCCAGCGAGCCAATTCCAACATCCTCAGCCACTGAAGCGAGGGCCTTTTTCATAAGAGTCTCAGGAGGCAAAATGAGGCGTTCGGCCCAGGCTGCAATATCTGCATAGAATATGGCAACCAGCATCCCCAGCACAAAAAGAACGGAGGCTGCGCCAATCAGCCAAAACTTTCCCTTACCCCGTTTCTTTTTGGGTTGCTCCTCCTGCACCGGTGTTTTCTCTTCCCGTGTAACCGGGCAGCCACAGTACAAACAGAAATTTCCGTCTTCGGTTAATTCTTTTCCGCATTTTCTACAAAACATAGACTTTACCGGCACCGGTAGTGCCAAACTCCTTTCCTTCGAACACCTTTTGGGTAGTTCTATTATACCATTGTAACCCATCCTTTGCAATGCAAACCTTGCAACTGTAAAAAACTCCCTCATAAGCAACGCCTCGCAAAGAAGCGCTGTCCTTCTACGGGGGAGTTTTCTGGTAAATAGCAAGGTAATTTCCTACACTTTCATAAAGGACATACCCATTTGTGGTAAGCATATCCGCAAGGCTTTGGTATCCGCCATACCGGCTATAGTCTGTTGTGCTTGTTGTATGAAGGGCAATAAATTCCGTTTCTAACAAGTGCTCCCGTGAGCAATATTTCACATCATACAGTATTTCCCGGTTGCTTAGGTGCGCTGTATAGAAGGTGGTTGCCGCAACGCTTGCATCTTCCGGTATGGTATCCAGCGCATTAGCAATGCTTTCGTAGTAAGCTTCATAGTCCTTGTAAAGCCCGGTCATTTGCACTCCCTGAGGATAGACAACCTGGAAGAAAGATACCGCTGCCAAAATAACCCCGGCCGCCAAAGCACCAATCTTCACCCAGGCATTTTTCCATCTGCCCACATTGATCGCTACAAGATAAAACAAAAAGGCAGTCGGGCCAAAGGTGTACTGGAAGAAAATGTCGTGCTGATAGGTATAGTCCGACATCAGATTTACAAGCACATAGGGAATAAGCAAAATATACCGCTCGAAGCGCCTTGTAAGTAGCAGGCCCAAAAGGGGCAGCACCGTGCGCAAGATAAATTCCAGTTTTTCTTTATCCACGCACTCATACATAGCCTTCAATGGGTTTAGAAGGACCGCCTTGACAACCGTCAGTAAAGAGCCGCTTCCATCATACATAAAGTTATCATAGCGGTAGGACATCACACCATCGCCATAGATTGCCAAATACGTTGTAGCGCCCCAGAACCAGGCAAGAGAAGCGCCAATCAGAGATAGGCTGACAGTCAATTCTCTTCTAAAGTTCTCACCGCGATCCAGCAGTGTCTTTACCAGCCAATAAAGGCCTGCCACAGCTACATAAACAGGTGCATCTTCTTTTACGCAAAGGGTTAAGAGGGCAGAAACAGCAGTAATGGATACACTCCCCTTTTCCAGACCATACATCAGCCACAAAATGAGGGGTGCCAAGAAGCAGTTCTCGTGGATATCATAACTTGCGCCTGCGGAAAAAGCCGGGTAAAAAAGGAGCAGGGCACATAGCAGAGTTTTCGCAATGTCGGATAGATTTTTATGAGAGCCGATCTTCCATAGAGGAATTACACTGCTTGCCAGCACCGCCGCCTGAAGCACTTGCAAGGTTTCCGGGCGAGGGACAATGGCATAAAAGGGCAAAAGCAAATAATAAATGGGAGAAACATGTACCTGGAAATGGGAAAGGAGACCGTCCCGCTCCAGGGTAGTCATAGGCAGTCCTGTCGTCTTCATATTATGGAACATCTGTGAGAAGATGCCAAAATCATAAGAAGGTGTCCAAAAGCACTTCACCCGATAGACAGTCCACGCACTCACGAAAGCAAAAAACGCCAAGGCCAGCAGACCGGTAATGATGGGAAACACCGGATTTGCCTTCCTCCTTTTATGAGGAGCATCCGGGGTATTATCCCAGCCCATCAGGCCATAAACAGCCAAAACACCAACCACAATGGCGCAGAAGATGAAATATGCCCAGTGGAAAGAGGAAAGCAAACTAATACTCGCCAGAATGGAAAACACAACGCAAAGACCCCATCGTTCCAACATCTCGGTATCTTTACAGATAGATACATAATGCAGCACAGCAAAGACAGCCAATGCAGACACTACCAGTACGAGTGCAGACGCCCCTGCCAAAGCAGAAAGGCCTTTCAGGCTACGGTCCGATGCCGGCAGAAGTAAGTAAGCAACCGTTACTCCCATCAGCCAGGAAAGCAAAAGCCGACGAAACAACGCCCCCGGCTCCAGTGTTATTATCCACTTTTTCATCGGCCCACCTCCTCGTTTTTAGTATTATACCATTTACAAGAAAAAACCGCAACTAAAACAAGAAAACACTCCTCCGCGTTGCATTGATCATTCAAATCCCTCCTTCCAAATACCTATGCCAATAAAAAAGACCACCCATTGGGGTGGCAATTTTTGGTGGCGGAGAGTCGGGATCTGTTTGCATTTTGCCTTTGGCAAAATAAATGTTCCGCTCTGTCAATCCTGTTGCGGTGCCCGACATCATCGTCGGTGACAACGCACCTTCCTCTGCTGTCGACCGCAGCCACTCGCTCAGGTCGCTTGACTCCGCCACTGGCGGCGCTCCCATCGCTCCCCATCGCGGGCAACGCTCATCCGCGTTGCAATTATCATTCAAATCCCTCCTTCCAAATGCCTATGCCAATAAAAAAGACCACCCGTTTGGGTGGCAATTTTTGGTGGCGGAGAGTCGGGATCTGTTTGCATTTTGCCTTTGGCAAAATAAATGTTCCGCTCTGTCAAGCCAGAGCGGGCAACGCTCATCCGCGTTGCAATTATCATTCAAATCCCTCCTTCCAAATGCCTATGCCAATAAAAAAGACCACCCATTGGGGTGGTCTTTTTTATTGGCGGAGAGGAGAAGGAGGGATTTGAACCCTCGATACCCTTTTGGGGTATACACGATTTCCAATCGTGCGCGCTCGGCCAGCTACGCGACTTCTCCATAGTGACAGCTTTTGCAGTCAGCCTGTGTATATTACCCTATTTTACTTGGTTTGTCAAGTACTATTTCGCATTTTTCCGGGAAATTTCAGCCATTCTCCTTTAGAAAATAAGTTGACAACAGGTTAAGAAACGGATATAATAATCCGGTAACTGCTACTGTGGCTCAGTCGGTAGAGCAGCTGATTCGTAATCAGCAGGCCGCCGGTTCAAGTCCGGCCAGTAGCTCCAAAAAGGCAAGTCTTTTGACTTGCCTTTTTATTTTTTCATAATAAAGGTTTCCAAATTGATTTTGTGATTATATTTGATAGATGCGACCTTGTCCTTTTCCAGGATCGTCTTAGTAAGGTCAATGCCATTCAGCGCGGCGATCGCCACAATATAGTGGATCATATCCGCAAGCTCAATACCCAACTGCTCCTGCAAATCGTTTTCCGAGGTTGCCTTCCGCCCTGCCTTTTTATTCAGCACTTCGGCAACTTCCCCAATCTCTTCCACCAATTTCATAAACATACTCTGCTCGTTTGCCCAACCGCAATAGCGTTCTGCCAGGTATGCTTCTAAGTTATTGATCGTTACTTCCATCTCATTTCCTCCGCAAATTATATCTCAATGGCAACCACTCCCGCATTTTCCATTGGAAAAGGGGTGGCTTTGTTGGAATAGGTAATTCCATTTTCGATGCATTGAATCACATTAATTACACCACCATGGGTCACAAGAATTATGTTTTGGTCCAACTCTCGTACTTTTCTTTTAAAGTTTCCCCACGCAGTAGAAACCCGATTATAAAAACTTGCCGGACTTTCTCCTCCCGGATAGGATTGCTCCCAGTCTAAAGCACTCCAATATAGTCCGGGATACTGAAAATTTGCCTCACGATTATTCATACCCGCAAGAATTCCGTTGTTAGTTTCACGAAAATCTGGCATATCAACAACAGAAACATTTAATGACGTTGCCAATATATCTGCTGTTTGCCTTGCCCTTGGAAGGTCACTTGAATATATTATGTTAATATCCAAATTCGCAACAGATTGAAGCTTGGTTGCCAACTTCTCAACCTGTTCAATTCCTTCAATTGTCAGCGGAGAATCACTCCAACCACCACGAACAGAATCATCATCTTTCCCATGACGAACAAGATAACAAATCATTTCATATTCTCCTTGGCTGTCCGGCAAGAAGCAATCAACATTACACGAAGAGATGTGCATTTAGAGGAAAGCAATTTATATGTCTGCGCATCGATGTAGTTCGTTTTGGATAGTAATTCAAGCCAATAACCCGTTTCACTTGCTTCTTTCAATGCAATTTCGAGTTTAGAAATAAAATCTTTCTTGCCCTGTGCGTATCGCGCTTCATAGATATTTGCACCGATACTTGTTCCACTTCTGCCGATTTGATTGGCTATGATAGATTCGCGGTTAGATTTTAAATATTTCACAAGGTTTATTATATCCACGGAGAAATCCATAGAAAGTGCTACTAGTTTATTTTCTTTCACAAAATCGCCCTCCTTTCACAAATATTATCATAAAATAGAGTATATTGCAATGATGCACCGCCTACGGCGATATGATGTTTTTCGCTTCGCTCAAAATGATGTTGTGTCACTTCGTTCTGCAATGATGCGATGTTTGCCTCAAAACATTAGGCGAAGCCAACATCATTAGCGTCAGCGGCATCATTAGTGAAACGACATCATTTGCCGAAGGCAAACATCATTCAAAAAGCCCCCATTTGTCGATTGACAAATGGGGGCTTTTTGCTGGAGCGGGTGACGAGGCTCGAACTCGCTACCTCCACCTTGGCAAGGTGGCGCTCTACCGGATGAGCTACACCCGCGAACAAAAGAGATTATAGCAGATTTTCCCGATAAGTCAAGCCTAAAAGAGAAAAAATATAAAATCTTTTGTAAGTTTTTATTTTGTTGCGAAGCCTTTGTCCATTTCCGGTTGGTATAGGTCAGCAGTTTTGCCGTCCATCACAACTGAATACAATGCAGCCAAGGCCAAACTGTCCCACTTCACTGCGGGTAAAGATGCGTTCCCATGTTTCCGGCTTCAGAAGCCGTTTTTCTTGAATGGAACGATAAAAATTCTGCAGATCGTACGCTGTGCCCACCACATAGGCTGAACCGGGGCGTTGTCAGTTCCGGCAGGCCGCTGGTTTGTTGCAAAAGGTTTCTTAAGGTAATGCGCCTATCCAGGTCCTTAGCATTCCTCTTCGGTCCATACTATCCTCCGTAAGCCGAATAGTCCCACACATAGTTCTTCATCTGTTCCCTGGTTCGCAGGAAAAAGTTACCCTGGCGAGCGCATTGCAGAAAATCAACAAAGAGGTAGCCATCCCCTTCTTTGACTGCATTCCAGTAATGGGGTTTGCCATCCTTTGTGCCAACCACCACAGAGCAGTCCACGCCAGCCTTTTGGCACATAGACGCATACACCGTAGCATACGCCTTACTATCTCCAACACCGTAATGCAGCAGGCTGTAGGCCGGCGTAATAGAAGTGTGTAACGTATTGGGATTATAGTGCAGTGCCAGGAACCGATAGAGTTGCGCGCACTTTTCCCCACCGGAAGCACTCTGCGTTACAGAAAGCAGTGCAGAATCAAATGCTGCCGCCACCGTCTGCTGCATTGCCCGCAGGTCATCCCGGCTGTTTTCATAGGCAAACAACACTTCAATTACCCTTTGAGGACCATCCTGCGGATGTGCTGTGACCGTTACTTGCGGCATTTCCATACACACATCCGGATTTTGATCCACGTAGTTTTTAATCAGTTGGATAAAATCTGTCTGGTTGTAATTTTCTACAAAAAAAGTGGCAGAAGGTTTACATTTGTCCAGTGCGTCATAAATGAGCGCTATCCCGTCAGGCATCGCTGTCACCCGGTTAATATAGCGGATATCCGAAAAGCTGCGGTCATAGGTAATCTGCAGAGCCACCGCCTGAACACCGCCCTTGGTACCTACTTCGTAGGTGATTTTTTCCACCGCATAGCTACCGATGGGATTTGCAGTACGCACCTGCCGCACGGCAGATTCCATATAGTCCTGCACTGTAACCTTGTTTTCATTGGGATAATAAATCGTTGCGCCGGCGGTGCCTTTTTCCACAATCGTACACAAGGCCTGATAAAGCGTTTGATAACTGGAGGCTTCAATTCGCTCACCGCTATCAAAGGAGTCCGGCGTTTTATGGGGAGTTACATGGGCATAACTGCCATGCATCCACATATCACAGCCGCAAAGCCCCAGGCAAAGGCACAGGCACAAGAGTGCAGCAGCAAGTTTCCTCATGCGCTCCCCTCCTTCTTACAAAGAATACTTGGAATAACGGGCAAAGCCGTCGCCCAATACCTGGTGGGCATCCTGGACAATGATGAAAGCATCTGGGTCAATTTCCACCACAAGGCGTTTCAGATCTGTCACCTGCTGCCGTTTTACCGCAGTCAAAACAACCTTCTTTTCTGCCCTCGTATAAGAGCCTTCTCCATTCAGATAGGTGGCACCCCGATCCAGTTTTTCCGCAATCCCTCGGGCGATTTCTTCGTGATGGGGACTGATGATCAGTGCCACTTTTGAATAGTCAAAACTATAGACCACTGCATCAATAATCTTGCCGCACACAAAGATGGCAATTCCACTGTACAAAGCATTTTGAATGTCCATATACACGACACCTGTCAGCACTGCCACTGCGCCGTCAAAACACATATTAATAACACCAATAGGCACATTCTGCCAGCGCAGTTTCAGCAGGCGCACAATAATGTCAGAACCACCGGTTGACCCACCGGTAGAAAACACGACGCCAAGTCCCAACCCGCAGACCACGCCACCGTAAAGGGCGCTTATCAGCGGGTCTAAGGCGGGCTTAGGGATCAGACTGAAAAGGTCAATAAAACCGGAGTTTGCCGCCATACCGAACAAGGAAAGGAAGAAAAACTCCCTTCCTATCTTCATCCCACCAATAGCAAACAGAGGAAGATTAATCAGCGCTGTCAAAAGGCCCACCGTGCCAAAGCCTGTCAATTTAACGATCAACATTGAAAGGCCGGAAATGCCACCTGCATTTAGACCGTGATATTCCAAAAACAGGTTGAAGCCCAAAGAAAACATAGCACCGCCCACGATCACCCGAGCAATTTTCCATATAAGGTCAAACGTTTTTTTCATAGAATATTAAACCTCAAATGCAATTTGTTTTTCAGAAGCATCCTCTTCTTTTAGCAGAGCGCCTGCGGTGGGAATATTGCGGCTGCGATAACGACTGGCGTTCACAATGCCGCTATCTTCTAATCTCATAGCGCCGGTGAGTACCGCTTTCTTCTTCAAAGACATCGCCGTAACACCGATTGTATTTCTGGTGGTCTTCGGCAAAAGCTGTGCCGTAGAAATAATCGCCACTCTGTTATCAGAAGCATAGAGGGCAACCTGGCAGTCTTCGCTCATACCCATAGCCGTAACCAGCGGACTCTTATCAGAATAAGCGCCGGTAAGTTTGCGACGGTTAGTCTTGGTTTCATAGGCAGACAGCGGCACTTTGGCAATCTTACCGTTTTCAAAGAAGAACAGCACAAAGCCCTTATAATCACCGGGCAAAATCACCTGTCGAACGGTTTCTCCTTGCTCCATCCCCAATTTCTGGGGCAAATAGTCGCCCAGAACAGAGGCTTTTCCGTCTTCAAAATCAGAAAGGCGGGACTTGTAGCATTGGCACTGATCGGTAAACACCAAAATCTCAGAACGGTTGCTGCATTCCACACTAAAGGCCAGTTTATCCCCTTCCTTGAACTTCTGTTCTCCGGACATACGCAAACTTGCAGGGGTAATCTTCTTTAGATAGCCTTCCCTGGAAACAAACAAAGTAACCGGGTAATCAGGAATATCCTCTTCTTCCTCATCCAAATCCGCCAGAATGCTCTCATAAATGATTTCCGTTTTCCGAGGCTGGCCGAACTTTTCTGCCACCTGCTTCAGTTCATTTATGATCACCTTGTCCAGCTTTCTGCGGTTATTCAAAGTATCCTGCAGTTCTGCAATTTCCTGTTCCAGTTCATCAATTGCCTTGGTCTGCCGGAGAATGTACTCTTTGTTGATGTTCCGCAGCTTGATCTCCGCCACATAGTTGGCCTGTACCTGGTCAATACCGAAGCCAATCATCAAATTGGGCACAACTTCGCTTTCCAGTTCCGTTTGACGGATAATGAAGATGGCCTTGTCGATATCCAGCAAAATTCGCTCCAGGCCTTTCAGTAGGTGGAGTCTTTCTGCCTTCTTCTGAATTTGGAAATAAATCCTTCTCTGGACACATTCTACACGCCAGGCAGTCCACTCTTCCAGAATTTCACCTACACCCATCACCCGGGGCATACCCGCAATCAGAACGTTGAAATTGCAGGGGAAACTATCCTGCAAAGTGGTCATACGGAAGAGTTTTTGCATCAGTTTTTCCGGGTCAATGCCCCGCTTCAGGTCGATCGTCAATTTCAGACCGCCCAAATCAGTTTCGTCACGCATATCCAGAATTTCCCGAATCTTGCCCGCTTTGATTAGTTCCGCCACCTTGTCCATAATGGCTTCGCTGGTAGTGGAATAGGGAATTTCGTAGATTTCAATGAGATTGTTCTCTTTCACATAGCGCCACTTGGCCCGCAGTTTGAAACTGCCCCGGCCTGTGGAATAAATTTCCCGGGTTACGTTCTCCTCAAAAATCAATTCGCCGCCGGTGGAAAAGTCCGGGCCGGGCAAGGTGGAAAGAATATCATGATTGGGGTTTTGCATCAAGGCAATGGCCGTTTCGCAGACTTCCTTTAGGTTGAAAGAGCAAATGTTACTTGCCATGCCAACTGCAATGCCCTGGTTTGCATTCACTAAAACATTGGGGAATGTGGTGGGCAGCAAAGTGGGCTCCTTGGTGGATGCGTCGTAGTTATCCACCATATCCACCGTATCGGAGTCGATGTCCTTAAACAGTTCCGTGCAGATTTTATCCAATTTGGCTTCCGTATAACGGGATGCGGCATAAGCCATATCCCGGGAGTATACTTTGCCGAAGTTGCCCTTGGAGTCTACCAGCGGATGCAGGAGGGTCTCGTTGCCCCGGGAAAGGCGGACCATTGTTTCATAAATGGCTGCATCACCGTGAGGGTTCAGGCGCATTGTCTGGCCCACGATGTTGGCAGATTTGGTCCGGCTGCCGGAAAGCAGACCCATCTTGTACATAGTGTACAGCAGTTTTCTGTGGGAAGGCTTAAAGCCATCAATTTCCGGAATGGCTCTGGATACAATGACGCTCATTGCATAGGGCATATAGTTGACTTCCAAAGTTTCGGAAATAGCCTGCTCGGTGGTAGATCCAACAAGGCCTACCACACCGTCGGTATTTATTTTCTTTTTATTCTGTTCCGGTTCTTTTTTCTTCCGTGCCATAAATACCTCTCATCAGGAAATATCGGCCAGTTCCAAA
>RHMF01000182.1_pt1 | contig 25578 bp, 25 predicted proteins | sample 5365151 | NCBI WGS metagenome assembly RHMF01 (sample SAMN10266501, study PRJNA497801) | feces metagenome | isolation source: feces | host: Bos taurus | place: China: Prairie of Fairy Mountain | collected 2017-08-14 | reverse complement strand
GAGTTGGGTATGTTGTATAAGGTCCGTAGCCCTGCGAATAATTTCCCCAACCAGAAGTGGTCATATCGGCCATTATTTAATTCCCCTTTCTAAACCAAAAATAGCTGGGAATCTCACGTGATGAATCCCAGCTATCATATATGTTGCCGTTTACAACAGTCGCCACATGGCCACTGAATTTTAGAACAAATATCCCATAAGGATTGTCCCTGCAAAAATCAGCGGCCGTGTAGCAATCTGGACAGCTATTTGGAAGAGTCGTCCTATAGAATCCGTGCTGACGTAAAACTGAACCCCAGACAGACTCCGCATGAGGCATGTCCCCCATCATTCTGGCGTTGTAGCACAGCATTTCATGTGCTTCATCCCAACTGACGTTTAATGCTTTTGCTATCGCACGCACAGCGCAGTCGTCAACAGATCTTCCAACAGGATTAGGATTGTAATATATGTATGTCATATTACGTTGTATTTGTTACATAACCGATTTTGACATATAATGTGCCAGTTATAGATGAAGAAGTAAGGTTTTTTAAAACAAAATGAACTGTCCCATCACTCCAAATATCTAAACGTCTTGGCAAAACATTATCGTTATTAGTGTTGTATCCCATTATTGAAATAGGCGTTAAACCGTCCTGGGAAATATCGATTGAACTATCGACGTTTCCGTTAGCGGTTACTGTGTATTCCGCAGTGTGCTGAACCATGGAAAAAGTCAATGGATCCTGTTTGTCATTTGCGAGATCATATGCCGCCTTCACTGCGCTTGCCGTTGCAGCTAGAGCTGTACTTGTCGAACTTGTTGACGTAGAAAGCTTTGTGACACCGTAATATGTTGTAGTTGCAACGCCACCATCTCCCTGAACAAAGTTAGTGCCGTCATAGACAAAATCAACAACCTCTCCAGCTTGCCAATGATATCTCGCTTTCGCTGTGGTGCCGACTCGCATTATGCTTTTGGCTCCGGTTCCATCTACATTTAAGGTCGATGTGCCATTATACGTATCAGCATTAGTAAACTTGACCCGAAGCATCGCCCCTTCTTGAAGTACAAAATCGCCGGAAGTAGTGGTTACGACTTTTGCTGCCGTGGACGCTGCAGTTGGACATGTTCCGTACCAAGTGGGTTGACCTCCGAGCTTAGTAGCAACATATGCTTTTATTTTGCCCCAAAAATAAGCCAATCCAGTTTTATCTAAGTATGCTTCCGCCATACACCCTCCTTAGGTTGCTACTATGGTGTCTATCTCCGAATTGGTAATTGCTGATACTCCACCGTCAGCCATCTTTACATACGCACTACCACTCCATCTGAACTGAGAGTTGGCAGCATAACTTGTGCTATCTGCCATAAGAACGTATATCTTACCTGTCTCTGGTGTAATCACCGTTCCGGACGCGCTTCCAGAAGCAAGCCAATTCTGAGAGAGCTCTGTCTGACCAGTTCTTGGATATGCTTCTATAACATCGTCTACATAAGACGGTAATATACTGGAATCAATAAGGTTATTTGAATCAAACACAAGCTTATTGAGCTTAGTCTTATCAGAGGCGCTCATTAAGCCGGCGTTTGAGGTCGATGCCGTACCGTAAATAGTATCGCCTCGAGATTCAATAATACGCCACTGTTCGCCATCATATACGATTTCTATAACTCTTGGATTGCCGTTAGCACCGGTATCCCAACGTAATCTGGAACTGTAAGCATAATCACCAAATGTAGTAGAGTTGTTTGTTTGGTCAGAATCTCCCGGAGACGGAACCGCCAGCGGTATAGCTGTCCCGTTTGCTCCTATTTTGATCGAAACGCCAGAATTTTGAAAATTTCCGATCGGGTTTGAGAAAAGTACGGCAATTCGAACTCCAGTAAGGAGTTCAAAATCTGATTCGAATGCTGTTAAGATTACAATTTTAGTCGCCTCTGACGACGCAGTATTACATGTCCCGTAAAACATTTTTGACGTGTTCTTAATCGTCTGAGTTAACACGCTCGCGGATATCAGCCTGCCAGTTGTACTAGTTCCGGCATTAGCTTCTTCGCCAGTCATAGTTGAATACGTTGTGTCTTTGTAATAAGGTACGCCGCTGATTATAGGAGATGCCGTATATCCACTAGAGCTGGTAACAGTTGATCCATTTTTTATAAGTCCAGTCGTGCCATTCGCTCCGACAAGGTCGTACGTTGTATCTGTAGCTGCTATAGTCACTTTGTCGTTTGTCGCATCTGGGGTGAGCGTCACATTTGAGCCTGCTTCAAGTTCTAATGTATCTGTTTTGCCGTCGGCAGCAACAGTGGTACTTCCGACTTTAACATTACTAAAAGCATTCTGGTTGACTTCAGCTCCAGAGGATATACCAGAAAGCTTATTTTTCTCGGTTGTAGTATAGTCATTAGTAGAAAGACCTTTACCACTCTGCTGAGCAACGAAAGTCGTCTTAAGCTTCTGCCAGAAATATAATAGTCCATCGTAATCGAGGAATTTTAATGCCATTTTAATTGTCTCCTTATGTTAGGTTCGACATAACCGCTTCTATGTCAGAATTCGTTATTCTACTAACGCCTATATTGTCTCTTGTTAAGTTCACATCTCCAGTTCGGTATGTTAATTCTTCATCGCCTTTGATTCCGGTAACAGCACTGGCAGTCCCGCCAGACGGAACTTCGGACATTACCGTTACTACTTCCCAATGAGTTGGGTCAAAGGTCTCCGAACTGGAAATATCTTGTATACATTTGTATAATTCGTAATCGTATATACAATAATCTCCGACAGAATACGTCTGTGTATCGTCATAAGCATCAGCTATTATTGTATAAATATCATCGTTGTCTGGCATTTGTCCCACCACCCTAGAGCCGTTAACGAACGCGACCTTATTTCTAGAAATATCTTGTGCACTAGCGGCATCCTCTGAATATGTATTTACTACATAACTTGAGCCGTCAACTCCAAGGATGTTAACTCCTGATCGAATGTTTGTCGGGACAATTTTGGCCTGATCTGAAACCGACAGCCCGACACGCCCGCCAGTGGTGTAACCAGCAGGAATGTCACGGCTGTCAGATACGCTAGTAATAGTTCCATCTAAGGAACCTATATTGGGCATGGCCCCAACAATTTCTCCGTTAAGACCATACGCGGTCTTTGTTTCGAGAATGTCGTTCTGGGTAGCGGTAGCGTCCGAAATATCGTGAAAAACAGCAGTGCCAGTCTGGTCAGACAATGGAAGTTCAACACTGTCTATCCCATTATAGACTAGGCTATGTATTACAATATTTTTTGACATAAAACACCTACCGTATTATTAATCGACTTCCATTTTGATAAACAGAGCCATATTCATATGGAATCTCGAGGACCGTAATATTATTTATGGCTTTCTTATCTGCTGTGTCTAATTCCTGATCTTCTGTCGTAGGTAGCACTGTGTACGGCCCTTCGTAATCGGGATTAGATGTGCTGCCAGCCATAAACTATAACCTCATGCCATCTCTTATCAATTCCGGCAACTCGCCCTGTGTAATGATATGAATTCGTATTGTCGGCCAAATCGGTCGGCGTAGAGCGAATCTCATTACCATTTGAACGGTCTATGCTGCTGCCAAATGACTCATCGAGAGTTTTACGCATCCATAAAGTAGTGTACGGTCGATTTACAAAACCGACTACGTTATCAAGAGAGAGCTTAAAAGACCCGTCTAAAGTTACAGGATGAATTCCGGACCCTTCGTCGATCCCCAGCGTTCCTGGATCTATCCATCCGTTGCCGAAATTGGTCATAGATCCGATTAATAGCTTTCCGTCGGAACCGAAGAACTTCTTTCCCTCCAAGACATTAGCAGTTGTCGCGTCAGCTCTTGTAAAGTTAAAGACTCCGCACTTAATGTAACCGTTGCCATCGTGATAGCCTTTAGGAATCATCGCATATGCGCCATACTGCGCCGTTGCTACATACGATCCATTATCGGGCATCGTGCCGGCTAACGGATTTCCATACTGATCGACTATCACTTTGGGGCTGCGGACGTCTTCGGCTTTTGCCTCGTTATTATACCAATCAGCTATAGTGATCATTTTGATTAAATTCCTTTTAATCCGACCTTTATGGTAGATGTTGGCTTAGCACCATAACAGAACCATGTTACAGATCCATTGTTCATCCTGCCTATTCCGGCGGATATAATATTGAACGCCTGGTTGTATGTGGGCAGCAAAGGAACATCAACAGAGTCAAGAACCTTTACTAAAATTGGCTTATATGTTGACAGCATTCCAGGGACGGTGACCGTCTGAGAATAATAATACTGTCCAGGATGTTCGTAGTCCTCATATCTATTCCAACCAGTTGAATTGAATGTTACTTCTCTGACAGCGGTGGCTTCAGCCAGATGCATCATTATTTCTTCATACTGACTCTGAGATGACGGTGTCCATAAGCTCGCAAGCCAATTATCAAACGTCGCCTGATTTGTGGATATGGCGTTGTTAAACTGTGTCATCCACTGATTATACAATGGCTCAGCATTGATAACTGTAAGCGGTCCAGTGACAAATGGCGTACTCGAAGTTCCGACCATGTTAGTAATATCACTGGCGGCTATTGATGATGCGCCAGCTCTTACTGTCACAAAAGCGAGAGGCCACTGATGAGAATTAAGCGTAGGCCTTGACGAGGACGATGTAGGGCCCTGTACAACATGAATCGAATTTGTACGAGAATCGCGATCCACATCGAGAACGATGGCATCAATCCTATCCAGAAGCGAGTTATTAGCTGCTAGTGAAAGACCTGTAGCACTATCATTGTATGTGTATGTATGATCAAACCAGGCTTTTCCAGGGGCCACAGTAACGTTTAAACCTCCTGAAGCCGTAACTGTGAACGCCTGGCCTACAGACTGAAATACGCCGTCTCCGATTATTCCGTCAAAGATTCGAGTAAAATCTTCAGCGTCGTATTTTCTATCTCCGTTTAGAGAGTTATAAAAACCGTATTCTAGCATTTTGTCTCCTTAAACAATATTTAGTGTGTCATTGTTTTTAGAAATTAATCCTGTGTCGTGAGGTATTTCCTCGACGATAACATTTTGAGACATTATTTTCTGATTAGTATCTAAAACAATGTTCCTAAACGCAGGCGTAACTCTATATGGTCCTGCATAAACAGGAGAAATATCAGGGCCTGGATCGGCATGACCGGTTATCGGATAGAACGTTCCGGAAACAGTATCGTAAACGCCAATCGCCCCATCCACAGTTCGTCTCGTCGGCTGATAGTTTGCGACTATATTGTCGCCGTTTCTAACAACCAATTTGTAGAGCTTCATAGGAGTTGGATACAATCTAAGAGATCCATTAGCATACCTACTGGCAAATATAAGTAACGTATTTGTCTCGTTGTTGGAGCCAATAGATCTTGTTACAGAGCTATCATTGACGGTGATCGTTATACTATTAGACGACACTGACTGCGTCATATCGACGATATTCGACTGGTCAAAAGGATATGTTTGCTCGTCGTATCTAACAGATACACTATCTGCTGTGTGATAGACAGCACCGTACAAATGATTTTGATTAGGATTTATACTATCGTAATATGCTTGCGCACCGAACATGTAATGATAACTGATAGTATCTACAGATGCCTTAAAATCGTAGTTAATCCTATCTCCTAACGCTCTAGTGACCAGCTTGGTGTCTATATACGAGTTACCATCAGACTCTATGTATTCCAGAGCCTGGTACTCGTGGGTCACCGTTTCAGAATAATCCGGATTTGAAAGATTACCAACAACCGGACCTACTTCGAATTCGCCAGTGCCCATATTAACAAGGAATACGTCACGAACAAGGTCGTACATTCCAGGCTTACCATCGGAGATCCTATAACAAGGAACGAGGTGCGAAATAGTAGTGCCATTTTGACGAATTATTACGCTTTTGACCTGTTTTGTTCCGCCGATAAATGTAGCTTCACCAGTCTGATAATAGTCCTGGGCGAAGAGATACATGCTCGCGCCTTCTTCCTCTTGATTGTAGTCACCGTATCCGGTAGTCCACAATGTCGTATCTGAGGTAGAATACGAGAAATATCCAGCCGTATAGAATGTTTCCCCAACGTATCCGCCACACTGCCATCGTATTTTTGCAGTCGTGGTTTTCCAATGGGATGGATTAAATGCCTCTGGTTCGTTTATGGCCGTAGTACATTCGTAAACGACTCCGTTGTACGAGCAGATAGATCCAACCTCGTATGTTGCTTCTGAGCTATAAGGAGAAGGCTCAAGTCCTTTATAGAACGAAAAGACTTGCTGCTCTTCTGTCGGTGCAGTAACAAATCTAAAGACCACTTCCGCTGCCATTCCGGAAGATGGAATGATAGCAGTATTAATATACTGATTGCCGGAGCTCTGAAGATACTCCACTTCCTGATAAGCTTCAGGGAGCTTATAGTTCTCTTCTATTGAGAACGTCGGTCTAACAGATGTCCCAGAATCTGCATATGTCTTTATGTATTCGGTTATTCTTGCCCGGGTATCGACGTTATACTGGTCGATAACCTGAACCTCATCGCCAAGGAAATAGTCTCTATCAGCTACGTACATCATTGAGGAATCGACCTCAGCGTCTATAGCTCGTACAGAAGCATAGTTGACGAGTTCTTCAACTCCCTTGTTCTTTAGCTTTTGAAGATATACGTTTTCACTTATCTCTTCTTCTCCGTCTTTAGAACTTATATTACTGGCATCGACAAACACTTCGCGTCGATCCATACCCTTAGCTTCGCCCGTCGACGTATACTTTCTGGTCGCGGCATCAGGTATTTCACCGCCGATCCTCGCAACATTTTTAAAGTTCGTAGACTCTTCGGAATACTCGCTGGAGATGAGATTGTCGAAGTTTTTAGAGAACACTACGTACGGGTATTGATCTTGACTGTAAGAGTGATCGTTTCCCTTGTAGAGGCTAAATGCAAATTTGTTGTCGGAATCGAGCTCTATTTTGAACCCTATTTTGAAATTATCGCAGACTTCGGACATGATCGTGTATATGCTGTCTCCAGCATACTTAGCGTTCAGCGACAGACTGGTTATACGCCAATCCGAAGTGTTCCTAACAAATTTCAATCTATCTATTTTCCGATCAACTATAGACGGATTAATAAAATTCTGTGTCAACAGGGTCTCGAACGCGTCCTGTAGATTCCCGGAGAAAGTGATCTCGTCCCATACGACTCGTCTTGTAAGGAGGGATTCCAACGATCTACCAGTAACGGTAAAATAATCGCCACTATCAGTGCTCGATGTTATCTTCCGCGACTCGATGATCATCAACCTATTAGACGTCGGAATAGAAATATAATAGTCCAGCTTTAGTAATTCTATAGCCTCTTTACTAGCCGGTAGATAAAGCTCAAAGTCCCCATAGGCGTAGTAGCGCTCGACCCATATTATGGATTCATAGTTATCTACTATACCTACAGGGACTAGATCTCTGTTAAGCACTACTACGCTCATGTTTTAAATTCCTTGATAGTATATTGGATACTCAACACTAATATGTGCATTTGCCAAACCAGAGGTGGCAGTATACGAAATAGTGTTAACTCCTGGTCTAAAGATCATCCATTCGAAATATCTGTCTATGCAATAGAATATGTTCTGAGTGGCGCCATTTCTAACAAGATAAATGCCTTTTTCGCCGCTTATCGTATCAATGACGATCTGATCTCCAGCGCCTATAGCAGTTCCGGTCTTCTCTTGGATTTTAGTCGCTTTTACATTCATGAACGATCCACGACCATCGCTGAATATTATGTCTCCACATGGGCCTGTGAACCGGATAGTGAAAATGCCTCCGGTATCTACATCGCCAGTGTAAATAATATTTATAGCGTTTATTGTGGAATAGGTTCCTATCTCTATCAGTTTTTCAGATAGCGATTCATTCGAGAACTCGAATTCAAAGTACGGATTGACTACTCCAAACGAAGTGTATCCTTTGCTCACCTGTTGGAAATACGGGCGAGGACAAAGGATACTTACTTTCGTAGCTGTGGATTTAGCAAATATCTCAGCGTCGTTTGCTTCTACGACTCCAGCTATCTGAACCGTACGATGATCCGTCTCAAACAATAGAGTTACATTAGTCTTTACAGGGAACAGTCTATACGATATTAGACGACATTCTTCTATCGTACTGTGAGGTAAGAACTTTAATGTAAATACAATGTTTCTTGCTCCGACATGGGTAGACGTCAAATAGCCGCCATCGAGTTGTGAAGAATCTGATATGTTAATGTTCGCTTTCGGAGGATTTAGCCCCGAAATGTTAGCAACAACAAATCCGGATGGTTCAGGATTAGTCAACGACATTTCGACGATTTCGCCAAGATAGTTGATTACTACTATTCTCTTAATCATGCTCCGTTAACCACTCCTTTTATCGTTGACAGCTGATTCTGGGTCTGGCGGTATATCTCAAGCCTCGAAAGAGACTTAGGAGAATAGTTATTTTGAATGAAAGTCACGCCATTGGTTCCATTGGTTCCGCCGAACATATCTCCATTCTCGCCAAGCACAGAATCCAGACCTATTGTTTCATTGCCGAACATTCCACTTATGCCGTTAGCTCCGGAAATGACTTCTGAAAGGTCGAGTGTAGGTCGAATCGTGGGATCGCTGAACTGACCGTCGATAAGGGACTGGATTATGCTAGAGGAACTGGCAAAAGCGTTTGTCAGTACGTCTCTAAGTCCCGTAACAGAGTCGAGTACAGCGCCTTTGTTGTCTTCAATACCCTTAGCCAGACCGGCGTCGAGCATCTTGCCTTCCCACTCAAATAGTTTAGAAGGAGAATTAGTCTTAGTAACCCGCTCGTATCCCCTCTGGACATTACGACCTACATTTTCACCGATCTTCTCTTCCTCGGCAGCATTTGTCATTCCACCGAATAGGGCATTCCAGATACGTTTTCCGACGTTCTTCAACTCTTGCCACGCTTTTGATACGGCATCGGTTATAGCTCTTATGATCTTCCATACCAGTTTATCGGAATTTTCTTCGTTCTCTAGCCCATCACCAAATAGACCGTCCCAAAGAGCACCGATCATTTGAGCACCTATATCAACTATGTCGCCAAGAGCTTTAAAGAAACACCCAATAATGTTCCAAATCAATTGAATTGTAGCTTCAATTAACCTTGACACAGATCCGGTTTTATCATTATTTGGATCAAATGCGTCAACTAAAGCGTCGAGCCACATATTAGCAGCTGCAAGAAGCGCAGTAACGACATCCGGTGCAAGTCTTCCGATTCCTTCGATGACAGCGACTATAATATTTCCTACTGCGTCTACGATATCTGGAGTCTTTTCAGCTATAGCGTCCAAGACATCGATTATGAAATCTAAAAGCATTGTTATTAACGTCGTTAAACCATTGGCTATTAAAGTTATAGCTAAGGTTATTATAGTCTCTAACAATGCCTCAAGATTCGGTAATGTCTCCGTTATGGAGTCGAGAATATCAATTAGGAAAGTCTTAAGTAGAACAATGAGCATTTCTCCTAAAGCCATTAATGCAGCCATTAACGAAGGAGTAAGCTCATAGATTCCGTCTAAAATTGCCTTTAGTATCGTTACAACTGCCGGAACTAACCGAGACACCTGCGCAGCAAGTCCTTCAACAAACGTTACAAATAGTTCTACACCGAACAATGCAATTTTAGTGATGAGGCCCGATAATCCGTCAAGCAGAATATCTAGCATTAGAACAAACGCAGTCATTCCAGCGACGCCAGTAACCGTCAACTGCCCTAATCCAACAGCAAGCAACGCTATACCTGCACCGGCAAGGAAGAATCCGGCTCCGATAAGAGCTACAGTTGCTCCTATTGACACAAATACGGCAGATAAAGCTGTCAAACCTGGTACTACTTTACCAGCTAAGAATGCGGCTCCGATAAGTACTAATAGACCAGCTGCGATAGCCCCCAGTCCCTTTGCTAATACTTTTATAGGTAATAGACCAAGCGTAGCTATTGTCGGAACCAATAGACCGAAAGCAACTGCCAGAAGGGCCATCCCGCCGGCAAGGGACAAGAAATTCTTTCCGTCCACCTTCTTTAATGCCAGTATAGCTAAGCCAAAGGTTATTACCAGAGTAATTAATCCTTCGATGCCTTGAGCAAAGGCGTCTCGGTTAAGTTCCCCCATCTTTTGTATAGCCGAAGCAAGAACGAGCATTCCTGCAGCAATCAGAAGCATACCAGTGCCGATGTCTTTGAAATTGCCATTACTTCCCAGGACGTCGTTCTCTTTAAATATTAGGCCGAGCATTATTAGACCACCGAACATTCCAAGGAGGGTGTTAAATGCTTTATCAAATGCCTTCTCGTTTGTGGATGCTACTTTGGCTATTTTAGATACAGCCATAGCAATCACATAAATCGATAATGCTACCGTCAAAAGACCGCCCATAGCCTTCTTAGAAAGGCCTCCACCAGAACTAAAGCTTCCAAGGCTCTTGTCTTTAAGCGCTATAGCTAATCCAGCTAATGCTATGACGATTATGATCATGCCTTTTATGCCTTGCTCTAGCTGCTCGGGCTTCATTTTGCCGAGCTTCTTTACAGCTTTAACCATTGTATTAAGAGCTGTAGACATAGCAACGATAGACATAGCCATGACAAGCAGATCTTTGCTGTCTGTCATGCTGAAGTCTATGTCTTTCATCTTCTTGCCGAACGCGTATATAATGGTTAAAAATGCTCCAATAGCGGTATATACTTTGAAAAGCTCATCTGAATCGTACCTAGACAACACGACAACACAGACGAGCATAGCACCTAGCATAAGAGCTATTGACTTAGATATACTCCATAAAGCATCAGCAAGCTTTTCAAGACCAGTACGATGATCCAATTTGAGACCGGCTAAATTCTCTAAGAATTCTTTAAGCCAGTCAAACATACCGCTTAAAGATTTTGTAAGCGAGCCAAGGCCTAGCATTATTGATCCGGATCCTATTCCTTTAAGGACATCGGCTACAGAAGCGCCTTCTCCGCCGAGCGTATCCAGAATATAACGGACGACATTTTTAAGTAAATCTACCGCCTTCTCTGCTACGTTCTTAAGGAACTCAAGAGCTTTAGCAAATATGTTGACCTTATCAGCAGTTTTACCAAGCTGCTCAGCTCCCTGCTCAGTCTCGTCTTTGTTAGAGAATGATCTAAAGAACTCTTTAATCTTATCGAGTGCCGATCCGCCGAAGTCTTTAATCTTTACTAACGCGTTCTTTATCTTCTCAAGAACAGCAGTAAAGGTGTCTTTTCCTCCACCTTCCCATTTTGAAATAAGGAGGTTTTTGAACTTAGTGAAGATTTCTGAAACTTTAGTTAATACTCCGTTTGTCCCTGTAGCTCCGTTACGGATCTTTTCAAAGAAGTCATGCATCTTACTAGCAGTGCCGTCTTCTTTTCTCCAAGCGCCGAACATTCTGCTGATGGCGACTTGCATATTTGTAAACGGATTGCCACCTAGGCCAAATACTTTCTTAATCTTATCGAAAGTAGAGCCGATCTTATCACCGATGCTAGAGAATACATCTTTAATAGTATTCCATATCTCCTCGAAGAGTGGCTTTACGGTTTTAAAAGTGTCGACAACCTCTTTCCATGCAGCGATAAAAACAGTTCTAAGGAACTCTCCAGCCTGCTGAAGGATCGGGGTAATCTTTGACCAAATCCTATGGAATCTGTCTGACGCTGAAGAAAGTTTTCCGCCTAATGTGTTACTTAATTTGTTTAAGAACTTTGAAAGAAGGCTTATGGCAGGTACTATTAGTTTGTTAAACACAAACGAAATAGTTCTCCAAACCAGAACAAAAGGACCGCCAACAATTTTCACGATTGTCGACAGTGCATTCTGTAAGGAGCTAAATACGTTCCTGACAACACTTCTGATTGGCGTGACCACGGTTGTTACTAAACCGGCTATAGACTTAAAAGCGTTTGATATGGTGTCAACGACATTAGAAACGGCCGACGACTCGTTGAGTATTTCAAACAAATCGGATATGGTCATCCATATGCCCATGATCGCATCTTTAGCTAATCCGAACAAAGGAGCGACTATACTGAATAGACCTTTAGCTAATGTAAATACTGCGCTTAGAGCATTTTGAATGAATCCTATAATTGGCCTGAACGAATCGACAAAATTGAAAACCCACCCGGACTCTCTAAGATTACTAAGAAACGTTTCTGTCCAAGTATGAACTTTGATTATTGCAGAAGCAACATCTCCAATGTCAGGTCCAAGTCCGGAAATTCCTTCTCGGAACTGGGTTATCACCTCAGTGATAATATGAAATACGTTAATTAACGCATTCATATGAATGGGCATTGTATCGTTAGCGGATCCTAAATATGTGTAGAGATCCTCAACAAAAGCCTTTGCTTTGTTAAGAGGTTCTACAAATAGCGTCTCAATATCAGACTCAAAAGCGGTCCAAAACGCTCTCTGCTGATCGAAGTCGCCCATCATGCCCTTGAAGATGCCCATCCATGCGGACGAAGCAGCGTCTTCTACACCCGCCAGAGCCGCCTTAAGTGTGGCATACTCTGAAGCTGCTTTGTACGCTTCTACGCCTACATAGTATTCTTCAGAAGTAAGAAGATCAAACTTCTCAGCGAGTTTATCAGTGCTGACGCCTGTAGCTTCTTGAGCCCTTTGAAGAATCTCGGATTGAGCAACGGCATCACCGGTTGCTGCTTTATACTCTTCAATCCATTCTATATACTTCTTGGATGTAGCATTGTCTCCGGATTCGTCCAAGAGATTCTTTATCTCTTCAGATGCTGTACCAAAATATCCAAGGGTCTTCATCAGAGCTTCATTATCAAACCAACCGGATTTCAAACTATCTCTGAATGACGCGGCAGTTATCTTGGTCTTTCCGTCGATCGTCGTAAATGTACCGTCTGCTTGCCTCTTAAGCTTTCCAAGATTAGCGGCGGTCTCCAAGGCTAACTCTTTAAACTGAGACGTAGCCATGTTTGCGTTTTCGACTGATTTCCAGTCGATAAGCTGGACGTGACCAGTGCCCAATGACTGCGAGAGATTGTACATCGCTCGTGCGGCGGCATCAGTTCCCTGGCCGGCCATAGCAGCCCAGTTAGAGATACCGATCATCGCGGTCTGAGCTTGTTCTAATGGGATCTTCTGTGCAGTAAATTTGCCGATATTATTAGTCATATCGGTGAAACTATAAGAAGTCTCATCTGCATACCACATTAGATTCTTTAAACGGTTTTCGATATCGGCAATCTGTTCGCCTTCGTCTTCATAGGCGTCAACGGTTGCAGACATAATCGTTCTTGTTGCTTCCTGGGTCTGACGGAGTTTATCCCAACCAGTAAAGAACGAACCATTTATAAGGTTACTAATCTCTCCAAATCCACTGCTAAGTATTTTCTTAGGAATACCAAGAAAAGCATTCGAAATGTCTTCAGCAAACTTAAAAGCTTTTTCGCCAACGCTTTTAAAGAATCCCAAACCTATGGACTCTAAAGTACTGAATGTGCTGCTGCACTTTTCAATACTTTTCGAAGCCGAAGATAGATCCAACGAATTAGCTGCTCGTGTAAGGCTACTGAAAGACTTATCAGCGTCCTTGAATTCAAGAGCTTTGTCTAATTTGTCAAGTGAGTTTAAAGTGGTAGATACACCTTTTTCAAACTGGGCGTTATCAAAGGTCATTTGTACTACTCTATTATCTACTTCTCGACCCATTATTCAGTAACCTCCTTCCACAGTTTCTCTGCTAACTCGTCAAAGATCGGTCTTAGCGCAGGATTAATATAATCTCTTCCCTGTACATATCCGCCATTTCTTGTCCCATGGCCGTACTGTAGAAGAATTGCTATCGGGATTCCTTTTACCTTGTTGTCATTGGTCCAGGTAATCTGAATAGCGTTTGGTAATTTTGTAACTTTATAGCCCCAGGACTCTGCAGTTTTTCCAGTATCTCTTGGCGTAGCTTCTCTCAAAGCCTCTACTCCCTTTTGTCCATACTTATCGTACAAAGAGTCCATTCCGGCTATATCTCGGCATTTGTCCAGAAAAATTCTAGTTTTTCTGAAGTCGCCTACTTGTTTAAATCGAATCATTTTGATTTAACCAGTTGTTTTTAGGGCTTTTCGTCTAGCCTCATTAAGGCTCGTATTCCTAGCTGCAAGATCGGAACGACTAATCTTCTTTCCTTTACCCATAGATGCAGCATTCTTTATGTTACAGACCTTAATCAGAGACAGCAGACGATTTAGATGCCACTTCTGACATTCGAATGGAATGTTTAAAGAGATCATCCAATAATAGATAAGTTCAGAAGTAACAACGTCCGTTTGAGGTCGGCCATAAGTCTTGGCTTTATTCTTGTCTTCTGCTTCGTCAAGGAAGTGCGTGGATGACATCGGATCGTTGATGTACTTCTGAACTTCTTCTATGTTTTGCCGTGTCATATAATTGATCACCGACGGGTCTTGGACCGGGTTTAAACACATGCATCGTACATAATCTACGGTCTCTTCGGCGGTCTTTTTTGGGGTATTTAGAAATGCCTTATGCCATTTCGATTCCCACTTTGACACTGATATTAAAGAATGCTCAAGTTGTAACACTGTCTCTTTCACATAGACGAATTCGCCCTTTGTATCATCGAATAGCTCCTGACTAGGGATAGTTATCTTGAGCATGTGCTCTCCTTTTAAACTGTAAGGTTCGCAATATTAGCAGGAGCGTCGTTGAGCGATTCTCTCATGTTTGCAGGAACAATGCCGGTTACAAATTCAATAGCCGACTTCTCGTCGCTTGCAAGCTCGAGGAAAAGCAAGTTATATGCCTCAGTCTGAGTGAACTGACGACTAAGCTCCTCACTCTTTTCGAATCGTCTTCCGTCATCGGATTTTACACCATATGACTTCATGATGAGACCCTGGAAAAGCTTAATAAGCTGGCCCTTGTCTTTAGCGGCGATAATCCGTCTGATTCTCTCGCCAAGGCCGCCTTCGGTAGTGAGTTCCAAAGTAGCAATCTCTGTTTCGTTAAGATTGAAGTAGAAATCCTCAGTTCTCTCTTCGTTGTTATAATCCGTGTAAGTGATTGTCTTCTTATACATGTTGTGCTCCTTTCAGGTAAGAGGGCCGCCAGCTTAATATACTGAATACGGCCCTCATTTTGAACTAATTATACAAGCGCGGCATAAATCTGAGCGGGTGTAGGAAGACTAGCCTCAGTATTGTCATCTCCATACAGAATGGCCTCAAGATCAGCCATCTTCTCGCTGGTAAATTTGGTGCTATCGACAACGATTGAAGCGGTGGGCTTATAAGTCACGTTGTTTATAACGCACTCGATAGGGGTGGTGGTAAGAGTCCAAGAGAAAGTAATCGCCTCAGGAGAGTCGTTAATCGTTGAATACGCCTTCTCGGAAGGTGAAGCCTTGCAACCATACAGGATATGAAGCTTATAGCCGTAAGCATCGCCAACGATGTCATTACCGATCTCGGTTCTGTAGCAGAGACCGAACGCTCTACGAGCCTGCTGACCAAGCAGCATACCCTCTACAGGAGCGGCAGTGCCATCGCAGATAGCGAACTCCTCGGGATAGGTGTACGCTTCAACAGTAGCACCGAACTCCTCAACAGAGTACATGTTCAGGTAGTTAATATCGTCAGCGTACAGCTTAGTAGGCTCAGCGCCTGAAGGGCTCTCGGAAATGGAGGTAAGACCATTCCAAGCAACACCATTATCATAGGTGCCATCGGTCTTGGTAGGGTAAAGGACGCCATTACGTACACCAGTCTCATAGAGACGTTCGCCGGTAGCGTCCCAAACAAGTTTAGCCATATTTATTCCTCCTAATAGAATAAAGTGAAAATATCGTGATTAAGGTTATCAGCAACATAATGCCGATCGTGCTGTATCATTGGAAACGCCTCGATTATAGGATTTACAAATCTGCCGTACGGCCCATCTTCTATCAGAATGAGCGTATACGCATCTGTGATTATGTAATTCCTATTATTGGCGCTATCAATTCGCTTACGAGTCCTTTCGTAAACGATACAAGGATACTTAAGTTTTTTCGATTCTGGAGGCTGGAAATATACGTTCTTAGAACCAAGGACTTGTTCCAGAGCATCCTGAAGTTGAAGCCTGCTCGCCATTCCATTCCTCCCCGATAGTAAGAATAAGCCTGGGCCGTTCTACTTCTACAGCAGTAACTTTCCAGGCTTGATTCATCCATTTGACATATTTAATTTTTGAGAAGTTCTGGCAGGCGTATGGATCAGCGACTATGCTAATTCTATTCTCAATAGACAGATCGTCGTTTTCTCCGGTTCCCTGGCTCCATCTACTTCTGTTCTGAAGAACATCTCCAAAGTAGTCGCCTTCTCTCATGGAATCGATCCATACTCCCGGATTATCCGGATCTTCTTTAATAGTAGCAAAGCCTACTTTACCAAAAAACCGTGCCATGTTTATTATATCTCTTACAAGACTGTGGCTTCGTACGAATACTCAGTCTCGCCAGCGGTCAGTGAATCAGCCTCTGCCGCGGTCACCAGAGTAAGAGTACCCTCGGACTCGATCCAAACAGGTCCGGCCTTTACAAGATCTATAGCCGAATCGTAACCAGGAACCTTCTCGACAGCTCCTTCATCGGCTTCGAGAACAAAGGACTTAACAAACTTCTCATCGTAATTAGCTACATACTGTGCCATTTTGAATTCCTCCTATTGTTTGGGTTTTCAGGGATTAGTGAGAGACCTCGACACCATCACGGCTGGTAATATCAGTGCTAGGATCGTTAGCATCCAGAGCCTTCTCCAGAACGATAGCGCTGAAAGGTCTGATAAGAGCACCAGAGCAACGGGTCTCGATCAGATACTTCTGAGCGTTGTAGTCGATATCGAAATCGTCGAACATGTTCACAGCGCCACCCTTGTCGGCACCAACGTTGTAGTCCTTAAGATTGACAATGATACCGATAAGCTCACGACCATCAGTGTCCTGCAGATTCTCCATGACGGGAACAGTAACGATCTTGCTAACACGCATAGCACGAGCAACAGCGTCGGGTCCGTCATAAATACGTCTCTTATTCAGGTCCTTCATAAGAATCATGTCGGTAAGCCAATCCTCAGTAGTGAAGAAAACGGGGTTACCGGAACCACGATAATCCTTACGAGCCTTTACCGCTGCGGTAATGACAGCATCAGCCTTCTCGTCGTCGGTAGCATTAGCCGCGATCTGGACTCTCTTACGAACGGTGAACAGACCAGCATCCTTATAGATCGGGCGGATGTTCTGCTCGTTGATCTTGTCATCAGAGCTTGCAGGACGACCATCGCCAATAAGGATTGCACGAGCGATTTCCTCGTCCAGCATCATTCTCATCTCGGTCTTCAGCCAAGCGATTACATCGAAATCGGTGATGTCAATAACATCATCACGATCCATCTTCTGCTTCTTATAGATAGTGGTAGGAACGGTAGTTCTCTTAAGCAGACCGAAGACCTCTTCCTTCTTCATACGGCCCTTGATGTAGCCCTTAGCCCTAGCCTCGTCCTCGGTAATATCCGCGAACATGCTCTTGATACGAGAGAACGGAGTATGATGAACACCCTTCATAACAGTGTCAACCCACTCATCAGGTCTCTTAATAAATTCAGGAGCGCCACTATCAAGTCTCTTGGCCTCCGGGAACAGCCAGTCAACCTGCTCAATACCATGAGCAAGGAATGCGTCCTTCATGGAGCCATACTTCTTACCATCATTAATTACATCGAGCATCTCAGCATGTGAAAGAACGTTCTCATCCTTCTGCTCGCCATCAAACACATTGTGCTTCATATAATCTTCTCCTTCATCGTCGGAATGATTTAACGCTTCATCGATCAGAGCCATAACAACATCATGCTGCTCTTCGGTAAGCTCATTTAATACGTCCTGTACAGTTTTCTCTGCCACGTCGTCTCCTTCTGAATGAGCGACTTCTTCATCATCGTCCTCATCCTCTTCGTATTCTTCGTCCTCGTCGTCCTCTTCTTCCTCGGACTCTTCGAACTCTTCCTCTTCTTCCTCATCCTCTTCGTCTTCTTCGAAGGCGTGAGAAAGGGTCAACTTTTTGCCTGTGAAAATATAGGCCTCAGATTCATCCTCGCCATCTTCGCTATGCTCGAACGAGATAGTATCGATAAAAGCACCAGGATTTGCTCCGGCCAATACCAAACTGACCTCTCTGATAAGCCCGTGTATTACGTCAGGACCATTCTGCTTAAGCTTATTGGCATAGATTGAAAGTGATGTTATATCGCCATGCCTGAGCTGCTCTTTAACACTAACACCTGCTTCAGTGTTGTTGAGTGAGCAATAGGCATATACACCCTCGTCTCTGTTCTCTAGCAGTGCATGGCCCAGTACGTTCAGAGGGTCATTGTGCTGGTGATTCCAAACAAGAGGAACCACTGTGCCGTCGTTTTCCTTAAAGGCATCTTTGCGGATTATACGTCCGTCAGAGCACCTTAAGTTATTCCGAGTGGCCCAACCACTGAAATCATACTTATCCATTTTGAATTTTTCTCCTTATATAAACCCGTGTTTATTCCTTACTCACTTCTTCGTGCTTCAATTGTATGTCACGTACTCGCTTTCAGTACTTTACACGCATTAATATTCTTCCTCCGTCGGCATCTGCTGCATATTAGGATCCATTGGAGGGTTCAATAAATTAGCCTGCTGGTTAATAGGCTGTCCATTAATGTCATACAGTTGCTGTCCTGCTGCCATACTTACATTGCTATTACGAAGTACATCAGACATAGGATCAGCGGACGGCTTCATTCCGACAATCTGTCTTATCTCGTTAGAGGTCAGGATCTCGTTACGAGTAAACTTATCGGCTATTTCAGCTAACTGATTGACAGGAACAAGCTTGAACGGATCGCTAAAGAAACGAATAGCCTGTTTCTGTGACCTAGCGGTCTTTGTAAGAAACTTACGATGCATTTCGTCGACTATGGCTGCACAGACAGGTTCTACAGTACGATTCATGTAATTCAGCATCGTAGCTTCATTAGCCGTGCCGTTAAAGATCTCGGGAGTCATACCAAGCTGGTTGTAGAACTGCTCGGTAAGCTGCTTAACCTGATCCAAGAGATTATTCTCTACGGACCTGTTAAGCTGAACGATCTTTTCCGTGCCATCTGTATAAGCTATACCGTACTTTGTTCCGGTAAGCTGAGTCTCTATTTCTTTCCTACGTTCGTTAGCCTGTTTGCGTCTTGCTTCAGTCTTAACAGCGTAAGGAAGCTGGATGATCAGATCGAGCTTTCCGGAACTTGTCTGTTCATCAATGGAATCCAGCAGGTTCATTTTATGAATCAGCCTCTTTAAAGTAGAACTCGGTTCGTTCATGATCGAATAGAACGGGTTTTCTATGATCGCCACAACGTTCTTCGGAAGCGTTATGTCTTCATACTTGCCGATTCTTTCGTTATAAACACGAACTTTTATTCTATCGGGATACCAGGTAAGGATTTTACCGGTTCTTAGAGACTTGATGTCATAAGATAGTGTTTTAAGAGGATTATAGATAGTGTCTACAGGAACTATAGCTACGCATCCTTCGTCAAATAAAGACATAGCTACGTCCTGAATGAAAGCTCTAGCCGTCTGATCCAGATTTGCACTGATTGTCAGGCAGGTGTTGAGTCCGGTATCCATATCCTCCAAATATCTTCCAGATTCATCGAGTTTTACATGCTTAAACGAGACAGTAGCGACATCCATAGCAATCTTGTTAAGGATCGGTGTTACTATTCCGCGTTCATTTCCACGTGTAAAACGGAAACGATCTGGTCGATTAGCGTAACTATAAGTGTACGAAGGAGTTTCAAAGTTCTTATACTCCCATGTAGGATCTTTGTTAGCAAATGCGTTCCAGGCATTTTGAAATCTTTGAAATACTGTTGGCATGTGCTACCTCCTACTTATTCTTTTTAAGAAAATCTGTGACACTCATGCCAGAATATTTTTCTATATGATTGTCAACTACCTCGTTGAACGTACTTCTTCTCCAATTCTCATACTCGTCTTTTCGATAGTTATTAACAAATCTTTGCCTGCGACGTTCCGCCTCTTCCTTCAGTTTTCTATACGCCTCTCCAGGTTCGCTGGTGCTAGTCTTGGACGGCGTGTACGTCACACGATCTTTATTAGAAAACGTCGATTTTTGAGTCTGAGGTTCGGTCTTAGACGAAGAACTAGATTCAGACGAGGATTTAGATTCAGATTTATTATCCGAATCTTTTTTCTCTTTCTTGTCCTTCTTTGAAGAATCATTCTGAGGATTAGAACTTGACGACTGAATTGCTTTCAGAATTGCATCAAGGCTTTTATCTGATATTGCATTTTTATCGTCGTTCTTGTCTTTATCCTTATCCTTCTTTGAAGAATCATTCTGAGGATTAGAACTTGACGACTGAATTGCTTTCAGAATTGCATCAAGTTTGTCGTCGTTCTTGTTATTGTTATTGTCGTTGTTTTTATTTCCCTTCTTTGAGAACATCTTATTGACAAGAGCAGCGGCAGATTTTTCAACAACTTTCTCGACGACTTTGTCAGTAGTCTTGGTTATTAACTCACTAACAGTCTTGTTAGCTAATGCTTTTACAAATTCTTTTCCGTTTGAAACAGACTTTAACGCCTGTTCTCTAGCCTGATTTTTAGCATTTGTATAAGCATTGTATTTCGCTTGCTGTTGAGTTAGGAAATTAAGCTCGTCGTTTGTAAGTTCCGATTTTTTTAAACGACTAAGCTCTTTGAACTTCTTGTAGTCATCGCTTTCTCTAGATCGACGTTCTGCTTTTTTGGTTTCTTCTTTGTCCTGTCCGTCTTTCTTGGTTTTGGATCCTTTAACTTTAGACTTACTAATCTTTGCTTTCGGCGGGGCTGGTTTATTTCCGGATGACCCGTCTGTTTTGGATGTTCCTCCGCCATTAGAACGAGGCTCGCCTACGCCGTAGCGCTCTCGTCCCTCTGGCGTTAAAGAGCCATCTTCATTCTGGTATCTTCTACGATGCCACTTTTGCCCAAGGATTCCGTGATGGGCGAGAAAGTCCTCGGCATCTGAATGCTTCATCTGACCCTTCTGAAAATCGACAAACGCCTGATGCGACTCTTCTGCGACTTTCTTATCTTTTGTATAGCTCACTGACCCGTCTACTCCTAAACACATAAATGGACCGTTTGGATGACTCTCGTTATACGCAGAAGCTGTAGCAACGGCGTTATCAACTCTCTGAGCGTACTGCTCCATCAAAGCCTGTCCATTTGCAGTTGGTTGCTCCATGATCGAGGCACCCTCGGCTTTTAACTTATCTTCTTTACGAATACCGACGTCTCCTTTTGCCTTAGTTGTCTGTGTCTTGTTAACAGTAACTCTTTCAACAGGCTCTTTCGGAGTCGTGGCTTTCGGAGTTGCAGTTTTTCCCGATGATTTTGAACTTTTCTTAGACTTTTTTGTAGGCTCAGCTGCGGTCTCGGTCGGGGTAGTTGTTTCTTTCTTCCCAAGCTTCTTAAACGTGCGTTTGTGTTCGTCATGGTACTTGACAAGAGCCGCGCCCTGTACGTCCAAATATCTTCTCTCGCCAGCCGGAGTCAGAGATCCGTCATCGTTCTGAAACCGTCGGTTTCCCTTTTTCATTCCAGGGATGCCATAGTGTATTAATACTTTGTCATTCACTCAAAAGCCTCCTTGTTGGCCTTATATGCAACATATGCGTCCATTAAAGCGGCAACACAGTCGATCTTCTGCTCTCGACGCTTCTTAAGGAGCTTTCTGTTTCCATTTGTATCTTCAATAGTTATGCAGTTACCCATGGTGAACATCATCAACTCTTCGTCAAAGACGAGCATCCTCTCCTCGGCAAGCTTCTTTATCTCGCCTAAAGGGACAGATTCAGTTCGTGCACCCTGAGGAACTTTTTCGATCCCAAATGGGCCGTTTTCAGCAGCCCATCGCTCGACAAATGTCTTGGCGTTATATGGATCGTATCCGAAGCACCGTACATCGTATCCCACGCGTTCAATGTGTTGATCCAGGTCGTCATAGACCTCGGTCATATCTAATACTGTTCCCTCTAAAACAATTAAACTTCCTTCGTCCATGAACTCCTCGTACTTGGTTCTCATGGCTATAGGAAGTTTAGTCAAGGTTAAAGATGAAATATAAGCTCTGGTTTTTACACCAAACGAGCCGTTAGATAGAGGGAATAAGAAGGTAAACGCACAAAAGTCGTCACCTTGGGATAGATCGGCGCCCATTGCACAAGGCAATTGCCAGAAACTGACCTTCTTGTGCGGGATCGTTTCTTCATAGGTGAAGTAATACGTATAACCCTCCATAGGTATTCCAAACCTTTTTGCGAGGATGTCATTTCTGGTCGCAGGGGCTTTTTCAGCTCTCTCAACGTCCAGCGCATACGTCTCGTAGGTTACAGTCTTGCCTAGATTCGGATTGGCTTTGATCCACATCTCGGGATCGCCGACTTCATCCAAATTATCTAGGCGATAATACCAAATGGATACGTGAGGGTTATCGTATTCGCCTCTAAGAATGTCTATCAGCTCCATTTTAATTGTGTCGCCTGCGCCATTTCTCACCGTACCTTCAGAACTTGTCGCCACTATTACATAGTCGTCAAGTTTGGAAGCACCTTGTTCGATAGCGCCTATAACATCTTCTTGGGTATCTCCGGAGAGCCATTCGTCGACTGTAGCAACTTTGGTTCGGAGACCCTGGAGCTTACTAATAGACATAGGTCGGATCTCAAGAAGAGACCCTGTAAGGAAATTTTCAACGCCCTTTTTGGTCGATGCCAGCTTACAACGATTTGCTTTAGAGCCAGTTGTGTTCTGTATCGAACCTTCTGTTAGAAACTTGAATAAAGGTCCTCTGGCGCGAACTATAGACGTTCGAATCGGAGACATAACCTCTTCTGCAAGCTTCATCGTGGGCGCTGTTGTTATTTGGTGGGTCGTTTCTGGATCTATGTTCAGAAAATAGTTTTGTAAACACGACGCATACATCGACTTCGCAGCTCCACGAGCTACGATGAGATACTGCTTGTTTACTAACCGCTTCTTGACCATGCGTTTTACGTATCTAATTCCGCCATGATCTGGAAGAGGTTCAGGAACGGTACGCTCGACAAAGTAGAACCAGGACAATAGATCCTCTGCCCATAGTTTAAACGTGTCAAGCAAATGCAGATCGCTTCCGTCGGTGAGGGTTAATTCGTTTTCACAGTATCTAACAAACCCATTAATCGCCTCGTCATCGTAATAGACTCCGGGGTTCGCTATGAGGCGGTCAATACGGTTCATTTGCATAGATACGTACTGATTAACTCTTATCTCGCCTCGTAAAACCTGCTCTCTGAAACGCCCATAATAGATGGGCACTGCTGTGTTTGATAGCATGTACCCACCTCATTTGAATTATTTTTTTATGAACTTTATTTTGTCTAATTCTTTCCAGTCTTTTTCTGTAAAATACAAGTGACTACTATCGCCGTCATGCTGTTTGGCATGCTTATCTAATAATTCAATATATTTTTTAGTGTACTCTGGATTTACCTTTTTATCTTTATCCTTTTCACGAGCTTTTTGTCTCTTATCTAATTCTTTAATATCTTTTTTTATCGCTCTGTCAGCCCGTTTTGCGTCTCTCTGCTTCTGCCTCTGGACTGTCTTGCTATTTGCAATCAGCTCAGCCGCCGACTTTTTAGACCATTCTTCGTTAACTCTGGCTTTAGCCTTTTGCTTGGCTAGAGATCGAGTAGTTCCAGCAACTCCTATTCCTAAACCTAACGGTCCGGCTAAAACTGTACCGATAACGCCTCTTTTTATCGCCTTCTTAGTCCAATCAGAGCTATATCCAGGGTATTCGTTTCGAATTTTAAATTTTTCGTCTTTCTTAGCCGTCTTTAAGTCTCGCCTATACTCTTTGCCATATCCATAATGCTTACGTCCAGCAGCGGTCAGGGATCCGTCTTCGTTCTGGTATCTTCTGCGATACCATTTCTGACCCTTAACTCCATGGTGCTTTATGTAGTTACCATTTTCATCTCTGGAAATGTATATGTTATCCATTTACTATCCCCTCTGCCCCGTGAACCCACAGATCTCGATCTGGATCATCGGGTAATATTTCATAGTCTGTTAAGGATGAGATCCTCCACTCTAATTCCTTAATGCACTCTTTGTTTGCTTCGAGTATGACACTGCTTGCTGGAGGATCAAACAGCAGTCTGGTCTTTAAATATACGTAGGATTTTAACAGCTCGATTACGTGAGGATCCTCTGCGATCTCTTCCCATACTGTGTTGGCGTCAGTGATCATGAAAGGTCCTTCGCGATCTGTAAAACCTACGTGATAGATCGTTCCTAACGCAGTATTAATAAATGTAATAATGTCTGCGTCGAATGGAGTGTAATCAGGAGAAAGACCGATAAGTTTCTTTATGTCGTTTAAGATTGAGTGCTCCATAGCTTTGTATCTCCTGGCTTTCTCTCTTTTAGTTCGTAAGGATTCCTAGGCTCCGACTCCCAGTGAATAGCCTGATGTGTCTCGTATGAAACGCACACAAGGTTTTCTGGATCTATAGCCTTAGGATTGAAGTTCAGTAGATCTTCTTCAGTAATCGGTTCTATGTGATGGATTAGAATCTTTCCGGTAATTGGGCAACCCGGAAGACCCATGTCACAACCATTGTCTCTGGCAATGATTCTATTGCGGACATTTCTCCATTTTGCCGAACAATAGAATTTTTGGTTAATGTATCGGTTCCATCCGAACGTATCTTCGCCAACCCTCTGCCGAGTTCGCAAATATGATAGGCGCTCCTCATAGGTAGGGAGCTCATTCATCTGACTGTAAGTCTTCATTGTCTTCTCCCCTATAAGAACTCATGGCCTTAAGCGCATTTGCGTACAGTTCCTCGACTCGTTTCTCTGACTGTAACGCCTCTGTCTTTGCAACTAGAAGATCTTTCTGCTTTTCAAGTATCTCTCGTTCTATCTTTTCTTTCTCTGTGCCCAATTTTAGATAATGTACAATTATCTGATTCGATGCGGTGCCATCTCTAAGCTTCTTTTCGGCCAAATTTATAGCCAAATTTATCATTTGGTTTTCTCTAGCCTCGGAAGTCCTAGATGGAGGTAGTACTTTTGGTGTACTTTCCGCCGATTTCTTAGGCCTTGCCATAAGATTCCTCCTCTTTTGTTAAATATCTTCCACTAATTTCCGCTCTTTAGTAATAGTTTTAAGGACTAATCAGAAGCGCATAAACCGTCGACAAAAACGAGCCAAAATACTAAGGAGGATTTACACATGCGGAAGTATACTTAACCTGAAAGGAGAACCAGCGATCGGCCTATGCGCCCCTGATTAGTTCTTAAAACGAAAATATCAAATTTACCCCCGGGGAATTTTTAAAG
>RHMF01000181.1_pt1 | contig 25600 bp, 32 predicted proteins | sample 5365151 | NCBI WGS metagenome assembly RHMF01 (sample SAMN10266501, study PRJNA497801) | feces metagenome | isolation source: feces | host: Bos taurus | place: China: Prairie of Fairy Mountain | collected 2017-08-14 | reverse complement strand
TAATTGATGCATATGCATAATCACTAGCAACATTGGTAGGATGGGCAGTTATTGTGTCTTGAATACTTATTGGTCTTGACATTTATTTACCTCCTACTGCTGTACATATATGTCTCCATTACTTCCAAGAGAGGAAGAAGGAGCTGAACTTCCTGTATAATAATTTTGAACAACTACGGTTCCTTGAACTCCGAAAATATTTGCGGTTGAAAGAATATTACCTCCTACAAGGTCAGCGTCTCCCTCAATTGTCTGAGTACCTGTTAAATAAGTACCTGACGCAATTGTTTGATTTGTTGTGGTTGGGGTTATTGTAGCTGCCGCCTTTGTAGTTATAGAAGCGGTAAGCGAAACTGAACTATTTGTTGCAGTACCAGCACTTACATAACCTGCACTTACGGTAGGAGTTATGCTAACCGTTTTAGTTAAAGTAAGAGTATTCGTTCCTGTACTTACTGTAGCTGACGTACCTGAAATTGTAGAAGGCGCGCTCGCTGAACCGGACGTAACCGATTTTGTCGTTTGTGAACTATAATAACCAGCTGGTATTGTAACAGTTGCACCACTCGCTGTTGGCGTTGGATTAACTGTTACTGATGCTGTAAGAGAAACAGACGAGTTACCAGCTGTACCTGCACTTACATATCCTGCAGAAACTGTAGGAGTAACTGATACGGTTTTTGTAAGCGTTAATGTATTTGTGCCTGTACTTACAGTCGCGGCCGTGCCACTAATTGAAGCTGGAGCAGTTGCTGAGCCACTTGGCATAGCTTCAACAGTTACTCTTTTAATAAAAGTATTACCACTCAAACGAGAAACTACTTGTTGAGTAGTAGATGGAGTAATAGTTGTATCTACTATATCAGTGAATGTTCTCTTAACATCTGATGCAGAATACAAATAACCAGCAGTAAAAGTTTTACCTATTGTCATAGTTAAAACACCATCAGATTCTGTTTCTGTCCAACCACTATATGATAATGAACCGTCTGGTACTGCACTTATTTTATAATATGCACCTGTTGTATTGTAGCCTGGTGCAATATTTATGTATTGGTCTGAGGTACTGCGGCCGACCGTTGCCTTGGACGTATATCCGCTCGTCGCACTCGCCGCTGTAGACGTAGGTAATGTCATTGTTGTAACTGACGTACTAGCTGCTTCTGCATAATAACCAGCTGGTGCTGTCACAGTAGCACCTGAAACAGTTAAATCAGTACTTGATTTACGTGCAATTCCACTACCTACATAAGTTGAACTAATTGCACCAACTTTTACAACGCCTGTTGTATATGTGTTAGCTGCAACTGCTGTTTGTTCTGATTCAGTTGGAGTAACTGTTTTTCCAGCTTGCGTTGTAAGTTGCAAGGTCGTAGTTTGAGAACTACTAGGAGGATAATAATATTGTCTACTAGAAAGCGCTGTTATACTAGTAACCAAACCAGTAGAATTAACCGAAATTGAAGCAGATGGTAAACCTGCTTCTTCTATCCAATAATCAGCATCGCTTGCATAATATCCGCTTGGAGCGGTAAATTTAAGATAATTAAGACCATCAGCTACGGCAGTTGAAACATCTAAATCTGTGTTATCTCTTCTAGTGACTTCGCTACCTACATACGTACTGCTAATTGCACTTACGCTAACTGGCTTATACCCATCTACACCCGATGCATTAAAAGTCTGCGCCGATTCACTTGGTGTTATACTTAACGATTGAATTGTAGGTGCAGCACGACTTACATCAGTAAGAGTAACGTCACCTTCCATATATTTACCAGCCGTTTTTAATGTCTTTGTTGCATTGGAAACGGTAGCTAATGTATCCCCTTTATATGTTACTGTTGTACTCATTTACTCCACCGTCCCGTCATATATTGGTAAGGTAGCCATTGTAAGATAACCACCTGTATTTGTTGAGCTATATACTGAAGGTATATCAGAAGTTAAAGCAATTGTTCCAGTTGCATCAGGTAAAGTATAATCTCTACGCGCCGTCAATGCTGCAGTACTTAGTACTCCACGATAATTAGTTGTACCATTTGCTAAAAGTATTTGATTATAACTAAAAGTTGCATACTTACTTTCATCTGATTTATAAATACTAAGCGACGGTCCAGAATCATTCCACATTAATCTGTTAGAAGCATATACAGTTTCTGTCCGTGAACCTCCACTTGATACCATATTTTGACCAAATAAAAGTGGCAGAGCACTATTCAGTTTATTTGCATCAGCATATTTAACTTTTTCGTCTGTAGTAACAAAACCGCTGTCATTCGTTAAGTCTGACGTCTTCGTAGGAATTGCCGTAGTTGCTGGTAATGCACCTACCTCATTTGCTGTATATGTTGGCTTAGACGATTGTTTTGCCCATGAAGGTACAGTAGGGTCTGTCTCAGTATAAGACGTTATATATCCACTATCATTTGTGAAAGCAGATATGTTTGTTGGAACAGATTCCCAAGGAATGTTTACAATTAAATGTCCATCATGAGTTGCTTCAATTGGATAATATCTATTTGCAATCGTCGTAGAGTTTTGTACCGTAAAAGTACTAGTGTATGAGCCAATGGTAGATGGAGGAGTTATATTTGCTCCATCTTCCCAACTTTTCCATACTTGCGCGCCTCCTAACCCACTACTACTTTTACTTGTTCTAATAGTATTAAGAGTAATAGTTCTTGAACCACTTGTAGTAATAGCTGTATTGCTATTAGAAACTGTAATACCTGTTCCAGAAATTAAATTTATGGAAGTTACAGTACCTGTATTAGAAGTCTTGCTGTTCCAATTGCTTATATCTGTTGCTGTAATACCAGCCGCTGTACTTGCACTAAACACTGGGTCTGTCTCAGTATAAGACGTTATATACCCACTTTGATTATCCTGCAGCTTATACACATTCCCGCCGTATTCAATTTTATCAATTGTATATTCTGCCATTTTCTTTTAAATCTCCTCTATTATAAGTATATCATAAACTTGATTTAAAATCAAATTTTACTTATATATCAAAACGTACTCTGCGGCCAGTCGTCCCTGTTCGTCCATCAACGACCGCGCGCAGAGTACGTAACTCTCTACTTAAATTGTATGTGTATGACCTGTATCTGTCACACTATGTGTTGCACTTGTAACAACTGTTGTTGCACCTGCATTTTTAATTGGTACAGTTGTTGCATCTGCGTTCTTAATCGGTACCGTTACATCACTTGCGCTAACCGTAGGTACTTTTGAACCTAGCGTCGGCGCGGTATGCGTATGCGTAAACGAAATCTTCAATTTTTTCGTATCAGTAGTATCCATTGTAAAAGTAAGTGATGCATTTCCCGAACCAGCCGCGGTCACTCCATAGTCGGTTGAGCTGCTGCCAACCGTAACTTTGGATGCGGTTGTAGTAGAAGTACTTACTCCATAAACGGAGGTTGTACTTGAACTAACCCCATAAATTGAATCGGTTGAGTGATTGCCAATTGATATGCCTGCCGTTGATGAGCCTGTATTAGCTGGAATTGATATTGCCGTACCTAATTCCTGCCATTCTGTCCCATCCCAAGCATATTCACCGCTTGTTGCGGTTACGTGCCATGTATCACCGGTTGTATTACCAGTTGAAGGGAGGTCACCAATTGTAGCTTTAACACCCTTATATTTAAGTACCGCAGATACTTTACTATCTACCTCACTTTTTGTATATGCGTCTGTAATTCCATAACCGCTGACTGAAGTAGGATGTGTGGTTAATTCAGAAAAAGTATACGATGGCTTTGATGATTGTTTAGCCCAAGACGGAACGGTAGGGTCTGTTTCCGTATAAGATGTTAAATAACCAGAGTCATTTGTGAGGTCTGATGTTTTGGTTGGAATAACCGTACTATCCGGAAGTGCGCCAACTTCGCTTGCTGTGTACGTTGGTTTAGACGATTGTTTTGCCCATGATGGAACAGTTGGGTCAGTTTCGGTTGTAATGAAATCTCTTACATCGGGGATGTCTGAAGTTAATGCTAACGTACCTGTTTTATTAGGTAATGTAATTGTGGCGACCAGAGCTGGTTGAGATGGAGGAACTATAGATATTGATGCACTACTACCACCACTATTATTATGGAGTTTAATTTCACCAATTCTTTGCGAACTCATACCAAGTTCTAAAATGTCTGAGGTAGCATTCATCTCATATCTTAACGAAGAATTACAATATTTAACTGAAGCAGTAGAAGAAAGATTTCCAAAAATTATATAATATGTCCCAAGTGTGTTATATTGGGTTGTTTTTAATTTCTCATCAATAATATCTGAAGTTAAAGCAATAGTACCATCTTTATTTGGCAAGGTAATTGTTCTATGACCAGTAAGTGTGGTAGGCCCAATCTCAACATAATAAGTATCATTAAAAAGCCTAAGCCTACCATTTTTTCCATTATTATCTAATGAACCTAAAGTTAATCTAGCTATATTACTACTTACGCCATATGTAAAGTTTTTATTTATACGTTCAGTTATTCCTGTGCCTGCACTATCCGTAAACATTACGTAATAACCAGCCATATCTGTTATATTACTAACAACAACAGGTATGCCTGGTGTATTAGATAAATCAAGATATGAACCAGAATAGGCAACATCTGATAAATTACTAAGGTTACTAAGGTCACTATACATTTGAGCGGTTATTACACCAGCTTGATTTTGACTAGCAACTGGTATATTAACTTTTTTATTTGTAATAGGTAATTCAATGCCGTTAACTTTAACGCCTTCTAAAACGTTTTCTTCTCCAACACTAATTCCCAAAACTGCGTCTGTCATTTCATCAACACTTAAAAGTACCGGTATACCACTTTTTGCAGCTACCGCATTAGCAAGGTTATCCAATTTTGATTTTGTTATTGAAACTTTTGACATTTAAGCTACCTCGCTTTATTTTACAATTGGACCAGAGCCGTCTGCTGTTGGATATTCATTAGAACCATTACAAACATATATTCCATTGTTTGTATTTATTCCATACTCATAAATATTTATAACCATAAACAAAGAAATACTATTCATAATTATTTATCCTCCTGTTCTGTCTGTTCTGTCTCTTCTATTTTAATAAATACAGGAGTCCCTGCTTCCATTGCATCATAAATTTCTTGCCAAGTAGCATCTAACGTTCCATCATTGTCATTTACAATCATAATTCCGCTATTATTGGCAATACCTTGTTCTATATTATTTAATTTTGAAGGGGTAACAGTCTCTCCCGCTACCCAAGTATGTGGTTCATAAGACATTTAAGTTACCTCCTCTAACTACGATTCATTTCCAACATCAGAAGGAGTAGGACTCGCTAAAGATATAGCCGGATAACCGTCTGGACTATCAGTAGAAAAAATTCCACCAGTATCAACTATATAACTATCATTTTCATTATCATTATAAACAGTGGAAATAGCAAATTTACTTCCGTCTGAAGCAACACAATACACATTTGGAAAAGCATCATAAATCTCTTGCCAAGACTTATCCATTACTGTCCCATTTTCATCTTCACTAACCTGAACTTCTAAAGCTCCACTTCCCGCATTAGCAATCCCGTTCTCAATCTTATTCATAGCCTCCGCGGATAACACATCTCCGCCATGCCACGTTGTTGGTGTATAACTCATATCCTATCCGCCTCCTAAGCTAATCTATCTCCAATGCGCGCCGTACCTAACGTCGTGTCTTCTCCAACAATCATATATCCTACCTGTCCAGCGCCGACCATAGACGTGGTATTATTCCCATATCCAAGTAGGTCGCCGTCCAAAAGAGTTCCATTAATAACTACCCCGTCGCGCCCATGGGCAGTAATCCCTTCAGCCAACGAGTCAGCTGTTACTGTATCGGAGGTTAAATCTATGAGCGTATCCCCTCCATAAACAACTTTATTATACGCCATAGTTTAATCCTCCTTAACCTATAGTAACTGTTATTCCATACGCATTTGCTGTTTCTGTATATGGAATGGCATTAACTGTAACCTGTGTCAAATAATTATATCCCGTATCTGGTGTAATAACTTGTGAACTAACCGTAGGCGTAGCCGTCTTAGCCTGAGCATTAACGTCTTCCTGTCCTGACATTGTTCCTTCAACACCAAGAACAGTAACGCCCTGACGAATATTTGCTGGAATAAGTTTTGCTGCTTCTGTTGAATCAATTGAAACAGTACCAGAACCATCGTGATAACCTTGTTGAATACTATAAACTCCTTCAAGGTCATCAATAACTCCAGTTACCGCGCCCCTATTAGGCATAGTACCAGTTAACTTATTTCCATTTACATAAGCCGTTTTTGTAGCAAGAATTTCAGATTGCTGCGCGGTTGCATCAGATGTATCTGCATCCTTTGTATTAGTACCAGTTATTTGTGTTCCACTGTTGTCGTGCGCCTTGACCCCATAAGCAAGGTCTGCCGCTGTAACGGTATCACCGGTTAAATCAATTAATGTATTCCCACCGTATATAACCTTATTAATTGCCATCTAACTATCCTCCAATATATATAGTGTCTCCCGTAAGATTAGCCGTTTGAAAATAAGGAATTTCCTTTACAACTACATCATTTAACATTTTCTTATTAGCCGTTTCTAACGTCTGTTCTTGAAAAGGTAATGGTATAACTGTATAAATTCCCCTATAAACTTCAATAGCTGCCTCTGTAGGTACAGTAAGCTTTCCTGTAAGCAACGATTGCTCAGAAGAAAGAAAACCTTTTAATGTTTCAATCGCTGAAAGCGAACCAGTTAACGAGGCAGCTTCTAATGTACCTGTAAACTTCATTATTCTACCTCAGCTTGTAAAATTAATTTCCCACTAATAAAAGTATCAACTGTACCATCCGCCATTGTGATTTGAATATCATAAATGTACGAACCAAAAGGCAACTTTTTTGTATCGGCTGGTTCTAAACGCAAAATAAGAGTATCTGTAGGAACTGCCTTTAATATTAATGGTTTAGTATCAAGGAAATCGGTTCTATCAGATTTCATTCGTGCGTTTTTTAATGCAAAACGAACAGTATCTCCCTCTTGTGGGACGTACTCTTCATCACCTTGCATTATATTTATTTTTGTAATCAATGTATCTCCTCTTGTGAGGTGGATCATAGTCCCATCAATCTTATACATAGTATACCTCGTTTTTACAATTTTTTATTTCCATTATAAAGTATAAAAAAAATGCATCAACTCTGTAAAGTTTGTACCCTTATTTCTAAAAACGTTCGCACATATCTACCATCCAAAAAATACGTCAAAACCGCTACGATTTTCTCGTAGCGGCTATATAGAAAGAAAGGAAAGTTAGTATATTTTCCAATTTAGCGAGGTTCAAGAATTGCACTTGAATATACTATTCCTCACAGAATGGCGGGATTGCCCCGCCCATATGTACATAAGGGAGTTTTATAGGTTTCCATTCCTCTCCCAGTTTTTAAGGTTCCTGAGATACTACGAGCCTCCCGCCACTTCCCTCGTATTGATGAAGTGTCTCCTTCTCCAAGCCTGCCCTAATACGTCACGCTGAGCGAATCAACGAACCGGTGCGGCACTTCAGATTTGCACTGAATAGATACTGACTATCGTACCGTATGAAGGCGCCAAACGACTCGGCGCCGTCTAATTAAAATTGTGTGTTAAGTAAATTAATTCCATCAATTTGTAAGTCAAAATATGGTGCAGACCTATACTCTGACTCATGGAAATATCCATCAGTTATAACTTCTGTATCTGGTGTATATTCTGCGTCAGTATTTACATCAGCTACATATGAGTTAAGTTCCTTGCCCTTTACTGTAAAGGCAGAAGTATCAAATACATGAATCTCGCCATTTACAAGCTGCTCTCTTACTTCTGCAATTTTCTGCGCCGTTCCTGCGGCTGCAGCCTTATCATTGACTTCAGTAAGCTGAACTGATTCTGTTTCTAATGTTCCTGTCCAATCAGCATCAATAGGCTCTCCCTTTTGAGCAAGCTGAATAGCATACTTATAATAAGGAGTCCAGTCAATACGAGAAGATACAATAAAGGTATTTGGACAAGCATCTACCGTTGAGCCATTATAGGATACATTTGGTACACCCGCCTTTTCACAAGCAGTAGGAGCACCCATTGAATCAGCGTGCTGGCTGATAAGTACACAATCCGCCTCAATTAACTGATTAGCGGCTTCCTTTTCTGCTGTTTCGTCGTACCATGAACCTGTAAATGTTACGTCCATCGTTGCGGACTTACATATAGAGCGCGCACCCAAGAAAAATGATGTGTAGCCTGAGACTACCTCAGCGTAAGTAAATGCGCCGATGTAACCAATTTTGGCTTCATCTTCCTTAATGTCACCTTGCTCAATCATTTCGTTGAGTTTCATGCCAGCAGCAACACCTGCGAGATATCTACCCTCGTAAATAGAAGCAAAAGCATTGTGGTAATTATCAAGTCCTTCTGTATGCGCTTTGGTTCCTGTTGAATGACAGAACTGAACTTCTGGATAATCTTTCGCAGCTTGAATCATATAGTCCTCATGACCAAAAGAATCTGCAAACACAATGCCACAACCTGCATCAATAAGCTCTGCCGCAGCATCATAGCACTCTTGACCTTCTGGTACATTGGTCTTGATTATATACTCAATACCAAGTTCATCACACGCTGTCTTAGCTGCATTGATGAAGTTAAGGTCATAAGTAGAGTTCTCATCATGGAGACAGATAAAACCTGCTTTCATAGAGTTAGTTTCCGATTTTTCTTCTTTGCTTGCGCAGCCTGACAGAAGTGAAGTACATACCAACACTAGCGCCAGGCATAAGATAAGAAATTTGTTCTTCATTACCTCTCCTTATATATTCACTTTTCCACAAAATAAAATAGATTTGACTTTGAGTATCTTCCACGGCTCCCTATTATAGCCGAAATTTTTGACGTCTTACACGGTACTGTTGTATATCCTAACCTGGTGGGATACCTCGGTCGTGAGGCGTACTCTCTTACAATGCTTAAGCGCTCGCATCGTAGTGACTTGTCAAATGGCAGTCGGTAGGAGAATTGAACTCCTATCACCAGCGTGACAAGCTGGCATAATTTCCATTATACGAACCGACTATATGGTGCGCCCGAGTGGACTTGAACCACCACGACATTGCTGTCAACGGATTTTAAGTCCGTTGCGTCTGCCTATTCCGCCACGAGCGCATATTCAATAACGGGCGGAAGAGTTGTAGATTCAGGTCTACCTCTTGCTACGGGAAGCTATCCAACGCCCTTGAATAAATGACGGCTTACGCAGCCCCTATCCGTCACAACCTACCGACCGCGCCTTATACGTATTCAACGCGGATGCGACTGCGCCCTACTTACATGTAAGTTGGTGGAGTTGGTGGGAGTCGGACCCACTTCACGGCAAGGTCACTTTGGACTTAATGTCGCTCGAAACCGTTACAACCCCACGTCTATGGAAGTTTAGCCATACTCTCATTCTCAATTTCTTGTTCCAAATTTCCTGCCAAACTTCTTAATACATACGACGCATCTCTAAGTAGAATCGCCGCCGTACCTTTATCTATATCCTTTATCTTCTTATCTATATCCTGTATGAACTTAACTTCTTCATGCAGGTTTTTAATCGTTTCTTCATATCCCATTTTATCTCCGTTCACCCTAATTGAAAGGAGGTGGGGCAGTTTACACACATGCCCAGGTGCATCTACATTAATAGAAAGAAAAAATAATAGATTCCATTGGTTGCGCGAGGGGGATTCGGACCCCCGACCTCCTGGTTCTTATCATTCAATGGTAGTTAAATTAAATATTTTTCTACAGTAAAATCCTCAATTAAATTACAGTTAGATTTTGCTCCATATTTAGGTAATTCAGTTCTAAAAATTTTAGAAGCTGTTTTTTCTATTAATTCAACAGGAATTATAACTAACTGATTTTGAATAACAGATGCAATAAAATCTATTTCATCTTTTGTATAGTGTTTAACTCTTCTCTGAGTAGTAGTTGATACTTTATTACAAGTTTGTATTGTATAACTACCGTTTTCGTTTAACTTCGCAGTTTTACATTGAATTTTCCAAATCGTTGCACCATTATCTACCAATAAATCATATCGTGAATTATTTCCATAAGGTACAGAAACAATATATCCTAATTCAATGAATTTCTGCATACAAATCAATTCTGTAGTAAGTCCTTTAATTTGCGTTTCGTTAAAAAGTACAGCCATAATCGCCTCCTTTTTAACCACCAAATCCTGATATGGGCCAGGCAAGCTACCTCTGCTCTACCGCGCGACGAGGGTAGTTTAGGTTTACCTCCGCGACGAACTCTACCAAACTGGAGGAGATGCAACTTACTTTGCTTCCTTATATCCCGTTTTCCACAAGCCACATATCACTGACCCGCATATCTCTAAGGACGCCGAGGTTGAGTGCCGGTGGTAGTTTAGTTGCTAATCCATGTTAACGGTTGGTCGTAGGTTTAAGACCGTTGGCGGGAATAGAAGGTAACGCTCCTCCGTTCAACGGTTAACAGCCGTTTGTACTGCTATTGTACTATATTCCCGTATTTGGCAGGGGTAGATGGATTCGGACCATCGCATCAAGGAGTCAAAGTCCTTTGCCTTACCGCTTGGCTATACCCCTAAAGCTTCCGGAACAACAGGAGTTGAACCCGTCTCTTCGCTCTCCTATGCAAGATAACAAGTGTTTAATAAAACCGATGCGCATACGGCTCTTGCGGCGGACAGCGATATTCTTTCCCGATGAACTATATTCCGATATATTGGTGGACCGACAGAGAATTGAACTCTGAATCCCTGCGTGCAAAGCAGGAGTTATCCCGTTTAACTATCAGCCCATAAATTGAGAGAAGCGGCAGAACCACCCACAAATCTACTCTTTAAACGCACCAGAATCCTTAGTGGTACTTCCCTCATAAAAAGTTGAGACGAGTCTGATTTCAAGTCCTTGAGAACGGCATTGACTCTGTTTTTTTTCTCTTCCTTTCTCAACCTTTCTATATATATTATACTAAAAATTTCAGAAATATTCAAATTACTATTTGTCTTCTGTACAGAACATAACTCCCTTATTCTTCTTCTTCAAAGAGCTTAAACAAAAGTCCAAGTTTCTCAAGTTCACCTGTATTAACATGAGAGTCTACAAATTTAAATGAAAAATTTCCATCGCAGCAGTCGCCATGTGTTTCATCGTAGCAGTCTTCCTCGTCCTCATCATCGTCATCGTCATCGTCGTCAGTATCACTGAAATCCATGCATTCAGTTCCTGTAAGACAAACAATACTTACCTTTACAGCAGGAACGTCTTCATAGTACTCATCAATTTTATCCATAGCACCTACAAAGTCATCTGAATATGTAATGCCAGTATACTCGTTTCCATCAATGTCATTTACCTTATATCCGTAGTACATATAATTACCTCCAATTTTATTCTAATTATATTATATCAGTTTTCACACTCAATGTCAAATTTTGAATCCGCATCTAAGAAACGTTCCACCTGCATATGATTAGGCATTGTAAAATTGCCAAAATCTTCTATTACCTCATTAGCAAATTCAAGTAAAATTTCTTCCATCTGTTCATAAGAACCATCTTTAATCGCATCAAAATTACTCATCTTCAACCACCTTATATTCAACTTCAGTAAAAGACTTTACCATATTATTTTCAATTTCCACAGGCTCTGCCGCACGGTAGCCTGTATAAGTGCAAACCGTAGACTGCGCGGCCGCATTATCCATAAACGTAAGCATAAAATTCGTTTCATAAGGCCAGAAAGCAACATATACACCGTTGCTGTCTACCTTTAATTTAACAATTTTTTGACCGTTAAATTCACAAATTCCATATAATGGCACACGGTCTACTGTTAAAAACCTATTCATCATCCTCTATCAGCTGGTCACGTCCTTTTACAGCTTCCTCAATTTCATCCAGTAGCATCTCCATTTTCTTTTTGTATTTAGCTCTTTCTTTTAAAAGTGCTTCTGGATTAACAAGGTAATCCATATGACCATCTTCCTTAACAATTATATTTTTAATACGACACATTTCAAGCTGAGCATATTTAGCGATAACCTTATTCGCCTGATGTGCCAAATTGGCAATATGAGTATTAATATCACTTATTTCCTGCATTTGATTTCTCCTTTTCATAAGCAGCTACAATACCTGACTCAACTAAGTAGCCATACAAATCTTCCCATGTATCACCTGCACAACAGATTGACTTATCCAGCGGCAAGTCAAAATGAAGAAGAATCGCACGACGTAAATCTGGTTTATCAGATATCCATTCTACTAACTTCTTCTGATAGGTAAGCTCTGGACTCACTTGACCTTAACCCCCTTATAATTTACGACCATCGGATGACCGCAGTTAGGACAAAAGTGTCCCCATCTAAATACATCTAATACGATATGAGCGCCGCAGCATGAACATTTCCACCCAATAAAGTCATCACTCAGCCACTCACCAGTTTCTTCAATTTTATTACCACCCGCGCACTTCATTTTAATTCCTCACTTAATCTTTGGCTTATCATTTAATATAAATGCTGCAATAACTAAACATACAGCCGCAAATCCCCAAACAAACATATCAACTAAGCGCATTTTTATGTTCCTCCTTATATATTTCAGCTAACGTCTGCCAGCCTGTTTCACTTTTTAACGAAGTAACATCACAATATTTATGATATGGAACGGTGCTAGGAATAAATTTCCACCATTCAAGCCCATCGTACTCCTCACGTACAAAGCGGCCGACCGAAGTAATTATCGTAAGGTCGGAAGCTATCCATTGTCTTCCATATCCCTCATCATAGTCTGTTTCTTTAGCAAGCCGCACGAAGTCACGCAACGGCATTTCAAAATCGTCGCCGCCTATCCATATCACGTCATCCCATTCAACGCCATGTTGCTTGAAAGCATCACACGTTTCTTCAAACAAGTTCATTGTCAACCTCCCAATCTATATATTCTTCCACATTTACTGGTTCTCTATTATAAAGAACACTTAAATGTTTCCAAAAATAATCACGGTCAATATGCATATGCCCGCAGAACCACCATTTAAAGTCAGTTACAGTTCTAATTGTTTCAAGCTCTTCACTAACTTTACTTGACCTGTAACCAAACGCTCCAATATCAATGCCGCTAGGTACATCATGAGTGATTACAAAATCAACTTTATAATCACGTTGCGCCAAGTTCCTATTGGCATACTCCCATTCAACGTCAGTTGGTATTTCACGTGGCCACCATATAGTGCCTTCATCTTTCCATTCCGTACCAGTTATCGTTCCTCTATCCGTAGACTGCGCGCCGCCCATACAAAAATAGGAATGACCATCAATATCGTATATCTCACCACGCATTAAATGAATAACTGAATCAGAGATTTTTTGCACACGGCCGCCGTGCCATTCAGAAATAGGATATAATTCTATTCTATCAAAGTTCTCATGGTTGCCATCTACCCATAAGGTAGTCCACGGCGCATTATCGTACCATTTAAGCAGGTTAAGCTCACGCTCACTCCAACTATTATCTTTTGAACAGGAAGAAATAAACTGACCAACTTCTCTTTTCCAAGTAAGTACGGCAGGATTATCAAAAAGCAAGCCAAAGTCACCACACACAATTACGTAATCATTTTTCGTTAACTGCGCGCCCTTGCCTTCTTTAAACTTCTTCAATTTTTCTATGTCGTGTGTACAATGTGTATCGCCGCATACAAAAACCATTTCTTACTCCTTTACCACCACATCGCAGGCATTACTACTGCCCACATTTTTTCTATATTACTCACATAAGCACAATCATGCTCATCCCAATCGTCAAAACCAGGACTAAAATAATACTCAATTATTTCACAAATTTTATTTATCATTTCCAACTGTGTAAAAGTTGTTCCCTGATATTCAAAAGTGTGAAAATTCAAATTAACTATATCATCGCATCTATCTACATACATACGCAAATGCTCATAGAGCCACGCATAGAATGTATCACACAAATTCCATGTTTCACGTTCGTCAAAACCGTATTCTTGACGCTCTGCGGCCCACTGACTCTGACGTCTATCACCTGGAGCCGTGTTACCTGTATAAGCTCCAAGTGCTTCTGGCATATTCTCTAAATATTTATGACTCACGATTCCATACCGTCCTTTCTACTTTCCAACCTTTGTTTCTTGCAACTCTATTAACATCTAAATAAAACTTATGAGCATACTTATAATCTTCCTTAAGCCAATAGGTAAGAAAAAAATCACCATCAGGCCCGTCGGGTATCTCTACAAACGCATGATATATATTTACAAGCATATCTATATATCCCTGTTTATCCAACCCGAACATTTCTGCTATTGCATGCCATTTTGTCCAAGTATCTACATCACCTACATACCAGTTGCCACTGGCGCCTTGCCATTCCTTTACCTTTAAGACCTGTTCCATTTTATTCTGCTCCTTTTCTATTCTATATATATTATATCAAAAATTTCTAAAATTTTCAAATTTACACATAAAAAAAGGAAGGTAATCAATGACTACCTTCTTCTAATTTTCTAATCTGTCTTTGTAATTTGTTCATAACGCCAGGTGAGTCCGTAGATTTCCCGCGCTCCTTTATAAAATGCAACCTGAATTTAAGTACTTTAAGTTTCTCTTCGTTTGTCATTACTTATCTTCCTTTCCGAGTAACCATTCCATAATAAAGTCAAGACCCGCAAAAGCTACGTCTCCGTTTGTAGCGCCGATAGCCTTCTGATATTCATCAAAAGCCTTAATCGCATTATCATATGCTTCACGAATACGCTGCTCTTTCTTTTCCTGCTCTATCTCTTTCTGCCTTTGCTCTTCATCATAGGCTTTTTCTGCCTCCAGACAGTCCTCAACACTATCGTACTTTTGTTCTGTCTTTTCGCTATAAATAATCATTGGTCTGTACCTCCTTTTCCCAATTTCATAAATAAATATACCGACCTTGAGACTTTCATCTTACCTTTAATTATCTTCAGATTTATTCAGCCAATAGATAGTTACTGCCATGTACGGGTTTGCAAGGCCCGTCCTCAATAACCAGGAATTACTGTAACCCCGCCATTCCTTGGCGATTACTCCGCATGGAGATTACTCCGTAGAGCTATTAATCTATGAGGGAGTGTCTACCCTCAACTTTCACCTACTGTACGGTTAGAATCAGAATATAGGAATTGAACCTACTTAATCCATTAAAATCTTCCTGCAATTGTCTTGTCTTTTAGGCTACTTGTACGTGACACGCAAGTCTTATACACGGTTCTCACCGCTTCACGACAAAAGGAATTAGTGGTATTTCCAAGGAGTGAACGCAGTCACCAGCTAAGCCCCTAACTTGGATTCGGCGCCCGCTGTTAACGAACGCTTCTATTACTTCCCCGACTCGCATACTGCCTTAACCTGCGATAACCAAAGCGCCGCACTGTACTCTTTCAGCCGTTGAGAGTTCGTCTCTTCTTTCCATGGGTCGCCCCACTTCCACAGCCCACTGTCCACAAGTATCCTTGTTTCGGAGTGCTGGGTAACGCTGTCAGTCTGCGCCTCAGCGATGCTAGTTTAGCACCTCTACACTGAGTTCAAAGTAGTATATTTATTTATGAAATTGTCAAAGGACAAAGGGTTATTAGCTTTGCTCCTATTCAAAAGAAATCGGCTCATATCCAGCGCCACCACGTGGAGGTTAACCCTAAGGCGCCTTACTTTTTTAATTTGTTGGTAGAAAGTATAAACTACCAGCGCACTCTCACTTCGGCACAGGCTTGTGACTGTCGGAAATTTCACAGCTGCGGTCACGGGCGGATTTAAGCTGTTACTCATCGGCGTGATTACGCTTTTGCACGCGGGGCGGCGCAAGAGGAAGCCGCCCCTTAAGGTTGATTCAGTACGTTTTCTTTAACCCTACATATATATTATATCATATTTTATCAGGTTCGTCAAATTTTCAGGATTATATTTTCACAAAAAATTTCTATTCTTTTTCAACCTTATATATATATTATAGCAGAAAATTTAATAGTTTTCAAATTTCGTAATGGTGTATTAGGAAAAAAGTTGAACTATTATATTTACCCCAATCGCTAATGTCACATTCTTGTACGGCGTGATTACCGTTCTTCTCCATCCAACGTCCATCTCTGTATACACGGAAATGGAAGTCAAACTCAAGATAATCCTCTGCGTCCCAATCTTCTACTGGGACATAAGTGCGAAAAGCGATTAATTCTTCGTGGAAATTATGGGCAGCTGCCTTCAACATTGAAACGTGGTCAAGACGAGTAAGTACTCTTACTGAATCGCCCAAATCTCTACAAATGCGGTCAAGGTAAGTTTCCGCTATCATATCTGGAATATCTGAATCAGGGATGCCTTCTTCAAGAAGTTCAAGACACCACTGCTCAATACCACCGAAATGCTCGTCAACTTCATTGTCATACCATTCTTTTAAACGGAGAGCATATGAACCACAATTCGTCACTGAACAATGTGATTCGTAGAAGTTTGGGTCATTGTTTGCGGTATATTCCATATATATGTGTCCTTTCTTTTTTCATTCTATATATATTATATGCGAATTTTGAAAATTTTTCAAATTTTAAGAACGTATTTGTCCACGGATTGTACCGTCTGGGTCTATTGTGGCACAGTTTTGATAGAGGGATTTGACGTCATCGGCAGATAGGGCGGTGGCATAGATACGGAAATCGGACATTAATCCTTTGTATGGAGTACCATCATTACTTCGTACATCTCTTCCTAAACGATAAGTTGTTGGGAAAATTAAATTATTATGAGTAGTAGTTGAGGTCCATTTTTGAACACCATTAATATAAACTTTAACATCATTAGTCCCGTTTTTTGTAATACATACATGCTGCCAAATATTATCTGTAATAGTAGCACCAGTACAAACCTCATCCGGTGAACCATTCCAATATAAACGAATAACATTTCCAGTATTTTTTTCAATAGACCATGAATTACCACTATAACTGCCAAAATATACTGAACGTGCTCCTGATTCATCTTCAGGTTTAATCCAAAAAGCATAAGTGATAGCAGTATTTATTATATCTGATAATTGTAAATTTTCAATTAATATACCATCATATGTACCATTAAAATGAGTTGATACTTGATATTTTGCAGTATCAGATGTGTATGTAATAGTATCAGTCATTTTACTTCCATTATTGCAAAAACCTGAACAATCATACTCGGTTGTTTCATTAAGACCCGTTGTTGTAGCTAATGTATCTGATGAATTTGGACACCATGGGGTTGCTATTGAACCTTTTTCAAGTTTAAGATTCCTAAAAATATAAGATACTCCAGTACCATTATTCATTCCTGTAAAATATAATGTTTCATTAGTAGAAGAAGGAAAAGTAGCAACTGTAGTCAAAGAAAAAACAAGATGATTCCATTTATTGGCAATAACTGTTTGTGCTCCAGCATAAGGAGCGAACTGATTAGTTCCATTTGCCTCTAATATACAAACATTAAAACTAGTATTTACACTTGGATAAATATCTAGTGACAAAGTATATTGAGTAGAGATCGTTAATATTGATTCATCAATAAGATTCCAATAAATAACTGACCAGCCACTTTGAGTCGTATCTCCTCTGGTTAATTTACAACCCCTTACTCCAGATAAAGTAGTTTCTTCAGTTCTGGTATAATCGCCTACCTGCATTGTCCAATTCCAATAAGAAACACCAGTATTTGTATTAGCAAGCAAATTTTCTTGTCCCCAACCGTTTCTATTTAATGGATAATGTAATATAAGCCCTTGAGCAATATATTTAATTTCCATTGGAGAAAGAGCACTGTCGTATACTCTTACATCATTTAATTGCCAACACCCTGCAGAACCTCTACCATTACCTCCATCCCAAGTGGCTTCAGCAATTCTAAAAGTGCCTGTAGTAAAGCTGCCCGTAACCGTTAAGTTAGTACTAGTAAATAATTCACCATTAATATAAATATTAATTTTATTATTAACTCTATCTAATACCATCATAACATGAAACCATGTATCAAATGGAATAGTATAAGTATTAGTATTATTACTACTAGAACTAGTATTTCTTATATGTGTATAAACATAAACAGCATTTAAAGTAGAATCTGTATAAATATTATTAGTTTTCCAACGTAAACCTAGTCCACCATACGAATCTCTACCAAGAAGAGTCCCTCCCATAGAATTATATGTCGCATCATAAGTTTGAGCATTTACTAGAGTAGCTAATTCAGAACGTGAAATTTTTGCCCAACACCCAAATGATACACTACCTTCTGTCCAATTCCAATTAGAAAAAGGTAATAATGTGTCAAAGGTTCCAGTGAATTTATAGCATCCTCCAAGTTTACCAGCTGCTATACTTGTATAACCAGTAGTTTGTGTTGGAATAATATTGGATACTCCCTGTTGTCTTAAGTCTTTTGTTAAAGGCATCCATAATTGTAATGCCATATCTATCCTCCTCAACGTACCGCTCTACTTATACAGCGGCCGCTCGTTATTTTCTCATTCTATATAAATTATACTATATCTCCATTTAAAAGTCAAATTTCCCTATCCACCCTCAATTAAATCCAATTCCTACCGATTATATAATACGCGCGGGCGCGCACGTAACATATTTTCAGAAATATTTCAAATTTTCAAATAGTTACGAATTTGACAAATTCTTAAATTTCTGTTATAATAAGTTTAGAAATAAAAAGGAGAAACTGATATGGAAAAACAAAGAATATACGATGAGATTATAAGTGTCTCAATTAGTAATGCAGGAGCAGAACGTCAACGTAATGGAATATGTCTTATACGTGATTTTGACCCAGATAATCCACGTCATATGTTATATTATGAAGCAAGCTTAATTTATTGCTCAGTTATTGGTGAGTCGCTGTATCTTTGTATGCCTTGGCATAAATATATTTGGTTCTTATTTCACCACCTAAAGTCACGCAAACAACTTAAGTTTATATCAGCGACAAAGATAGTTGAAAAAGAAGTAGACAAGGGAAACGATTTTATTATCGCAAACGCTGATACTTTAACTGGCCATATATTTAAGTGGGCGCATGATACATACGAACTAACAGAAGAAGAATTTGATGGAATATATGGGGAGGTATATGAAGCTTATGACAATGCTGATTGATGGAATAGACTTTCATGACCTGGAGAATATGAAATACTGGAGTTTTCCCAACTCATGGGATTTAGAGAAGAAAAAACGCACAGTTAACGAACGTATATTCAGCGACGAATGGCTTGGGGCGCAGAAAAGAGACGGAGCATTTTATAAGTTCATTAAGTCTGATAACGGAGAAATGGAACTACTTGGAAGAAGTAAAAGCGTCAGCGGAGACTACCTTAATAAAATAGATTGGGTTCCTCAGTTACATCCATTCTTTGAAAGTCTACCAAACGGAACATGTCTACTTGGAGAACTTTATGTACCTTCAAATGAGAGAGCAAAATCAACTACAACTATAATGAATTGTTTAGTAGATAAGGCAGTTAAAAGACAGGAAAAAGAAGCATTAAGGTATTATGTCTTTGACGTACTCGCATACGATGGACGTTCACTTCTTACGTCTACAGCGGCCGACCGTTTTGAAACGATTTTACCGGCTCTTGAACAAAAATATAGCACGGCCGCAGAATACGTAGACTTTGCTCAATATTATCGTGGAAAACAATTATGGGATAACCTTCAATCCCTTCTTGCCGACGGCTATGAGGGTATCGTAATTACACGTGAAGGTGCGTTGTACCAACCAGGTAAACGGCCATCAAAAGACTCGCTTAAGATTAAAAAAGAACTCCAAGAAACAATTGACTGCTTCGTCATGGGTGCTCTTTCCCCGACTAAACTTTACACAGGTAAAGAAATTGAAGAATGGCCGTATTGGTTTAACGAAGTAACAAATGAGAAAATAAACAAGAATATGTATAATGACTACGTTGATGGCGCGACGGTCATCCCAGTAACTAAAAACTGGTTCTATGGTTGGGCAGGTTCATTACGACTCGGTGTTATAAAAGATGGCAAAGAAGTTGAAATTGGAAGTATCAGCGGAATTACCGATGAAATTAAAGCTAATTGGAAAGATTATGTAGGTCATGTATGTACAATTACAGCTATGGAAGTCATGGACACAGGAGGCATCAGGCATCCAAAGTTTGTTAATTGGCGTGACGATATAACTAAAGGTGATTGCACCTGGGAGAAGATTTATGGATAGTACAACAACGACAAGTACAAGCAAAACATATACAATAAATGAGCAACCAAAAATGTTTAAGCAATACGGATGGGTTTGCCCACTCTGCGGCCGAGCCAATGCACCATGGATAAGTCAGTGTCCATGTCAACCGATAACGACTACATGGTCAGGACCAATATGGTCTAGTTCTGAATGGACTTTTACTCCAGACCACACAACAATAACAAATTAAAAAAGAGCAGTAGAATTTATCTACTGCTCTTTTATTTTACTTTAATCTCAAAACATAATACTTTTTATAAAGTTTAAGTTTCTTGACCATATTCTGCGTACAAATACCTTTGCCCCATCCGCGCGCATTTACAATTCTCTTCTTTGAAAGCGCTACGTCTGAGCCACTAGAAGCCATCATCACATGACTCCATCTCTTTCCATTGTAGCAACAAATAATATCTCCAGCTTTAATCTTCTTTGGGTCATAATTTGCGCCCAGTTTCTTAAATCCGTGTTCCGCCCACCATGTAGGATTAGTAGAACCTGCCGCAAACTTCTTGAAATGACCTGCGCCATGTTGATAAGCTCCATAGCATAAGCCATTACAGTTATAAACCTTTTTACCTCCCTGGCAGAAGTAACAATGGGTATGTCCTTTTTTGGAAAGTTTTCCACCCTTTGTAACTAAGCCATAGGTAAACTTATTATCTGCCGCAATTTTTCTTGCCCAAAGTACTGCGGCCGCTGGACCTGCACCTTTCCAACAAGCATAAAGGGTAACTGAACCACCTGCTTTGGCAAGGTCTTTTACTTTTGCCTTATTCTTATATTTAACTTTTCCAATTTGGAACTTCTTCATGTTGACTACGTTAGACTTGCCAACGCTCCAGCCAACAAATTTGAAGTCCGTACGCTTAAATACGTTCTTTGGAAGGGTAATTGCCTTTCCGACTTCTACCTTAATAGAAGCCATCGTGCCTTTTCCACCACGACTCTTAAAATTAATTGTATATGTTCCACCACTCATTAAAGATGCTCCCGGTATGGCTGACCATATCTTATATATAAGTCCTTTCATTTGTGTTTCATAACAATACCAACCGATATGTTTGCGGCCGCCTGAATCTTTCATATAAAAGTAGTGCTTACCGTTGACTACCTTATATCCAGTAAAGGCTACGTAATGCCCGCCTGTCGTCCAAGTAATGCCGCCACGACTACCTTTAGTAAACAACAAAATACCCATTTTATATTTACTTTTATTTAAAGTAGTAAATAAATCGGCTATTGTACTGTGCTGTTTAGGTGTAAAGCCATAATACTTTAAAGCTGTACTAATGCCCGCATGGGTAGTACCGGCGCCTGCTACGGCAAACTGTTTCATATAAGGTTGTACGTTTTTCGGTGTATATTTCTGATATTTTTTCGTCTCAATTAATAAATGAGTTACAGAAACACATCCACAACCAGAAGTACTAAGCGTATAAGTTTTGTTTGGATAAGGCAGTTTACCCCAGCGAGAATCAAGCTGACTATAAACTGTTTTATTCATTTTACTCTACCTCTTCTGCTTCCTCTGGTTCAACTTCTACTTCTTCATCTTCTAATTCGTCAATGTCTACAGCGCCGAGGTCTTCTGTATAGAAACGCTCGCCTTCGTAGTCTTCAGCCTGCTCAGCTTTTTCTTGACGCATTTCACCCGTATGCTCTGCGGCGATTTCAGTGTGGTCGTTGTTCTTATAGTGTTGTTCATAGAAGAGAACAAAGCCTTCAACAAGACATACAACAATTTTGGCAATCCAATCCTGCCATTGCTCACTAAGAGTGAACAAATTAAGGGTGGCAAAAACTGTGAATATGTAGAGGATGCCAGCTTCAATTGAACGTCTGCGTGTAGCTGCGTCCATTCCAAGAACCTTATTGATTATTTGTTCCATAGGTTAATACCTCCAATTTAATTAGATATAAAATAAAACTACTTACCTAGAAATAAGTAGTTTTTTATAGGGATATGTATATTAAATTAAATAATTAAGATAATTGAGCATTTAATTTACCAGTACAAATTATGTAATTAATACCAATATATGGTGGCATATTATTGTGGGCAGATTGTGCCGCTTTTGATTGTGAATTAGTATACGTAACCTCATCCCACGGATTACTAGAAGCTGTGGTATTTGGAAAATAATTGGATGTAGTCCCACTACTTCCTGGTCTAGCATTACCTATGTTTACTCCACGTTTGATAACAGCAAAATCCATACCATCTACATTAGTCTCATGAGAGTGTGCTCCTACTCCAGATTCTATTGCTTGAAGAGTGTGGCTAGCTTCTCCACCTTTTGCGCCTAAAGATTGATTTACAGTTGACGCACTACAAGAACCGTAAGTAGTCACGGTATTAGCCGAATTTGGACCAATACCAAGACCAACACGACCTCGGAAATCTGGTAAATTAAAATTATCTCCACTTGTAGTAGTACTATATGTATATCCAATAACAGTAAATAATTCAGGATAATCATCTTTTGATACTGCTGAACCATCACATATTAGCCAACCATTCGGTGGTTGAGAACCAGCAAACATAATTATTTGACCAGCCATCCTAGTGGCCATCATATTCCCTTCATCATCTACAGTAAAAACATTAGAGAGTCGTGTAGAGATACCTTGACCTATTTCAAATAAAGAATGACGTAAATTTTCATTATATTCCCCAATAACCAATTCACCGATTTCTTGAGTTTCTGTATGATACCCCATAGCATGAGAATAATTACCGTAGGCAGTCGTATAATATCCTTCAGCATGAGAACCTATTCCATGTGCCTCATTTCCGCGCCCTTCCGCAAAAGAATTCTCTCCAATAGCATATCCGTTAGACACAGCAAAAGAAAAGTCACCTTTTGCATTAGAATCATTAAAAGCTGCCGATGCTAAGCCCTGTGCACTGCTTTCTAATCCTCCGGCTATACTAAATTTACCCTCCGCGGCTGCTATACCAAAAGAAGCACTTGACGGGCCAATTGAATCATGAGTATAATCCCACCATCCAAACTTTAAAGCTATTGCATAAGGAGAAGTAGTCGTGTATGAAGCTTTAATAGTAACATCATTAGGGTCAATATTAAGAATAATATAATCTTTAAGATCACTACTATGAAAAGTGTAATCTGAACTTGATAAAATTTGATTATCTTTTTTAATTATAATAGAATAAGAAGTATCTACTGGAAACAGAAAATATCTATATGCATTATTTTCTCCTGTAATTAATTCTTCATCAGTTATTTCATATTTTCCAATGCTATCCCTAAAATCCAATATCCTGAAATAAGTATTATCACTATGTTCCATACCTCTACTACTAGGCACTTCTAACTTTAAGGAATGATAATCTAACAATAAATGACTACCACTTTCTTCTCCAATTCGTGTAATTTCTCCAAATTTTGCAACAGAAATCGCACTAGGGGTACTTGCCCCATTTGATTTAAAAATTTCCATTCCAGTAGCATCAATAGTTACATAATTTAAATTTGATGCTGTGGCTGAAGCAACTTTAATTCCATTATTTGTAATATCCGTTATATATCCAGTGGCTTGACTCCCTGCTACTTTTAAACTTTTAAGGTCAATTGACCCACTTGCTAATGTTCCCATTTTTCCTCCTTAATTTGCTTCTGAAATTATACATATATAATAAGCATCTATATCTGATACTGTTATTGTTTCTCCGCTACCTAAACTATCGCCAGTTCCGTTTTTATACCAAGCTCTAGTAAAACCAGAAGTAGTAAGAGTACCATGATGATAAACAATTGCCTTCAAAGTTATAGATGGCGTTACAAAATCTGGGGTGCCTGTAGTTGCAATCTCAACCAGCCAATCTGTTTTAGCATTAGTGGCCATATCAGATATATCATTTGGCACTACTACTCCACTTACTGTTGCTCCACTAGATATGGTTAAAGAAGTCGCAGTAATTCCACCTTTTACGTTCACATTAGTGCCATCAAATGTCAAATAATTTGTACTAGTACCAACCCCAAATTTTCCATCAGAACCCAAGAAAAATCCAGTATTTGAGCTATTATATGAAGATTTTGACCCACTATAAATAGAAGAAGCTGAAATATTAATTCCACCAATTTTCCCACTAGCTGAGTATAAAACACCATTTGTAGTAACACCAAAATTAGTTCCAGATGTAATTGCATATGTAGCAGCTGGCAAATTACCTGTCGCACTAATAGTCATTCCTTTTGATAGTATTACCACATTAGCAGCTGGTGTAGGTGAAGTATTAACATTACCATTATGCAAAGATTTATTTCCATCAGTACCAATTTGCCATCCACCCACATATCCTTTGCTAGCATAAAGAGAACCATAAATAATTGCATTACTAGCTTGTAAAGCACCGGCAGAAGAAACTACAAAACCGGTCGCCCCATCTGCTGGAGTTGAACCAACAGTACCATCTTGATATATATATCCAGTTAAGGAAGGAATTGTAGGTTTATTACTTAAATCATTATAAGACCCAGAAGTAGCAACGGGTGACAAACCATTTACGCTACCAGAACTAATTTTAACATTATTAGTTGTTAAATCAAGAGAAGTAGCAACTATAGCACCAGTTATATTTGCTCCAGTTGCATATAACTTTCCAGCCGTAGTAACTCCAAAATTTTGCCCGGTGGTTATCGCCCATTGAGCTGTAGCTAATTGACTCATAGCAGAATTAGTAGATTGAGCTGGGGTTAACCAAAAACTACCACTGGCATCTCGTGTAGTACCCTTAGTTAAATCATTGGTTCCGATTATATATCCACCTATATAACCGGTTTGAGCAACTACATCACCCTGAAAATATCCATTAGTTGTGTAAATTCCCCAACCCTCTGGGGTCTTCCCATTAGTAATAGTAGTATTTATTCCTCTTAAATTACCAATACGAACTACTGGTTCAGTATATGTAGTATTAGAATCATATTTATCAACACTACCATTAGTTTGATGAGTACCATCATATATATCAATATAAGTTCTATTTTTAGTACCGGCTGTAGTCATCATGATTCCTAATAAATTATCTTGATTATTAGTATTATTATGATAACTATAAATAGAAACTTTAATATCTTTACAATTATATTGAGTTCCTCTAGTAACAAGACTTAAAATACTCGGAGTATTACCTATGCTTGTTGTTGGACTACTTAAAGTAAGTTTAGAAGCTCCCCCTG